>Ga0160421_1000041_pt1 | contig 149120 bp, 146 predicted proteins | sample TAMARWmetagpilot_FD_108195 | JGI IMG/M metagenome (GOLD analysis project Ga0160421, IMG submission 108195) | Phycosphere-associated microbial communities from TAMU algal ponds, Corpus Christi, Texas, USA - TAMU ARW-7 10/27 metagenome pilot | ecosystem: Engineered > Artificial ecosystem >... | reverse complement strand
GAAACGTGGCGACGTCGAGCGCAGACGAATCTGCGAGGGCGGCGGTGCTTGCGGCGAGGGTCATGCCCAGGGCGATAAGAAGCTTGTTCATGGTCTTGTTCCTTTCAATGTCGGGTCGCGTCTTGGGAGGACGGCTGATGGGGTGTTGGCGGCGGGCGGATCATGCCGCCCCGCCGTATTCGTTGAGGCGATTAGAACCTTGGTGCGACGTCGAGGCCACCACGGTCATACGTGGTGAACTGGTCGTCGGAGGCCTCGCCGATGGAGGCGGTTGCGGTGTAATCGATGTCGCCGGTCACCGGAGCTTCGAAAGCTGCGGAGCTGATGGCTGCGGGAAACGTGGCGACGTCGAGCGCAGACGAATCTGCGAGGGCGGCGGTGCTTGCGGCAAGGGTCATGCCCAGTGCGATAAGAAGCTTGTTCATTGTCATTCTCCGTATGTGTCGTTGTTCATTCTCTGGTTCATCTGCGGGAGCGGCGTTGGCCGAAAGGCTGTGATCGCCGCGTCTCGATAACCAACAACTGGGGGCGCAGGATCGGGATTGCCAACCACACTTTTGTGAGAATGCGTGCTGAAACTAATTCTTGAAAAATCCGTCTGGGATTCTTATCCGTCGATATTATATTTTAGTTTCAATAACTTAATAGAGGTCAATGGATAGCCGCCTAACGACCTCGGCGTACCCGTTGTGCACAACATGGTGGCCACATCGTTCACCAAACAGCTCTCGAAATCGCCCCTTGCAGCCGGGACGGCACATCATGGAGCAGCTTGCCATGCGCTTTGGAGAGCGGTGCCGGCAGATGCGCGGGTCAATTTTCGATTTTTCGGCGCATAATCCAGTCGTAGAGATTTGGCGAAACCCGGTTGATGAGCCAGGCAAGGCGCGCAACCCGACCGACCGGCACGAAACGGCGGCCTTTTCGCCAGCCATCGAGCATGATCGCGGCGGCCTCCTCGGCACGCATTTCGTCGAAGCCGTCTGTTGCAGCCCCCGGCCTGCCGATCCCCTGAGTGCCGAAATCGTAACGCCCGGGATTTGTGGCAACGAACGACGGTGCCGCAACCGTGACACTGACGCCATGGCGAGCCTCTTCGGCTGCCAGCGAAAGAAAGAATCCATTCATGGCATGCTTGCTTGCGGCGTAGGCGGTGCGTTTGTGCAGCGGCGAGAAACCGGCAACCGATGATACCGCCAGATGCGATCCCTTCGCCGCGCGCACCGCATGCAATAGCCCCGCCGCCATGCGAACCGAACCGAAATGGTTGATCTCCATGACCAGCTGCTGCGATGCCACGGTGGTGGCTTCGAAGAGATCGATCTGGGTGACACCCGCATTGTGAATGACCAGATCGATCGCGGGGTGGCGAGATACGATGCGCGCGCATTCACGCTCGACAGCGGCTTCATCGGTCAGATCGCACGCCACGCGCTCAACCGCCTCACCCTGTTCGGGCCGGGCATCGAGCGCCGCGGGCAGATCAACCAGCACCACACGCCAGTCTTCCTTCAGAAGTATCGCGGCAAAAGCCTGCCCGAGCCCGCCGGCGCCGCCCGTGATCACGGCAACCCGGCTCACAAGCCCGCTGCCTTTTTCCAGAGCCGGAACGTCTCGGCACTCGACAGCTCGGGCTGGTAGCCGAACACAGACTTGAGCGCCGAATTGTCGAGCACGGGCCGGTACTGCAAAAACCTCACCTGCTCGGGGCCGTAACGGGTCAGCCCCAACGGGCGTGCAACGGCCAATGCCGTCTTGAGAAGCCAGGCGGGCAGGCTCATCACCGGTTTGTCCAGTTCCTTGGCGAGTTCGTGAACCGACATCGATCCGTCTCCGCAAACATTGAATATGCCGCTAGGACCGTCTGTGGCAGCGCAGGTGAGAATGCGCGCCAGATCGCGCGTCCAGATGAACACGAAGGGACTCTCGCTGCCGCGCACGGCAATCAGGCGATCGCGGTGGAACAGTTCGGTGATCTGGTTCTCAAGGCCCTCGCCCAGAACCGTTCCCACCCGGAAGATCACCTGCTCAAGCCCCGGATGCGAGGCACGCGCATCAGCCAACATCTCTTCCACCTGCCGCTTGTGATCCGAATAGGCGAATTCGCGATTGCCGCGCACCGGGTCACCTTCCTTCAACGGAACCGGGTTGTCGGCATGGTAGCCATAAGCCGCGCCCGACGACGTCACCACCAGCCGCCCCACGCCGTGATTGAGCGCTGCATCCAGAATTTTCCGCGTGCCGCCGACATCGACCTCATGGGCAAATTCCCGTGTCATCTCCCGCGTCGGCGAGACGATCGAAGCCAGATGGACGATCACGTCGGGCTTGAATTCGCCGACAATGCGCATCGCATCGCCGCCACGCACGTCCAGGACCTCGAACCCGATCTCCGGTGGCAGAGTGTCCGGACGCCGAATGTCGGTGGCCAGCGTCGCCACGCCGGCGGCCGCGAGCTCGCCAAGCAGCGCCTGCCCCACCGCGCCCGCAGCGCCTGTCACCAGCACGCGGCTCATCGCTTCGCCTCCCGGCGAGACCACACATGCGCTAGCACCAGACCGCTGATCGCATGCCAGATTCCCCAGAAGGCCGCTGCCACCGCCATGCCGCCCAGTCCGCCGAAGAAGGCAAAGATCAAAACCAGACCGAGGCCGGAATTCTGAATGCCGGTTTCGATGGTGATCGCCCGGCGATCATAATCCGACAACCGGGCAAGCGTGGCCGTGAGATAACCGCCGCCCAGAGCAAGAGCATTGTGCAGGATCACCAGCCCGGCGACCGCTCCGGCAAAAGAGAGGAAGAAGCCCCAGTTCGCGGCAAGCGCTGCGACAATGAACGCAATGAAGATCGCCATCGACAGCCATTGCATCGGCTTGCGGATCCGCGCGGCGACCGCCGGTCTGTTTGCATTCAACAGCACCCCGAGAATGAGCGGCAGGATCAGCATGAAGAAGACCGTCACTGCGATCGAGACCGGATCCAGCGATGTCTGGCGCAACAGATCCCGGGTCGGCGCATAAAGATTGCCCCAGAGCGCCACATTGAACGGCGTCAGCACAAGCGCCGCAACCGTTGCAATCCCGGTCATGGAAACCGAAAGCGCCGAATTGCCGCCAGCCCGGTGGGTGATGAAATTGGATATGTTCCCGCCCGGACAGGCCGCCACCAGAATGAGCCCGAGCGCGATCGACGGACGCGGATTCGTTGCGAGCAGCATCGCGAATGTCAGCGCGGGAAGCACCAGAAACTGCGAAACCAGACCGGTGAACAACGGCTTCGGCGCCCGCATCAATGCGCGAAAATCGCTTGGCCTCAGGTCGAGCGCAATCGAAAACATCACGATCGACAGGATCGCGTTGAGCACCATCAGCCCCGCCGGACTGAAGTTGAGCATGACGTCATCAATATCCGTCATGCCGCGTCTTTCTTCAGCGCTTCGGTGCGGCTGGTCACGGCTTTGCGGTACGTTGCCTTGTCCACGTAATAGGCCATGCGGGGAAGGTCGATATACGTCATTCCGCCGGTCGCACGCTCGAAACCCGCCGCCTTTTCGGCCTTCAGCGCCCGCGCCGCCGCGGTCCCCTTTCGCAAGCCGGCAATGTAGCGCGCGACCATCTCCGCCTGTTCGTGACGCCCCTGCCAACCGAGTCCCGATGCCTCCACCATGCCCAGCATGAAGAGATCGTCCCGCTCCGGATGCATGCAATTCAGGAACAGGTGCGGCGCATCGCCCTGCCAGTTGAGCAGGCTCTTGTCGATGAAGGGATAGTAGAGCTTGTAGCCCGTGGCCGCCAGAACCAGATCGTAATCGGCCTGGCTTCCATCCTTGAAATGGACGGTGTGCCCTTGAAACCGTTCGATGTCCGGCCGGATCGTCACATCGCCATGTCCGGCATGAAACAGGATCAGCGAATTGACCACCGGATGGGATTCATACAGCGCGTAATCCGGCTTCGGAAAGCCGTATTTCGACGGATCTCCGGCAAACCACTTCAGGATCATTCCGTCGATCCTGCGCTTGAGCCACATCGGCAGCTTTATCGCGCCGCCCATCGTGTCCGCCGGCCGGCCAAATATGTATTTCGGCACGAAGTAGTACCCTCTGCGCATCGACAGATCGCAACTCACCCCGTGATGGATGGCGTCCACGGCGACATCGCAACCGGAATTGCCCGCGCCGATGACAAGCACCCGCTTGCCCGCGAAAACGGTCGGGCTGCGGTACTGGCTCGAATGAATGAGCTCACCCTCGAAGGTGCCGGGGAACTCGGGCATGTTTGGCTCGGACAACGTGCCGTTGGCGATCAGCAGCCCGGCGAACGTGCCCTCATGCTCATTGCCTTCGCCATCGCGCCATGTAAGGCGCCAGCCCTCACCCGACGCGCCAAGCGGCTTGGCGGAAACCACTTCCGTGTTGAACAGGTAGCGCTCGCGCAACCCGAAATGATCGGCGAATCTCCGGAAATAGTGCTTGAGGTCCCGGTGAGAGGGATATTCGGCAACATCCTCGTCCATCGGAAAATCGGCAAACTCCGTCATCCGCTTGGAGGAAATCAGATGGGCCGTGTCGTACATGGTCGACTTCGGACCGTCGATGTCCCATAGGCCGCCGACATCGCTGTGGATCTCGAAACCCTGGAAATCGACGCCCTGCTCGAGCAGCGTCTTGGCGGCGGCGAGCCCCATCGGCCCTGCCCCGATCAACGCAAAGCGCGGATCCACCTTGCCGGCAGATGCCGGACTGGCCAATGCCGGACTGGATTGTGCGGTCAACTGTCCCCTCCCAGAAATCAGTGCTGTTTCATCCTCCGCTTAATATTGAACGATCGTTCTAATTAAGGCAAGATGAATCATGACCGCCACGAAACCGCCTCCCGCTGCATCCGAACGCACCCGCCGTCGCGCCGCTTCAAAACGCGCCCTTGCCACGGCCGCCAACCTTCTGGATGCAGCCGAGCGGTTGTTCGCGGAGCGCGGCTATGACGGAGCTTCAGTCCGCGACATCGCATCGGCGGCGGGAGCGCAGGTCGCCTCAGTCAGTTTTCATCATGGCGGCAAGGAAACACTCTTCGAGCGGGTGGTCGAACGCCGGGCATCGGAACTTGGCGAGTTGCGCATCGCCGCGCTGGAAAAGGCCAGGGCGAACGGAGAACAGCTGTCCCTGGAAGCAGTCCTCTCGGCTTTCGTCAGGCCCTATCTCGAAAAAGCCGCCAACGATGCGCAGTGGCTTGCCTATGCGCGACTTGTTGCAATGGTGTCCGCCGACCGCCGCTGGCGGCACATCTCGCAGCGATTGTTCGATCCCACCGCCGGAATTTTCATTGACGAGATCGCTGCACTGTTTCCTGAAGCGAAACGGAGCGCGATCGCCGTGACCTTCGTTTTCTCGGTCTCGGCCATGCTGTCTGTATCCACATCGCGGTGGCGCATCGAGGAACTGGCAGAAGATGCACCGGGCGAGTTCCTGGAAATAGATGCGCTGGCAGATCCGCTCATCCGCTACTGCGCGTCAGGCATCCGCGCCGCAGTCGCCTGATTCCGGCGGCTTCAGAAAGGCGCGGGTCCAAACGGCTCTTATTGGTGCCTGCGAAAGGCGGTTCAGTTCAGCAGGATTTCCCCGTCCACCCGCTTCCACTCGTTCGGGCCGATCAGCCGATTGTGGGTGTAACGCACCGAATGCAGCCGCCCGTCCAGCTTGTCTTCCCAGAAATCGAGAAATTTGTGCATTTCGGGAAAATCCGGGGCCAGATCGTAGTCTTGCCAGACATAGGTCTGCAGCAATGACTGGAAATCCGGTAGCCGGTAAAGAATGTGGGCCGTCGTCAGCCCATAGCCCTCGATCTGCCGCTCGAACTCGGATGAAGTCATGTTCCGTGAAACCTCCTGTTCCGTTACGGTTGAAATGACACCAAAAAACATCCATTCGGGCAAGCGGAAAAATAGATTTTAACGCATATTATCAGCATGTTAGCAGCCACATTGAATGAGTGCTAATTTTTTGAGACAAAGCTCTTGAAAAGATGTTTCACGCAAACCAAATCATCCGCCGCCGGGCGCTTTGACACACACGAGGCCCGGCTTCCCGGTTCCAGGGTGGGGCCGGGAGTGGGAGTTCAATTTGTGTTTGTCCAGGAGGAAAGCATGAAGTTCAAACCCTTGCACGACCGCATCCTTGTACGCCGCATCGAAAGCGACGAACGGACCAAGGGCGGCATCATCATTCCAGACACGGCCAAGGAAAAGCCTCAGGAAGGCGAAGTTCTCGCAGTCGGCCCCGGCGCCCGCAACGAGCAGGGCCAGGTGACCGAGCTCGACGTCAAGGTCGGCGACCGCGTTCTCTTCGGAAAATGGTCGGGCACCGAGATCCGCCTCGACGGCGAAGATCTGCTCATCATGAAGGAATCCGACGTGATGGGTGTCCTTCAGTCCGACGCCGCAGTGCGCGCTGCGGCCTGATCCGATTGTGCTGATCTCAAAACGTGAAAGGAACAGAAGATGGCTGCAAAAGACGTCAAGTTTCATTCCGATGCGCGTGAGCGGATGCTCCGCGGCGTCGACATTCTCGCCAATGCCGTAAAGGTCACGCTCGGCCCCAAGGGCCGCAACGTCGTCATCGACAAGTCCTTCGGCGCACCGCGCATCACCAAGGACGGTGTCTCGGTTGCCAAGGAAGTCGAACTCGAGGACAAGTTCGAGAACATGGGCGCGCAGATGCTGCGCGAAGTCGCCTCCAAGACCAATGATCTGGCCGGTGACGGCACCACCACCGCAACCGTTCTGGCCCAGTCCATCGTTCGCGAAGGCGCCAAGGCCGTTGCCTCCGGCATGAACCCGATGGACCTCAAGCGCGGCATCGACATGGCCGTCGACGCTGTGGTCGCGGAACTGAAGAAGAACGCCCGCAAGATCTCCAACAATGACGAGATTGCGCAGGTCGGCACCATTTCGGCAAACGGCGACACCGAAATCGGCCGTTACCTCTCCGAAGCCATGCAGAAGGTCGGCAACGATGGTGTGATTACCGTCGAGGAAGCCAAGACCGCCGAGACGGAGCTCGAGGTTGTCGAGGGCATGCAGTTTGACCGGGGTTATCTCTCCCCCTACTTCGTCACCAACCAGGACAAGATGCGAGTCGAGCTCGACGAGCCCTATGTCCTGATCCACGAGAAGAAGCTCTCCAACCTTCAGGCCATGCTGCCGGTTCTTGAAGCCGTGGTTCAGTCCGGCAAGCCGCTGTTGATCGTCGCCGAGGATGTCGAAGGCGAAGCCCTTGCAACGCTCGTCGTCAACAAGCTGCGTGGCGGCCTCAAGATCGCAGCCGTCAAGGCTCCGGGCTTCGGCGACCGCCGCAAGGCCATGCTGCAGGACATCGCAGTCCTTACCGGCGGTTCGGTCATCTCCGAGGATCTCGGCATCAAGCTCGAAAACGTCACCCTCGACATGCTCGGCCGCGCCAAGAAGGTCACGGTCGACAAGGAAAACACCACGATCATCGACGGCGCCGGTGCGCGCAGCGAGATCGACGGCCGGATTGCCCAGATCAAGGCCCAGATCGAGGAAACCTCGTCGGACTATGATCGCGAGAAGCTGCAGGAGCGCCTTGCCAAGCTCGCCGGCGGCGTCGGGGTCATCCGTGTCGGCGGTGCGACCGAAGTCGAGGTCAAGGAGAAGAAGGATCGCGTGGACGACGCCTTGCACGCCACGCGTGCCGCCGTCGAGGAAGGTGTTCTGCCCGGCGGCGGCGTTGCGCTGTTGCGTGCCGCAGGTGCGCTGGATTCGCTCAGCGTCGCAAATGACGACCAGCGCGTGGGCATCGACATCATCCGCCGTGCCATTGAGGCTCCGGTGCGGCAGATTGCCGAAAACGCAGGCGCCGAAGGCTCGATCATCGTTGGCAAGCTGCGCGAGAAGAGTGATCTCGCCTGGGGCTGGAACGCCCAGACCAACGAGTATGGCGATCTCTTCAAGATGGGTGTGATCGACCCGGCCAAGGTGGTGCGCACCGCACTTCAGGATGCCGCGTCCGTTGCGGGCCTTCTGGTGACCACGGAAGCCATGATCGCCGAAAGACCCAAGAAGGAAGCAGCAAGCCCGGCAATGCCATCGGGCATGGATTTCTGATATCCAAAGTGAAAACACCGCCCCGCCTTGTGCGGGGCGGTTCTTCTTCGGGGAATTTCCCGATCGTTCAGCCGTCCAGGCCCGGCTTTTTGTTGCTGCTTTTCTCAGCCTTGTCCTCGATCACGTGTCCCTTGCGGATCGAACGCACGACCATCCAGGTAAAGCCGATCGCGACCGGCACGAACAAGGCCGAGATCACACCGGACTTGACCGGCAGATCGAGCGCATCGAGAGGCTTGGCGAGATAACCGAACAGCCCGACGATATAGTAGGAGATCGCGGCCACCGAGAGGCCCTCCACTGTCTGCTGCATGCGCAGTTGCAGCTTGACCCGCCGGTTCATCGAACTCAACAAGTCGCTGTTCTGCCGCTCCAGTTCCACATCGATCCAGCTTCGGAGCAGCGCCGTGGCGCGCGAGAGCTTGCGCGAAAGGTTGGCCTGACGCTCCTCGATGGACTGGCATGTCCGCATTGCCGGAGCGAGCCGCTTTTCGAGAAAGGCGCCGATGGTTTCAAAGCCCGGCTGCGCTGCCTCATTCAATGAGGCAATGCGCTCGCGCACGATGGTGTAATAGGCCCGGCTTGCACCGAACCGGTATAGGCTGAGCGCGGCATTGGCTTCGAGTTCGGCCGCCAGCACCGTGATGTCGGCCAGCAGGCTGTCGGCGTTTTCGCGCGCGCCTGACTTCATTCCCTGGGTTATCTTCGTCAGCCCGTCCTCGATCCTCCGCATTTCGGGCGACAGTGAACGCGCCAGCGAAAGGCCGAGAGCCGCCAGCGTCCGGTAGGTCTCGATGTCGAGAAGCCGCTGCACCACAGCACCCCGCCCGGCGTCCGTCATGCCCTTGTCGATCACCAGAATGCGGGTCAGCCCGTCGCCGTCCTGCCGGAAATCGGTCGCGATCATCGCCTGACCGTCCTTGACCTCGCTCATGCAAAGGCTGGTGGGATCGAAGCTGTCCAGCGCCGCCTTGGTTTCCTCGGACTCCGGCCTGACTTCCAGACGTATCCCGGCAATCAGGTTTCCGGGCGGAGAGAACTGGTCGCCAAAGGGATGAGTGTCGAGCCCGTCTCCGAAATTCTTCGGTGCGGGCGCGTCCCAGAAATAGGTCGAGAACTCCGTATGCCGCTCCCAGCGCAACGTTCCCTGCCCCCAGCCCATGGCGAAATGGGCAGCCTCCCGGCTTGGCGCCGCCACGCCGCGGGCACGCGCCAGTCCGGCGAGCACCGCATGATCGACCACCGATCCGCCTTCGGTGAGAAAGGCCAGGTGAAAGATGACGCGTGATTTTCCAACCAGTGCGAACGGTCGCGCATGGATCTCGCCCAGGGCCTCCGCCCGTCCCTGAGCCATCGGAAATGAAAACCTGCCCATGCCGTCATCCCCTGTCCTTGCCCCGACGTCCCCGCGGCTGCGTCCCCCAGGCTCAGTCCAGCCCTTGCACGCCCGCATTAAGGACCGGCACGCGAAGCCAGTAAAGCGCTACATGGACACATTACGCAGCCGCGAGGCAAGGGGATCAATTGCCGCTGCCTTTCGCGGAAGAAGATCTACGCAAGCTGTTCAGTCCGCGCAGACCGCCCGCTCCGCGCCGAAAGATAGATTGCCAGGACCACCAGCGCCGCGCCCGCCAGGTTTGCCGTCCAGTTGAGCGGCCAATAGGATCCGACGGCGCCCGCGATGATCATGACATAAAGCAGCGGCGTAAGCGGCCCTTCGGCATACCGCTGGATCAGCGCGTTCGTGGCATAGATGCCGAACAATGCGAAGAAACCGATCTGCAGGATCTCCGCTAAGGTGCCCGTGAGCAGTGGCGTGTAGGCAAACATCAGCGGCACGATGTAAAGCCCCTTGGCAATCTTCCAGCTCTCGAAGCCTGTCGCCATCGGTTTCGAACCGGCTATGCCCGCCGCCGTGAAAGCCGCAAGGCACACCGGCGGCGTAACATTGCTGTCCTGGCTGAGCCAGAAGATGATCAGGTGGGCCGTAAGCAGGAAGGCTGTCTGCGTGACCGGGTCGACAAGCAGCGGACGCACCGTGATCGAAAGTTCGAACGGCATCGCCGCCAGCAATTCGATCGCCTCCTCGCGCAGCATGCCCGTCGCCACCTTCGCCGCGTGCGGACTGTCGACCAGCATGAAGAACGCGGATTTGGCCGGATCGCTGATCCCCTGAACCAGCTGGTCGATGATGATGCTATCCGCCAGGATGCCCGCCAGCGCAGGCGCGGTCAGAATGGCTAGGATGATGTATGCGGCCGTCACCGGAAGCCCCATGCCCAGCACCAGCGAGGCCAGACCGATCAACAGGATGGCGATGACCAGCGAGCCACCTGACCATTGCGCGATCATAAGGGAGAAGCCGTTGCCGATGCCGCTGGTGACGATGGCATTGTTCATGATCCCGATGGTCACCAGCAATATGCCGGTCATGACGGATGACTTGATGCCGATCAGCAAGGCTTCGCTGATCTTTGCCGGCCCCATCTGCACGGGCTCGAAGGTTTGCGATCCGATAACTCTGGCGAGCAGGGATACCAGCCAAGACACACCCACCAGCGCGGCAATGGCCCAGGACGCCGCATAGCTGGGCGTCACGCCGCTCATCAGCAGGTAGATCATCACGCCGAGCGGGATGATGAAGACCAGTCCGCCGGAGACGAGCTTGCCGCGATTGACCACCAGGTCGATGCCTTCGCCCACCTGATGCTTGACCGCTTCGATCCGCACGATGAAGGCAACGGAAAGGAAATAGAGAAGCGCAGGCACGATCGAAAGCGACACGATCGTCGAATAGGGTATCGAGGTGTAGCTCGCCATCACGAAGGCGCCCGCGCCCATGATCGGCGGCATCAATTGCCCACCCGTCGAGGCGGCGGCTTCGACGCCGGCGGCAAAGCGCGGGCGGAATCCGTTAGATTTCATCAGCGGGATGGTGATCACCCCGGTGGATGCGGTGTTGGCGATGGCCGAACCGCTGATGGTTCCCGTCAGCGCCGAGGACAGCACCGCCACGAAGGCCGCTCCGCCGCGGGTCCTGCCCGCGACGACTTTCGACAACTCGATGACGAAATCGCTGGCGCCGGACGCCACCAGAAAACCGCCGAAGATCATAAACAGGGTGATGTTGGTTGACGAGATGCTCGCAAGAATGCCGAACATGCCCTCGTCATTGTAGAGCGTTCTGAAAAGCACGTCGTTCAGGGGCAGGCTGGCAGCCCTGAACACGCCGGGAAGATGGCTGCCGAGAAAGAGGATGTAGGACAGAGAGACAATGACCAGCACCGGGATCACCCATCCCGACACGCGGCGTGAGAGGTCGAGTGCCGCGAAGATCAAAAGCCCGCCTGCCAGCCAGTCGATCCAGGTAAACTGCCAGGACTGCCCGGTCACGGCGAGCGTGCGCGTATAGATGCCGTTTTCCGCATAGGCGACCCAAAGCGCCGCCCCCGCGATTGCCAGCCCGTAGGCAAAGTCGAGAGCGATCGCCCAGCCCTTGCCGGCGTTTCTGCCGAACGGGCTGAGGGTCACCGCCGCAAGAAAAGCAAAACCCGCGAAATGGATCGCGTTCTGCCAAAGCCCCGGCTCGTTGAGCCAGAGATTTGTGGCGATGTGCCAGAGCGCGAAGCAAATGGCGAAAGCGACGACGATCATCCGGACCGGATCGCGTTCCCTCGGCAGTGAAGCCAGCCAGAATTCGCGATCATTGTCCGGGGAAATGCTCTGCGTTGCCCCGTGAGAGTTCATGGTGACTAGGGTTCCTGTCTGCTGCGGGCCGTGATGTCGAAGGCGGGAGAGAGCCCCCCGCCAACGAAGATCATAGGATTGAGCCTACTTGAGCAGACGCTCCGGGATGTCGAGGCCGACTTCCTTGTAGTAGCGCGCGGCACCCGGATGCAGCGGAACCGGCAGACCGGCCATCGCCTTCTCCACGGCCATCGCCTTGGTCGCAGGATGGATGGCTGTCAGGAAGCCGAGATTTTCATACATCGTCTTGGTGAGCAGATAGACGTGCTCTTCATCGACGCTCGCATTGACCGCCAGGAAGTTCGGCTGGGCGATGGTGTTGATGTCGTTTTCCTGACCGGGATAGGTGCCGGCCGCGATGGTGTAGGGAACCCAGAGGTCGCGTCCGCCATCCATCTTCGCCAGTTCCTCGTCGGTCACATCGAGAATGGTGAACTTGCCTTCATTGGACGCCATCAGCTTGGTGATCGCGCCGGTTGGCGGACCAGACGGAATGCCGGCGGCAACGACCTGGCCATTGGCCATGGCGTCGGTGGTCGGCCCGTAGCCGGCATAGACCAGCTCGAAGTCCTCGTCGATATTGATGCCAAGTCCTTCAAGCAGAACCCTGTTGGACCCGATTGTGCCCGAGTTCTGGCTGCCCATGCCGGCGGACATGCCCTTGAGCGCAACAAGATCGCTGACCGTCCCGGACTTCACATTTTCAGCGGCGACGACGAACTGCTCGACGTTCTGCCAAAGCATGGTCACCGAACGCAGGTTGTCCTGCGGCTCGGTAATCGGGCCCGTGCCGGTCGCGGCATAGGATCCGTAAAGCCCCTGGAGAATGGCGAAGTCGGCTGTGCCCGCACCCATCGCCTGAACGTTGGCGCCCGACCCGGCGGAATTGACCGCTGTCAGACTGAAGCCTTCCTTCGGAAGCAGCTTGACCTTCGTCAGCGTGGAAATCGCCGTGCCAACCGGGTGATAGGTTCCGCCGGTCGACGCGGTGTTGAGAACGTAATCCTTGGCATCCTGGGCCAGGGTGGCGGTCGCCGAAAGCGCAAGCAGTGCGCCGGCGGCCAGCAATGTGATTTTTTTCATTCTTGTTCCTCCGTTGGGCGCCGCCTCCACGGCGCCAAAATGCATTCCTGGATGTCCGTCAGAATCCATCCGGGACATCAAAACGTCTTGGCACAGGAGTTCCATTTCCCATGCAGGAGTGATTATGCGTTTCGCTCACGGTGTTGCAAGCTTCCGCCCGCACTCATTTGTTAGCGACGCCGAAAATACCATCCCGGCATGACGCCCGGTTTCGGCTCACATCCGCAAATTCAACAGGATTCCATCCGGTTTGACGTCGTTTCAGCCGACAAGAAGCCCATCCGGGCACCATGTGACGCCCCCAGGCGCTGATAAGCCGGATTCGAACGCCACCCATTTTTTGTGGGTGGCTATCAAAAATCCGGCACCTGCATGATCTTTGCGGTTATAACGCCGCATTCAGGGTCACGGTTGATCACCGAGCCGGTCAACCAGAAATCGTGAATCGCAATCGCGGAACAACCCGAGGTAAAGTCTCCATGCAAACCCGTGACGTCGTCTTCATCGCGCTTTTTGCCGCCATCATTGCCGCACTTGCGGTCTTCCCGCCGATTACGCTTCCCGTCGTGGCGGTGCCGATCACCGCGCAGTCCCTGGGCGTGATGCTGGCAGGCGGTGTGCTCGGCGCCAAACGGGGCGGTCTGACCGTGATCCTGCTTTTGGTCCTCGTCGCCATCGGCCTGCCTCTTCTTTCGGGCGGACGCGGTGGCCTTGGCGTGTTCTTCGGACCCACTGCGGGCTATCTCGTCGGCTGGGTGGTGGCCGCTTTCGTCATCGGCTATCTCACCGAAAAGCTCTGGAACAGGCTCAATTACATCCTCGCCTTCCTGATCTGCATTTGCGGAGGCGTGGTTCTTCTCTACGCGATCGGCATTCCGTGGAGCGCCTATGTCGCAAAGGTTACCATTGCGGCCGCATTCGCGGGGTCCGTGCCTTTCATTCCGGGTGACATCATCAAGGCCTTGATCGCCGCCGCGGTCATGGTGACTGTGAAGCGCTCCTACCCGATCATCACACCCCGGAAATGAGGTCGCGGCCGCGACCAGGCTCCGCACGGAAAAGGCCGTCATGATCCGTTTTTCAGACGTTTCGCTCGAAAAGAACGGCCACGTGATCCTGCGCGGCATCAATCTTTCCATCACCGAACGCCGGGTCGGGATCATCGGTCGCAACGGGTCCGGCAAGAGTTCCTTTGCGAGGCTTTTCAACGGGATCGAAAAGCCGAGCCGCGGTGAGGTGCGGTTTGAAGACGCCACCGGTTCCGGTGAGTTGCGCCGGCATGTCGGCTTCGTGTTCCAGAACCCCGACAACCAGATCGTCTACCCGATCGTGACCGAGGATCTCGCGTTCGGCCTGAAAAACCTGAACCTGCCGAAATCAGAAATCAACCATCGGATCGACCAGGTGCTCGAGCGCCTTGCGATCGGGCATTTGCGCGATCGGCTGACCCATGAGTTGAGCGGCGGCGAGAAGCAACTGGTGGCGCTCGCCGGCGTGCTTGTAATGCAGCCGCGCATGATCGTTTTCGACGAGCCCACGACCTTGCTCGACCTCTGGAACAAGCAAAGACTGATGTCGACGCTCGCCGAACTGGATCAGCCGATTGTGGTCGTTTCCCACGATCTGGATCTGCTGGCAGATTTCGACCGCATCCTGCATGTCGAAAACGGCGATATCATCGATGACGGGCAGCCCGGACCGGTCATCGCCGGCTATGTCGACAGGTCGAAATGCTGATCGGTCTCTACGTCTTCGGCCACAGCCCGATCCATCGCGCCCGGCCCGCGGTCAAGATCCTTGCCCTGGCTGCAATCTGCACAGCACTTTTCGTTTTCGAAGGGTGGGCGTTTCTGCTTCTAGCAGCCATGCTCGTGACCGCAGGCTTCGCCGCCGCGGACCTGCGCCCCGTCCACGCCCTCGGCGCGCTCAAGCCGGCTCTCTGGATACTCGCCGCGGTCTTCGCCGCACAAGTCTATCTCAATGATCTGGCCCTTGCCGGTTTCGTCGTCGGCCGGTTCGCGGTGATGATCCTGGCTGCAACGCTGGTGACCCTGACCACGACCTCTGCGGAATTCGTCGATGGCATTCACTCGGTCTTGAGATATGCGCCGGCCTGGGTGCCAAAGGCGCGCATCGCGCTCGCCATTTCGCTTTGTTTCCGGTTCATCCCGCTTGTCAGAACAGTGCTCACCGAGGTCCGGCAGGCCCAGCATGCCCGCGGTCTCGGACACAATCCGCTGGCCGTTCTCGTGCCGTTGATCGTGCGCACCCTGAAGACCGCGGATGAGGTCTCCCAGGCGATCTACGCCCGCTCCTTCGACTGAGGCGGCATGGCTGCCAGGCACCTGCAGGTGTCGCTGCCCGACAAACCCGGATCTTATCCCTTGCCGGGTCATTCAAGACTGAGCGCTGGCACCCCCCCGAGCACCAGATCGGTCACGATATCCGCATAGGCGTCACGGTCCACCGCGCCGCCGGGCTTGTGCCAGAGATAGAACCAGTTGAGCATTCCGAACACCGACATCGTTACCGGAACGACCAGCTCCGGGCGCTCGGAGAACCGTTCCGGCGCCACTGCGCGGATGCAGTCGGACATCACGGCAACCATGCGGCGCTGAAGCCCGCGCAAATGCTTCTGGTCTTCCTCCGGCAGAGATGACAGCGCATCAAGCTGTACCTTGTGCTCTGCATCGGAGTCGCGATAGGCGAGCAGCACGGCCCGGATCACGCGGCGCAACCGCGCCTGTGCTTCGCAGTCTTCAACACCCGCCGCATCTTCCACCACTTCGGCCAGTGCCGTCAGATACGTGTCCAGAATGTCGAACAAGAGCGCATCTTTCGACGGATAGTAGTGATAAATCAGCGCCTTGGAGACGCCGCAGGCTTCCGCCAGCTTACCCATGGAAGCGCGGTCGAAACCATGCCTCGCGAAGAAGGCCGCGGCGGTCTTCAGGATCGCCTGGCGTTTCTCCTCATGGTCTTTGGCAATCGTTCGGGCCAAATGGTCACTCCTTGTTGCGGTTGTCGACCACGCGCTTGGCCTTGCCCTCGGAGCGTGCCACCCGGCCCGGCTCACACACATTGATGCGAGCGGTCACGCCCACGACGCTCTTGATGTGATGGCCCAGTTCCATGGCAGACGCCGCGCGCGCCTCTTCGCCGGCAGCCTGCTCCGTGCTCTCGACATTCACCGTCATCTCATCGAGACGCGCCTCACGCGACAGCTCAATCTGGAAATGCGGCGCCAGGCCTGCGCATTTGAGGATCTGCTCCTCGATCTGGGTCGGGAACACATTCACGCCGCGCAGGATCATCATGTCGTCCGAGCGCCCGGTGATCTTCTCCATCCGCCGCATGGAGCGGGCCGTACCCGGCAGCAGACGCGTGAGATCCCGCGTCCGGTAACGCACCATCGGCAACGCCTCCTTGGTCAGTGTGGTAAACACCAGTTCGCCGATCTCGCCATCGGGCAAAACCTCGCCGGTGACCGGATCGATGATTTCCGGATAGAAATGATCTTCCCAAATGTGCAGCCCGTCCTTGGTTTCCACGCACTCATTGGCAACGCCCGGCCCCATGATTTCCGAAAGGCCGTAAATGTCGACGGCATGCATGTCGAAAGTCTGCTCGATCTCGGCCCGCATGGAGTTCGTCCAGGGCTCCGCACCGAAAATTCCGACGGCAAGCGAGCTTTCGCGCGGATCGAGGCCCTGGCGCCGGAACTCGTCCAGGATCGAGAGCATGTAGGACGGCGTCACCATGATCACTTGCGGTTTGAAATCGTTGATCAGCGAAACCTGCCGCTCGGTCATGCCGCCCGACACAGGAACCGTGGTGCAGCCGAGCCGCTCTGCGCCGTAGTGCGCGCCAAGTCCGCCGGTAAACAGCCCGTAGCCATAGGACACGTGAACGATGTCCCCCGGCCGGCCTCCCGAAGCCCGGATCGAGCGGGCCACCAGGTCCGACCACCGTTCAATATCGCCGGCCGTGTATCCCACGACGGTCGGCTTGCCGGTCGTCCCGGACGAAGCGTGCACACGCACAACCTGCTCCCGGGGCACTGCAAAAAGACCGAAGGGATAGTTGTCCCTCAGATCGAGCTTGGTGGTGAAGGGAAACTTCGCGAGATCCGCAAGCGATTTGAGATCATCCGGATGCACACCCTTGGCATCGAAAGCCGCTCGTGTATGCGCGACGTTTTCGTAGGCATGGCGCAGCGACCATTTCAGCCGCTCCAGCTGCAGCGCCGCAATCTCGTCGCGCGAGGCGATCTCGATCGGATCGAGACTGGCCCGGTTCGGGGTCAAATCAAGCATGACGTCCTCCAACATTATCGATGGCCGACCCAGGTTCGCTTTCAGCTTTTCCCTGAGATCCGCGGGTCCTCACCCGCGATCCGGTCCACCGCTCTCCTCGTCGAAATGGGTTCCCGAAACGGTGCGCGACAGGCCCCGGAACTCGGCAATCACCGCACCGTCCTCCCGCGCAACCGTCACGTCATAGACACCGGAGCGGCCTGCCAGCGTCACTTCCCGCGCATTGGCGATCAGCCGGTCTCCCTCCCGTCCGGGCGCCGCGAAAACCACCGAGCATTGCTGCGCGACTGTCAGCGTGTTGTGGCTGTTGCAGGCGAAGGCGAAAGCGCTGTCGGCCAGCGTGAAAATCACACCTCCGTGGCACGATCCGTGGCCATTGAGATGATCCTGGCGCACGACCATCGACAGCGTCGCCCGTCCCGGGCCAACGGCCTCGATTGTCATGCCGAAGGCCTGGCTGGCGTGATCGTTCTCCCACATGGCGGCTGCCGCGCGTTCCGCACGCTCCTGCCCGGTGATCCCGCTCATTCGCCGCCCCCGAATTTCGGCTCGCGTTTTTCCAGAAACGCCCGAACACCCTCGGCATAGTCCGGCGAACGGCCAGCCGCACGCTGGTACCGCGCCTCGATGTCGAGATGCGCATCGAGATCATGACCTGCGGCCTGCTGGATCAGGTCCTTCATCTGACCGAGCCCGAAAGTCGGGCCGGCGGCGAGACGGGCTGCCACGCTCCGCGCTTCGGTCATCAGATCGGCATCATCGACCGAGCGCCAGATCATGCCCCATTGTTCCGCCCTCTCGGCCGTGACCGGCTCCGCAGTCATCGCAATGGCCTTGGCCCGTGCTTCGCCGATCAGCCGCGGCAGCATCCAGGATCCGCCGGCATCGGGAATGAGGCCGACCCGGGCAAAGGACTGGATGAATTTCGCACTCCGCGCAGCCAGCACGATGTCGCAGGCAAGCGCCAGATTTGCCCCCGCCCCTGCCGCAACACCGTTGACGGCACAGACGACAGGCTTTCCAAGACCGCGGATTCGGCGGATCATCGGGTTGTAGAACCGCTCGAGCGTATCACCGAGATCCGGCGGGCCATCCATCTTGTCCGGATTGCGGGCATCGAGGTCCTGACCCGCGCAGAACCCGCGGCCCGCACCGGTCAGAAGCACCGCGCGGCAGCTCCTGTCGGTCTCCGCCTGGCCCAGCGCGTCCGCCATCGCGGCATGCATTTCATCATTGAAGGAATTCAGCCTGTCGGGCCTGTTCAGCGTGATTTCAAGCACGCCGTCGGCCCGGTTTGTCAGCACCGGTTCAGTCATCTCGATGGTCCTCCCGAAAACAAAGGTTGCATAAGCCGACCGGTTGGTCAATTAATAAAACAGCCGGTTCGGGAGGCGATTTTCGAGGCAAACCCTTCGACCGCATGGGAGGAAAGCATGGGCCTGATCAACGTCAACAGCTTTGTCGCGGGACAATGGATCCCGGCCGACGAAAGCGGCCGCAGGATCGCCAACGCCGTCACCGGAGATCCACTCGGACTGGCGGGGCGGGCCAGCCTCGACACCCAGAGCCTGCTCGATCACGCGCAACTGAAAGGCGGCCCGGCGCTCAGGGCGATGACGTTTCACGAACGCGCAAAGATGCTCAAGGCACTGGCGCTCGAGCTATCCAGGCACAAGGACGAACTCTACCGCCTGTCCCACACCACCGGCGCCACAACGCCCGACGCCATGATCGATGTCGACGGCGGCATCACCACCATGCTCGTCTATGCCTCGAAGGGCCGGCGCGAGATGCCGGACGGTCACGTCTACATCGACGGCGAGACCGAGATGCTCTCGCGCGGCGGAACATTCGTCGGCCAGCATGTGGCAACACCGCTCAAGGGGGTTGCGGTCCACATCAACGCCTTCAATTTCCCGGTCTGGGGCATGCTGGAAAAGCTGAGCCCTGCCCTGCTCGCGGGCATGCCCGCCATCGTCAAGCCGGCCACGGCAACCTGTCATGTGACCGAACAGTGCTTCCGCCGCATGATTGCCTCGGGCATCCTTCCCGAAGGTGCGGTGCAGCTTGTCACCGGCGGGCTGGGCGATCTGCTCGACCGGCTCGACTATCAGGACGTTGTCGGGTTTACCGGCTCCGCGGCCACCGCGCTGAAGCTCCGGTCCAATCCGCGCCTGATCGAAAACAGCGTGCGTTTCGTGGCCGAACAGGACAGCCTCAACGCGAGCGTCCTGGGTCCCGACGCGACAGCCGGCAGCCCCGAATTCGACATCCTCGTCAAGGAAGCGGTGCGCGAGATCACGGCCAAGGCCGGACAGAAATGCACCGCCATCCGCCGCATCATCGTGCCCGAAGCCCTGCTCGGCCCTGTGGGAGAGGCGATCGCCGAACGTCTTTCAGGGATTCGCATCGGCGATCCGGCGCTTGAAACCACCCGGATGGGCGCGCTCGCATCCGCCGAACAGAAAGCCGATGTGCTGGACAAGGCCAGCCGTATCGCTTCCGAATGCCGGGTGCTGACTGGAGATCCGAACAGTTTCAAAGTGGATGGCGCGGACAAGGACAGGGGCGCTTTCCTGCCGCCGATGCTGTTTGCCTGCGACGATCCGGACAATGCGACCATCGTGCACTCTGCCGAGGCCTTCGGGCCGGTCTCGACCCTGATGCCCTACCGCAACCTGGATCAGGCTGCACAGCTCATGAACCGCGGCCGCGGCAGCCTCGTCGCCTCGGTGATCACCCACGATCCGGAAGTGGCGCGAACGCTTGTCCTCGAAGCCGGCGCGGCCCACGGAAGGATCTATATGAACAACCGCGACAGCGCCAGGGAAGCGACCGGTCACGGCTCGCCTCTGCCGCACATGGTTCATGGCGGTCCAGGACGCGCGGGCGGCGGCGAGGAGCTCGGCGGCATCCGCGGCGTGCTTCATTACATGCAGCGCACCGCGATCCAGGGCAGCCCGGACATCCTGTCAACCATCACCGGCACGTGGATCAAGGGCGCGGCAAAACAAAAATCCGCCGCCCATCCCTTCATCCGCAGTTTTGACGAGCTTGCCATCGGCGACACCATCGAGGCCGGGCCGCGCACGGTCACGCTCGAGGACATCGAGCATTTTGCGCATTTCACCGGCGATACGTTTTACGCCCACATGGACGAGGAAGCCGCCAAGGCCAACCCCTTCTTCCCAGGTCGGGTCGCCCATGGCTATCTGCTGCTTTCCTTCGCAGCCGGCCTTTTCGTCTCCCCCGACCCAGGACCGGTGCTTGCCAACACCGGCTTGGACGGCCTCAAATTCATGAAGCCGGTCTCGCCAGGCGATGCAATCTCCGTTGCCCTGACCGTCAAGCGCAAGACCCGCCGCACCGACGACTACGGCGAAGTCCGCTGGCATGTCGCGGTGCGGAACCAGGACGGCGAAGACGTGGCCGAATACGAACTCCATACGATGAACGCCTACGCGCGCTAGACGGGGTGCCTTTCTAGCGGTCGTAGGCCGCAAGACCCCACATTGCCTCCAAACTTTCAGGAAAGAAGGGCCACGAAGCCCGCGATGCCGGCGCTGACAGCTGCACCCACCGCAATGAACTGCCGGAAACGCTTGCGGTCCTGCCGGGAGGATGAGCCTGCAGAGTAGTCGAAACGCTCATAGACGATGCGCTTCATCGGCAGGCCGTGATCAAACAACATGTCGGACACCGCAACCACCATCGGCCCCGGTCCGCACATCATCGCCACCGTCTCGCCAGGTTCAAGCCCTGCGAGAAGCCTTGCGATGCGCGCCTGATCGAAGCGTCCGACTTCCCCGGCAAATTCCTCTGCCCCGGTTTCACTGATCAGCATCGTTTTCAGATCAAGCACTGCCTTCGCAGCTTCGATCTCATCGAGGCAGGCGAGGTTGGACGGCTTCCCGACAGCATAGGCAAGCCTGACCGGACGTGGATCTCTGCGCGCGACGAGTTCCCGCAGCAGGCCGATGATCGGTCCGATACCCGCGCCACCGGCGACCAGCAGCACTGCCTTGCCTGGATGATTCTTGAGTGAGAATTCGCCATATGGACCGTCGATCCCGATCAGTGTATCCGGCACGAGAGACCTGACTTGCGAGGTGAAATCTCCTGCTTCCTTGATGATCAGGCTGATGCCTTTCCGTGATGGAATGCCGGCGATGGAAAATGGATGATCAAACAAGGGAAACCGTCGCTTGCCGACCGTCATCCAGACAAACTGACCCGCCTCGTAACTCAGATCCGGAGTTCCCCGCCCCGGCTGGATATCAAGCTCCCATGTTCGGTCGGCGAGCTTTGTCACCGACTGTAGGCGCCAGGGACGCAAGTGGAGCCACATCCATCGCCAACCATACAGAACGCCGATCACCACACCGAGCGCAGCAGCAATTCCCCACCACCAGACGTTGATCGCGCCGAGTGCACTGAACCGACCGACTGTCAGTGCATGATGCAGTCCGGCAACAGCCACGATGACCGCCAACACGACATGGCTTGCCCGCCAGGTCTCATAGGACACCGGCAGTCTTTCGCGAAGGGCAGAGCCGATCACCAGCAGTGCCAGGGCTGCAAGAGCGATGACGCCGGAACGGTAGTGCGGCAGAATATGATAGGCGACAAGCCGTTTCATCCCGAGTTCGGGATCCTCGAGCAGCGTGGGCAGCACATAGAAGACCGGATGCAGCATGAGGCCAAGCAGCACCCACCAGGCTGCGACCTTGTGGAATGCCATGATCTTGTCGATACCCAGACGGCCTGAAACGACTCCGAACCTCCCGGAGGTGACGAACTGCACAGCGATCGCTACCAGCAAGGCAAGGCCCACCCCCGCGCCTGCAAGCTCCCATGAATGGGATGGCGCGACACGCCTGAAGGCGGCAAGCACCAACGGTATGAAAAGGGCCAAAAGATAAAATACGGCGAGCACGCGTGCACTCGGCAGCGGCAATCGGAGGAAGGGCGGTTGTTTGCTCCGGGTCAAGTCAAACCTTTCGCTTCTCTCAACAGGCAGCATCTCTTTAGCTTATGCTTGGCAAACCGCCTTGATTTGTATCAATGACCGATCGGCCAACACATGTGATCCTTGAATCTCGAAAGACCAAACGGAGGCCTGCCCTTGACCGAGTTCCGTCCGTTCCGCTTTCTCGCCACGGCCTTGCTATCGTTCGGCAGTGCGGTCGTCATACCCGCAGCAACTGCTGCTGATGAAGCAAGTCTCGACACGCTTGCCACGATCGTCGAGGCTTGGCGCACCTCACCCCACGCCGATCACAGCTCGCTCTCCTTCACCTACTGGAACAAGGACGGCGCAGTCCCTGAAAACTGTTCCGCCTGTCATTCCGAGCCCGGTTTCCTCGACTTTATCGGTGCTGACGGCACTCCGGAGGGTATTGTCGACCATCCCGCGGCAATCAACTCGGTCATCAGCTGCGCTTCTTGCCACACGTCAAACGCTCATAGGCTTGACAGTGCCGAACTTCCCTCAGGCGTCATGCTTGAGGGTCTCGGCGCCAATGCAACCTGCACGATCTGCCACGCCGGACGCGCGTCGGGCGACACCGTTGCCGCCGCAACCGAGAACATCGACATGGACGTCGTTTCTGCGGATCTCGGCTTCATCAACGTCCACTATGGGATCGCGGCTGCGGTGATGCAGGGCGGCGAAGGCCGCTCCGGTTTTCACTACCCCGGCCGACGTTATGTCGGACCGTTCCGCCATGTGCCGGGCGCAGACACCTGTGTCGCCTGCCACGACGTTCACACCACCAAGGTGGAAACCGAAAACTGCCTGTCTTGCCATCGTGGGGTGAAGGAGCTTGCAGACATCCGAATGCGGCACGCGGATTTCGATGGAGATGCTGACAACTCCGGCGGAATTCGGACCGAGATCATGGGCCTGCACGCGAAGCTCAACGACGCGATCCAGATCTATGCCTCCGGCATCGCCGGTACGCCCATAGGTTATTCCAAGGGAGCCTTCCCATATTTCTTCACGGACACGAACGGTGACGGCGAAATCAGCCAGGACGAAGCAGTCTTCCCGAACCGCTACCAGAGCTGGACCCCTCGCCTGCTCAAGGCGGCCTACAACTATCAGATCGCGGCCAAGGATCCGGGGGCCTATGTGCACAACCCAGCCTATATCCTCCAGTTGCTGCACGATTCGCTGGAAAGTCTCTCTGAGCGGGTCAGTGTCGACATGCAGGCGCTCAACCGCCCCTGACCGTCCGCATTTCCATCGTTCCATACCCGGCCGGCCGGAAATATCTGCACCATTTCTGCAGCCTTTGGCCCCGATCGGGGACGTATCCGCAAGCTTTCCCGCGCAACCAGGGACAAAAACGGCTCGATTTTCAGATAGATGCTGCTAGGCTTCCGGTTCGAGTCCGAGGGGAGTGAACTTGCTGCAATCACCGACCGAACTGACCCCGCGCACCTCCGCGGGCATTGTCTTGATGTGCGCCGGCGTTGCCTGCCTGTGTGTCAATGATGCAATAGCCAAGACACTGACGGTGGGCTATTCGCCGCTCCAGATCCTGTTCATGCGCAATCTCATTGCCCTGCCTTTCGCGATTCTCATTGCATACCGCATGGGTGGACGGGCGGCTTTGAAATCCCACAAGCCCGGCGCCCATCTTTTCCGCGGCGCATTGTGGATCGGCGCGACCATCATGTTCTTCACCAGCATCATGTTTCTCGGGCTGGCCGAAGCGACCGCGCTCATCTTCGTAGCACCCCTGTTCATCACCGCGCTGTCGGCGATCTTCCTGCGCGAGCAGGTCGGCTGGCGCCGCTGGGTGGCGGTCATCGTCGGCTTCATCGGCGTCCTGATTGCGATCCGGCCCGGCACCGCCGCGTTTCAGGCGATCTCGCTTTTGCCGGTGGCGACCGCCTTCGTCTACGCAATCCTGATGCTGAGCGCCCGCTGGGTGGATTCACGCGAAAGCGTGTGGACACTGCTTCTCTACATGACCGGGACCGCAGCGGTTCTCAGCGCCTTCATCGTGCCCCTGGTATGGGTTCCGATCAGGCTTGAGGATCTGTGGCTCTTCGTCGCCATCGCGATCTTCGGCACCGCGGGCATGACCATGATGACCCAGGCTTTCCGGCTGGCTTCCGCAGTCGTCGTCGCCCCGCTCGATTACACCGCGATCATCTGGGCCACGCTTCTGGGCTGGCTGTTCTGGACCGAGATCCCCGACGGCTTCACCTTCCTGGGTGCGGCGATCATCATCGCCAGCGGGGTCTTCATCATCTGGCGGGAGCACCGCGCCGAGGCTTGAACCGGGCCATCGCCCGCCACCCGGAACACCTGCGACAATGCGCGCGCCTGCACGAGGAACATAACCCTGTGCAGGCCGTTGACGTGCGAAATCTTTAAACAGCCCCCAATCCGAAAGAGATCGCATGTCAAAGATCAAGACCATCAATCCTGCCACCGAAGAAGAAATCCAGACCTACGAGCTGATGACCAAGGACGAGGCGACGAAGCGCCTCGAAGCGTGCCACGAGGCATTTCTCGAATGGCGCAAACTGTCCCATGACGAGCGCGCACCCTATCTGACCCGGATCGCCGGAAAGCTTCGCGAACATGCCGACGAACTGGCAGCGTTGATGACACGGGAAACCGGCAAGCTCCTCAAGGACGGGAAGACGGAAGTCGAGCTTTGCGCTGCGATTTTCGATTACACCGCCAAGACCGGCCCGGAGGCTCTGGCCGATGAGGAACGCACACATGGCGCCGATGGCAAGCGTGGCGTTGTCACCTACCAGCCTGTGGGTGTGATCTATTCGATCCAGCCGTGGAATTTCCCGATCTACCAGCCGGTTCGCGTTCTCGCCGCCAATCTGATGGCCGGCAATGGCTGCGTTCTCAAGCACGCCAGCATCTGCACGGGGTCCGGGCTGCGCCTTCGGGAGCTGTGCATCGAAGCCGGCCTGCCCGAGGATCTGTTTCAGGTGATGGTGATCGATCATGACATGAGCGACAAGCTGATCGCGCACCCGAAGGTTCGCGGCGTCACCATGACCGGGAGCGACGGTGCAGGACGGCACATCGGCGCGGAAGCTGCCAAGGCCCTGAAGAAAACAGTGCTCGAACTCGGCTCCAACGACGCCTACCTCGTTCTTGAGGATGCCGACATCGAAACGGCCGTGAAATATTCGGTCATGGGCCGGCTCTACAACAACGCCCAGACTTGCGTATCCGCCAAGCGCTTCATCGTCACCGACAAGGTCTATGATGCCTTCGTGGAAGCTTACGTCGCCCAGATGAAGGACATCGCGATGGGCGACCCGACCGACGAGAGCGTCAAGCTCGGACCCTTGTCCAGCCAGGAACAGTTCGACACGGTCAAGAGCCAGGTGGACGAGAGCGTCAAGAAGGGAGCCAAGGTCCTGTGTGGCGGCGAAGCGCCGGACCGCAAGGGCGCCTATTATCCCGCAACCGTTCTTGCCGACCTGAAGCCGGGCATGCCCGCCTATGACGACGAAATCTTCGGCCCCGTCGCCTCGATCATTCGCGCCAGGGATGACGAGGACGCAATGAGGCTTGCCAACGAAAGCCGTTACGGCCTGGGCGGCGGCATCTTTTCAAAGGACGAGGATCGCGCCGTCAAGCTTGCCCGCGATCACTTCGACACCGGCATGGTCCGCATCAATTCCTTTGGCGCAGCCGATCCGAACATGCCCTTCGGAGGCGTGAAGGATTCCGGATACGGCCGCGAACATGGCGGCTTCGGAATGAAGGAATTCGTCAACGCGAAGGCCATCTTCCTGCCCTGACCGGGCCGGCCGCATCCCGAATTTACCGAGCGCCAGACGCTCAGTCGGCCCGTCTGCTCGTGATCAGCATGCGGGCCGCGAAATCGAACCCATCCAACAGTCAGGAAACCATCATGAGCATGAACATTCTCATCGCCGGCGCGACCGGCAGCACGGGACAGCATCTCGTCAAGGAAATCGTGGAGCTGGGTCACATCCCGACCGCGCTCGTGCGCGAAAGCTCCGATACCAGCGGCCTGCCAAACGGGCTCAATCTGCGTCACGGCGATCTGACAGATCTGCAGCCGGACGTTTGCGACGGAATGGACGCCGTTGTCTTCGCAGCCGGCTCGGGCGGATCGACCGGGCCGGAAATGACCGACAAGGTGGACCGCGATGGCGCGAAACGGCTTGTCGACCTCGCCGGCGAGTCAGGCGTTGCCCGTTTCGTCATGCTCAGTTCCATCGGAGCAGACCAGTCCAACCCCGAAGGAAAACTGGCTCACTATCTCAAGGCCAAGCACGACGCTGACGAGCACCTCAAGGCCTCGGGCCTTACCTACGCGATCCTCCGGCCGGTGGCATTGTCCGACGAGCCGCGCAGCGACGACGTTGTGCTCGGCGATGACGTCGACAAGAGCGCCGAAGCGTCCCGCGCCGACGTTGCGCATCTGCTGGCAGAGGCTGCAGTGACCGGCCGCTTCGATGGCATGGCGCTGAACATGCAGTCCGCCTGACCGGCTCGCTTGCGTGGCAGATGGGGCCGACCCGAAGCGGGTGCGCGACACGCGCAGCCGCTTCAAGGTCGACTGATCGGCCCTCACGAACGGAATATCGAGGCTGAACCGGGCCTCGTTGCAATTCCGCCCGGGTCCCGCGTCACGGAAACGTCATCGTCCTGGGCCATTCCCTCCTCTTCGAATACAGTCGGACAGGCTGAGGCTTGCCATCAGCCGCGCGAGTGCCTAAGCCCCCGGGGCATGTCCCAGCCAAGAGGAGCATCCCGTTGCTTCAAACGCCCTATTACCTGATCGACAAGTCCAAGCTGCGCGTCAACATGGAGAAGATCGCCCGGTTGCGCGAACTTTCCGGCGCCAAGGCCCTTCTGGCGCTCAAGTGCTTTGCGACATGGTCGGTGTTCGATTTTATGGCCGACTACATGGATGGAACCACATCTTCGTCGCTCAACGAGGTTCGCCTTGGCAACACGCGGTTCGGCAAGGAAACGCATGCCTATTCGGTTGCCTATGCCGACCATGAGATTGATGAAGTTGTCTCCCATGCCGACAAGATCATCTTCAATTCGATCAGCCAGCTCGAAAGATTCGAAAGCCAGTCCGCCGGCATCATCCGGGGCCTGCGCCTCAACCCGGGCGTCTCGTCCTCCACGTTCGACCTGGCAGATCCGGCCCGGCCGTTCTCGCGACTCGGCGAATGGGACATCTCCAAGGTCGAGCCGGTCCTGGATCTGGTTTCCGGCTTCATGATCCACAACAATTGCGAGAACGGCAATTTCGAGCTGTTCGACAGCATGCTCTCGAAGATCGAACAGGAATTCGCGCCCCTTCTCAAAAAGGCCGAATGGGTCAGCCTGGGTGGCGGCATCCACTTCACCGGCGACGACTATCCGCTGGAAAAATTCGCCGAAAGGCTCAAGCGGTTTTCAGGCGATTTCGACGTACAGGTCTATCTTGAACCCGGCGAAGCCGCGATCACCAAATCGACGACACTGGAAGTCACCGTGCTCGACAAACTGTTCAACGGCAAGGATCTCGTCGTTGTCGACAGCTCCATCGAAGCGCATCTGCTCGATCTGCTGATCTACCGGGAAAACGCCAAGGTGCATCCCGACGCGGGGCCGCACCGCTACATGGTGTGCGGCAAATCCTGCCTTGCTGGCGATGTGTTCGGCGAGTTCGATTTCCCCGAAGAACTTTCAATCGGCGACCGGATTTCGATCCAGGACACGGCCGGTTACACGATGGTCAAGAAGAACTGGTTTAACGGCGTGCAGATGCCGTCAATCGCCATCCGTGAACTGGATGGCAGCCTCAGAACGGTCCGTGAATTCGATTATGCGGACTACGAACAAAGCCTCTCCTGATTTCGAGAGAACGCTCTGACGATTGGACTTGAAGGAGTTTGTCCCCACCATGAAAAAGAATGTGCTAATCATCGGCGCCGGCGGCGTGGCCCAGGTGGTCGCCCACAAATGCGCACAGAACAACGATGTGCTCGGCGACATCCATATCGCATCCCGCACAAAGTCGAAATGCGACGCCATCATCGCCTCGATCGGCGAAAAGAACGCGATGAAGCAGGATGGCGTGCTTGAAGGTCATGCGCTCGACGCCATGGACATCGAGGCCACCAAGGCGCTGATCAAGTCGACCAACTCCGAGATCGTCATCAATGTCGGCACCGCCTTCCTCAACATGTCGGTGATGCGCGCCTGCCTCGACACAGGTGCGGCCTATATCGACACCGCCATCCACGAGGAGCCGGGCAAGATCTGCGAGACCCCGCCCTGGTACGGCAATTACGAGTGGAAGCGCGCCGACGAGGCCGCCGAGAAGGGCGTCACCGTGATCCTCGGCGCGGGTTTCGATCCGGGCGTCGTCAACGCCTATGCGGCGCTCGCCAAGAACGATTATTTCGACAAGGTCACCGATGTCGACATCGTCGACATCAACGCCGGCAGCCATGGCAAGTACTTCGCCACCAATTTCGACCCGGAAATCAACTTCCGCGAATTCACCGGCGTGGTCTACTCCTGGCAGAACGGCGAGTGGCAGACCAACAAGATGTTCGAGATCGGCAAGACCTACGATCTGCCGGTGGTCGGTCCGTCCAAGGCCTATCTCTGCGGCCATGACGAGGTGCATTCGCTGGCCAAGAACATGGATGGCGCCGACGTGCGCTTCTGGATGGGCTTTGGCGATCATTACATCAACGTCTTCACCGTCTTGAAAAACATCGGCCTTCTCTCCGAGCAACCGGTCAAGCTTGCTGACGGGTCCGAAGTCGTGCCGCTCAAGGTGGTCAAGGCCTGCCTGCCCGACCCGGCTTCGCTGGCGCCCGAATACACCGGCAAGACCTGCATCGGTGATTTCGTCAAAGGGCAGAAGGACGGCAAGGACCGCGAGGTCTTCATCTACAACGTCGCCGACCACAAGGACGCCTACAACGAAGTGGGCAGCCAGGGCATTTCCTACACCGCCGGCGTGCCCCCGGTCGCAGCCGCGATGCTCGTCGCCACCGGCGAATGGGACGTGAAGAAAATGGCCAATGTCGAGGAACTCGACCCCAGGCCCTTCATCACCCTGCTCAACGGCATGGGCCTGCCGACCCGCATCAAGGACGAGGACGGCGACCGCGCCGTCGAGTTCTGATCAATCGCGCGGATTGCGCGAATGATGACGAGGCCCCGCCGCATCCATGTGGCGGGGCCGTTTTGACTGCGATGACCAGAGACGACCGATGAAAACCGTTTTTGTTGCCGGCGCCACCGGTTATCTGGGGCGTCATTTGTGCGCGGAATACAAGCGCCGCGGCTGGACTGTCCTTGCACTTGTTCGAGATAGAAAACGCGCCGCCGACCTGGGATGTGACCGGATGGTGGCGGCCGAGGCCACGGTTCCCGCAACGCTTTCCGGCAGCATGGAATCGGTCGATCTCGTGGTGTCGGCTCTCGGCATAACCCGACAGGCGGATGGGCTGACTTATCGCGACGTCGATTACCAGGCAAACCTGAACCTGCTTCAGGAAGCATTGCGCGCCAGGGTGCCGCATTTCGCCTATGCCCACGTGCTCAATGCAGACAAGATGAGAGGCGTGCCCCTTGTGGATGCCAAGGCGGAGTTTGTCTCGGAACTCCAGCGCGCCAAGATCGCATCCACGGTGATCGCACCTTCCGGGTATTTTTCCGACATGGGCGATTTTCTCGACATGGCGCGCGCAGGACGGGTCTGGTTGTTCGGGGACGGCCAGTACCGGATCAATCCGATTGACGGCGCCGATCTGGCTGCGGCAACCGCCGACGCGGTCGATGCAAAGAGAGACTGGCTCGATGTCGGCGGGCCGGACAGTTACACTCACAACGACCTTGCCGAGCTTGCCTTTTCAGCACTTGGCCGGCCTAAAAAAATCACCCGGCTGCCCGACTGGATCCGCAAGGCCGCGATTGCCATCCTGCCACGGGTCACGCCGCGCAAGGTTCATGGACCGGTACAGTTCTTCCTCACCGCATTCGGCATGGACATGGTCGGCGAAAAGCATGGAACCCGCCATCTGGCGGACTTCTTCGCCGAAAATGTTTCCCGCAAAACGAACGACTGAACCAGGGCTTCCGCTGCGCCCGCTTTCATGGGCCACTTTCAGGAATGGCCCAAACCGGCTAATGGCAATGATCCATGACCACGCCATCATCCGTTAGAGACCTCATCGATGCCCGGCTCGACGCCCTTCAGGCGGACCACCGCCTGTCCGCCTGGTCGCTGATCGTCAGCTTCATGGGCGATGCGATCGGCCCGCGCGGCGGGCTTGTTTCCGCCGGTGCGGTGCAGGCCCTGATGGCACGGCTGGGAATCGGACATGGAGCGATGCGCACGGCCGTCTCGCGGCTTTCCGCAGATGGATGGATCGAGCGGCAGCGCGAGGGGCGCAACAGCTTCTACCGCCTTTCCCCCGAGGTCACAGAGACCGTGCGCGCCGCCGAGGCACGGATCTACGCCTCAACCTCACTCCTCGCTCCAGACACACCGATGACACTTGTGATCGGCGCGGATCAATTTGACGATACCGCTTGGGAACGGCTGGAGTCCATTGGGGCGCTGATGCTCACCCCCCAGCTTGCAATGTGCTTTACGCACCTTGACGACTTGCCGCCCGGGCTGCGCCCTCCCGCTGCCACTCTTGCAGCGGCATCATCCGTTCGTCCCGGAGCTGCCACCCGCGAGCGGATTGCCGAGGCGCGGCAATGGGTTGATCTGCAAGCCTTCTGCGCCGCCTATGAACCGGTTCTGCGTGGTCTGAACCGCCAACCCGACCTTGCCGGCAAAGACGACGCGATGGCGCTGAGGTGCCTGCTCATTCACGAATGGCGGCGCATTGCGCTCAAGGTTCTGGCAATTCCCCCTTGCCTGCTCGCCCCGGATGATCCGGAACCCCGCGCCCGCGAGCTTGCGGCGGCCATCTATGACCGTCTGAGAGCGCCTTCTGAAGCCTGGCTTGACGCAAACGCCGGAACGATTTCGGGTCCGCTTCCGCCCCCCGACCACCGCTTCGCGGACCGGTTTCGACAAGTTCATGTTACCGAACAAGATTGACATGATGGATATTTGTAACATATAACATCCTCCAGTTTGGAGGATCCCTGATATGTACAGCCAAGGCCTGATCGGCGCGGATTCCAGCACCGCGGAAACCGAAGAGTTTCTCGAAGCCTTCCAGGCGCGGGTTGACCGCGAGGAAAAGATCGAGCCCAACGATCCGATGCCGGAAGGCTACCGCCGCACGCTGGTCCGCCAGATCGGCCAGCACGCGCATTCGGAAATCGTCGGCATGCTGCCCGAGGGCAACTGGATCACCCGCGCCCCGAGCCTGCGCCGCAAGATTGCGCTTCTTGCAAAGGTGCAGGACGAGGGCGGCCACGGCCTCTATCTTTATTCGGCCGCGGAAACGCTTGGCGTCTCCCGCGAGCAGATGACCGAGGAGCTTCTCTCCGGAAAGGCCAAGTACTCCTCGATCTTCAACTACCCGACGCCCACCTGGGCCGACATCGGCGCCATCGGCTGGCTGGTCGACGGGGCGGCGATCATGAACCAGATCCCGCTCTGCCGCTGCTCCTTCGGCCCCTATGCCCGCGCCATGATCCGCGTCTGCAAGGAGGAAAGTTTCCACCAGCGCCAGGGCTACGAGATCATGATGACGCTCGCCCGCGGCTCGGACGAGCAGAAGGAAATGGCCCAGGACGCGCTCAATCGCTGGTGGTGGCCGTCGCTGATGATGTTCGGTCCCTCAGACAGCGACAGCACCAATTCCGACCAGTCGATGAAATGGAAGATCAAGCGCTTCTCCAACGACGAACTCCGGCAGAAATTCATCACCGCCACCGTGCCGCAGGCCGAGTATCTGGGCCTGACCGTGCCGGATCCGGATCTCAAATGGATCGAGGAGACCGGTATGTACGAGCATGGCGAGATCGACTGGGCCGAGTTCAAGGCGGTGGTCAAGGGCGACGGCCAGATGAACCGCGACCGAATCCGCGACCGCAGGAAGGCCTGGGACGACGGTGCCTGGGTGCGCGAGGCAGCCCTCGCCCATGCCGAAAAACGCGCGAACGCCGCACAAGCTGCCCGGGAGGCCGCGGAATGACCGACAAGCAAAACCTCACGCCCCTCTGGGAAGTCTTCATCCGTCCGCGCAACGGCCTGCATCACCGCCATGTCGGCTCGCTGCATGCCGCCGATTCCGCGCTGGCGCTTCAGGCGGCACGCGACGTCTACACACGGCGCGGCGAAGGCAACTCGATCTGGGTGGTCCGCTCCTCGGACATCGCAGCCTCCGATCCGTCCTTTGCCGAACCGAATTTCGAGCCTGCCGACGACAAGATCTACCGCCACCCGACATTTTACGACATTCCCGAAGACGTGGGGCACATGTGATGGCGACCGCGGCAACAAATGTGCCCGCCATCCTCGAGATCGCGGACGACTGCCTGATCCTCGGCCATCGCCTGTCGGAATGGTGCGGACACGCCCCGATGCTGGAAGAGGAACTGGCGCTTGCAAACATGGGGCTAGACCTGCTCGGCCAGGCCCGAGCGCTCTATGCCCATGCGGGCGAAATCGAGGGCAAGGGCCGAGGCGAGGATGATTTCGCCTTCCTGCGCCGGGAACGCCAATATGTGAACTGTCTTCTGGTGGAGCGCGAGAACCGCGACTTCGCCCACACCATGCTGCGCCAGCTCTATTTCGCCGCCTTCATGCAGCCCTACTGTCGGGCGATCGCGGCCACATCTTCGGACGAAACGCTGAGGGGCATTGCGGCGAAGGCCGAAAAGGAAATGGCCTACCACCTGCGCCATGCCGGAGAATGGGTGATCCGCCTGGGCGACGGGACGGAGGAAAGTGCGGCGCGGATGACAGACGCCGTCACCGAACTGCACCGCTACACCGGCGAATTGTTCGCCGACTCCCCTGCCCGCGCGGACGCCATTGCCGAAGGTCTGCTGCCCGATCCGGAAGCGGTTCGCGCCGAGTGGGACGCCACGATCGCAACTGTTTTCGGTGAAGCGAAGCTTGAAGCACCCGAGATCCGCGTGATGCAGAAGGGTGGCCGCGAAGGCCGTCACGGCGAGGAAATGGGCCATCTTCTGGCCGAACTGCAGTTCATGCAGCGCGCCTATCCCGGGCTCGAATGGTGAGCCCTGTGGCAGTGGAAACGGGAGAGGCAAGCGCCGCGGAAGCGGCGGACGGAACCGCCGATTTCGAGCTGGCCCGCGCACACGCGGCCGCGAGCCAGGTGCCCGACCCCGAGGTGCCCTGCGTCACCGTCGCCGATCTCGGCATTCTGCGCTCGGTCACCCGGGATGAAAATGGAAAAATCACCGTAAGGCTGACTCCGACCTATTCCGGTTGCCCGGCGGTGATCGCCATCGAGATGGCGGTCGAGGCCGCGCTGCTTGGCGCCGGCATCGAGGCCAAGATCGAGCGCGTCATCTCGCCCGCATGGACCACCGACTGGATCACCGAGGAAGGCCGCCAGAAGCTGCGCGCCTATGGCATCGCGCCACCGGCGGGATCGTCCGGCGGCCGGCGTGCCTTCTTCGCCGATGAGGTGATCGCCTGCCCGCGCTGCGGCTCGGCCGACACCGCGAAAGTCTCCGAGTTCGGATCGACTGCCTGCAAGGCGCATTACCGCTGCAAGAGCTGCGCCGAACCCTTCGACTATTTCAAGTGCATCTGAGGACGTACCCGATGGCAGCTCCCCGATTTCACGAACTCGAGATCATCAAGGTCCGCAACGAAACCCCGGACGCGGTGGCCATCAGCTTCGCAATCCCCGGGGAGCTTGAGGACGTCTTCGCCTTTGCTCCCGGTCAATACCTGACCCTGCGCGCGGACATTGACGGCGAGGACATGCGCCGCTCCTATTCGATCTGCTCGGCGCTTTCCGAACGCGGCCACCGCACCGTCGGTGTCAAGCGGATCGCAGAGGGCCGGTTCTCGGGCTTCGCGCAGACGCTGAAAACCGGCGACCGCATTGAGGTGATGCCGCCACAGGGAAGGTTCACCGCCGAGATCGGCGGCGATCATGATTACCTGCTGCTGGCCGCCGGCTCCGGCATCACGCCGTGCCTTTCGATCGCCAAATCGGTGCTCGAGGGCGAGGCCCGCTCGAACGTCACGCTGCTTTACGCGAACCGCAACTCGGCAAGCGTTATGTTCCGCGACGATCTGAACGATCTGAAGGACCGCCACACCACCCGCTTCACGCTCGTGCATGTGATGGACGAGGAAGTGCAGGACGTCGAGATCATGAACGGCAGGCTCGATACCGCAAAACTCGAAACGCTGGCAAAGTTGCGCGTCATCGACCCGAAATCGGCCGATGCCATCTATATCTGCGGACCCGAGCCGATGATCCGCGCGGCATCGACTGCCATGACCGCACTCGGTGTTGATGAAGACAAGATCCGGTTCGAGCTGTTTACCCCTGCCCCCGGCGCAAAGCCTGCGACCGCGAAAGCCGGAAACTGCGCAAACGGAGCCGCGATCAACGGCAAGACCCACGGCGCTGCCGTCGAGATCATCCTCGACGGCGCCCGCCGCACGATCCGGGTCGACGCCCGAAGCGATACGGTGCTGTCGGCCGCACAGAAGGCGGGGCTCGATCTGCCCTGGTCCTGCGCCGGCGGCATGTGCTGCACCTGCCGCTGCCGCATCGTCGAGGGGTCCGCGACCATGGACGAGAACTTCTCGCTCGAACCCTGGGAGATCGAGGCGGGCTTCACGCTTTCCTGCCAGGCGCGGCCGGACACCGAAAAGCTGGTGCTCGATTTCGACGCGCAATAGCAGCCGAACAAACGGGCGGGCTGCGGGCGGTGCAAGTCCGGCCGCAGCCCGCCGTGTCCAGCTAGCCGCTGATGCTTTTCGCCGAGGCCATGCCCGGCGCCTCGGACTTGCCGCCGAGCTTGTCGCGCACGCCCTTCTCGATCCTGTCGCCGGTCTCGCCGTCGATGTTGCGCCAGTACTCGAAGGCGCGCGTGAGCACCTTTTCGCTCACCCCGTCGCAGAGGTGACCGACGACGTTGCCAACGAGCCGCTCGCGCGCCGCATCGTCCATCACCTCGCGGACCAGCGCGCCGGCCTGGCTCCAGTCGTCATCGTCCTCGCGCAGCGTATAGGCCTGCCGCACCATGTCGCCGTCCGTGTGCCACAGGCCGGCTTCCTGAGGTGCAGGCTGCGCGGCGGGCCCGCCATAGGAGTTGGGCGCGTAGACCGGATCCGAAACATTTTCGGTCCGCCCGGCGCCGTCCTTGGAATAGCTGTGAACCGGGCTTTTGGCGGCATTGACCGGGATCTGCTTGTAATTCACCCCGAGCCGCGCGCGGTGGGCGTCGGCATAGGAAAAACCGCGCGCCAGCAGCATCTTGTCCGGCGACAGGCCGACGCCCGGCACCATGTTGTTGGGCTCGAAGGCAAGCTGTTCGATCTCCGTGTGGAAATCGGTCGGGTTGCGGTCAAGCGTCAGCTTGCCGACCTCGATCAGCGGGTAATCCGCGTGCGGCCAGGTCTTGGTCAGGTCGAACGGGTTGATCCGGTAGGTCTTGGCGTCCTCATAGGGCATGACCTGCCATTTGAGCGTCCAGCTCGGATGGTTGCCCTCATGGATCGCGCCGAACAGGTCGCGCCTATGAAAATCGCCGTCGGCGCCGGCCATCCGGTCGGCCTCGTCCTGGCTCAGATAGGCATTGCCGTCCCCCTGGTCGGTGTGGAAATGGAACTTGACCCAGAACTTCTCGCCGTCCTCGTTGACCAGCGAATAGGTGTGGCTCGAATAGCCGTTCATCTCCCGCCAGGTCTTCGGGATGCCGCGGTCGCCCATCAGATAGGCGACCTGGTGGGCGCTTTCCGGCGACAGCGTCCAGAAATCCCACTGCATGTCATGGTCGCGCAGATTGTTGTCGGCGCGGCGCTTCTGCGAGCGGATGAAGTGCTGGAACTTCATCGGGTCGCGGATGAAGAAGATCGGCGTGTTGTTGCCGACCATGTCAAAATTGCCGTCCTCGGTGTACATCTTGACCGAGAACCCGCGCGGATCGCGCCAGGTGTCGGGGCTGCCGCGCTCGCCGGCGACGGTGGAAAACCGCATCGCCACATCGCATCTGGCGCCCGGCTGGAAGATCTTCGCCTTGGTGTAGCGCGAGACATCCGCGGTGGTCTCGAAATGCCCGAAGGCGCCCGAGCCCTTGGCGTGCGGCTGCCGCTCGGGTATGCGCTCGCGGTTGAAATTTGCCATCTGCTCGAGAAGGTAATGATCGTGCAGCACGATCGGGCCGTCGGGGCCGATGGTCAGCGAATGCTCGTCGCTCTGAACGCGAATGCCGGCGTCGGTGGTTGTGGGTGGTCCGTCCTTGGGATTTGTCATGATGGGTCTCTCCGATCTTGTGGGGCCTGTTGGTGAGGCCCCGGAATGGGAAGTGGTGATGGGGAGAGAACACCGGCTTGGGCGGAATGTTCCGCGTGCGGTTGAAAAGGCAGGAAACCCGATGATCCGGCACGCGAGGAGTTCTGAGCGGCACTGGTCCGGACAGCCGGAAACGCGCCCGCGCGACGAGGCCGCCGGGGTGTGTCTTGATGGGAAGTCCGGAGGGCCGCACGCGGGCAGTGCCTCGGGATTGGGTAGTATGCTTGGGTGGCGCTGCACGCGCGCGGCCCGAAACTCGCCGGGCGGTGTCCTCACCCGACAGGCGGCACCTTGCAGTTCCAAGGCTGTTACGCCCTGCCCGGATTGCTCCGGCCTCGGCCCGGACAGGCCGCGGAAGCTGCGTCTGGCACGGTCCGGCACGGACGCTGTTGAATGCTCAACATGTCCGCCACAGGCCCGGCCCGGTCCCGCCGCCCTCGCCCGCATGTGTCACGGGGTCCGACCGGCGCTCCGGCCCGGTGGCTGGCTTTGCACGGCGGTCCCTGAAGAAACCGCCGCCCGCCAGCGGAGCCGTGATGGCAATCCGCCTCCCCGCTCACGCCGCGCCACGTCCGCGCGGCGCTTGCGGGGCATTCCCTCCCGCCTGCATCGAAACGTTCGCGATCCATCCGGCAGCTGGAGTGAGGCGATTATGGCATGGGGGTGGAGAGTGTGGATGAAATGGGGAGTGGGGCTAATTGAAGGGTGATGGGTCAGTAACTTCGCGGGTTCATAGACGATATCACTCAACCTCAGGCTCTAAAAAGATCGGCAATCACAATAAATTAAAAACAGGTGAGCTCACCATCAAGGCGTATAGAGCTCCGAATATTTTTGATAGAGCTCTTGCATTTTTTAGACGGAGCTCGTACATTTTCCATCGTGAGCTCGACTCACGCTGAGCATGAGCTGATACAGCTCTCATCCTTGGCAACCAACAGCTCTAAACAAAGGATCAATGACATGAAAGTTTCCTTCCCCGCGATGCGCGGAACAATCGGACAACGCGAATACTACTCGTGCATGATGAAAATGAACGTGGTGCCCAAGATGTTTACGTTCCGTGACTGGGCAGAATTCACTCCCGAGGAGCGCGAGCAGCGGGTGCTGAACCAGAAACGCGTTCCATCCATTGCCAAATACATCACGGAGAATGAGGACGGATATTTGTTTGCCTCGATCACCGCTTCCTACAAGTGTCCGGTCGCATTCAAACCTAGCGGCGACGAGGGGCTTGGTATGCTCGAAATGGACTTCCAAGAAGCTGAGTTCGTCATCAACGACGGGCAACACCGTTGTGCGGCCATTGCACATGCTCTCAAAGAGAACCCGGCCCTAGGAGAGGAAACAATTTCTGTTCTGCTGTTTCCGTATGAGAACCGGGACCGCATGCAGCAGATGTTCTCGGACCTGAACCGCTTCGTGCAGAAAACATCCAAGTCGCTTGATATCCTCTATGACAAGCGTGACCCGCTTTCGCGGTTGACTTTGGAAGTGATCTCGGGTGTGGACGTGTTCGAAGGCATGGTTGACCGAGACGCAATCTCCATCAGCATCCGTTCGCCGAAGCTGTTCACGCTCTCGGCAATTTACGACTCCAACAAGGAGCTCTTGCGCGATCACGATGTGCATGGGGAGGACGAAGAAGGCGAAGGTGACAGCTTCAACGAAATGGTGGCGCTCGCCATTCGTTTCTGGCGAAAGGTCGCAACGCACATGCCCGCTTGGCGTTCGGTCAGGGATCAGCACATGCGTGCGATGGAGCTTCGGCAGGAGAGCCTTGCATCGCACTCGACCATCCTGCGGGCCATCGGCAGTGCGGGCGCTGATCTGATGCGCGATTTCCCGGATGACTGGGAACAGCGGCTTGAACCCCTTGAAACGATTGATTGGCGGAAAGCCAACCGTGAATGGGAAGGTATCTGTGTCGTCGCTGGCTCGGTTTCGTCCAACCGGCAGTCGCGCCAAGCAACGCGGGCGTACATAAAGCGCCACCTTGGCCTGCCGTTGAGTGATGCGGAAACCCGGTCGCTTACCCCTGCAAAAGAGCAAGTGTCGGAGGCTGCCCAATGAAGTATCACCATTCAAAGCGCCACCGGGCCGAGAGCAGCGGGGTAAAGCTCACCGAGGCCGATGCAGCATTGGTCAAGGGGATGCTCCAGCGTGGGGACCGCCAACACGACATCGCGGCATGGTTTGGAGTAAACGGCGGGCGCATCGCTGAAATCGCTACGGGCTTTAACTTCCACTGGGTTGTTGCAGCCGATCCATCCGATTTGCCCCCGGAGGGTCCTTACCCAAGCGGCAGAATGGCTACCGAAGCGCAGCGTGCGCTTGACCAAGCCCTAAGCGCGCTTACTATTGCGGAAACGACATTGACATCGCTGAGGCATGGAGAAGTACGCCAGAAGCATAGGCAGTAGTCGACCTAAACCCAAATTAATTTCTCGCCCGGCATAAGACGCTGGGCGGGGGTTTCTTGAAAGTCCTTCACCAAAATTCATTTGGTTATGCTTGGCATCACCTGAACAATACGACCCGCCACCGCATCACCCGATCGCCTTCACGATCCTCCGCAACTCCGCGTTCCGCGCGCCCAGCAGCAGCACGTTTCTGAGTGCGGCTTTCGGGTCGGTGGTGCGGAACAGGAGGCCGTTTTTGCGGATGTCGCGGTTGATGACGTTGTGGCGGATTTCGCCGTCCTGCTCGTTCTTCATCGCCACGGCGAAATACATCCGCGAGTAGCCGGGCTTGACGTGGTGGAAGAACTTTTCTTCGCCATCGATTTCGACGTCGATGTTCTCGCTGATCTGGGCGGAGAAATTGGCGATGTAGAAGCCCCAGGTGACATCCTTGTACTCGGCAAAGTCGGTCTTTGACGCGGTCACGTGGACATAGCCCAGATGCGGCGCCTGGGAGAGCGTCTTGTGAAAGATGATCTCGGGGAACCTTATGCCCTGGTGGAACTTGTTGAGGCGCTCATGCGCCTTCCTGCCGGCGGTCTCAAGCCGCATGCCGGTGCGCTTGGCGACCTCGGCGGCGCTCAGATAACGGCGCTCCTCCTCGATCCAGTCCTCCGCATCGCGCGCGATCCGGCCGGTTCTGAGAAAGTTGGTGTGCACCGCCTTGGGCGCAACAGGCGCCTCAGGCTTTGGCTTGGCCGCGTAGTATCTGAACATCGGCATGGCAAGAACGAGCCCTGGTTTCCCTTGCCCGATTCTTGAACCGAATTCGTTAACAGTTTCTTTCGGCCGGGATCTGAGAAAACCGGCCAATTCCTGATGTTGCCGGAAGGCTCTCAGCGAGCGGACAGTGCCTGGTAGACCGCGTGCGCAATCATCACGTCGAGATGCGCGCCGCCGCCATTCTTGAACACGGTGATGTCATCCGGCGACCCACGCCCCGCCTTGCCCTGCACGAGGTCGTGCATGTCGCCCAGGATATCCTCGCGCGCGATGGCGCCGCAGGCGAGCGGGATCTCGATTTCGCCGATATGGCCGATGGTGGTGGCGCGGCTGTCGACGAAGAGCCGCCCGCGCTTGAGCGCCACGTCGTCCGCCTCGCGCATGTCGGGCGTGAACGCGCCGACAAGATCGAGATGCACGCCCGGTTTCAGCGCCTCGCCGCGGATGATCGGCGTCTTCGTCATCGTCGCCGTGGAAATCAGATCGGCGCGCGAGACCGCCGCGTCGAGATCGGGGACGACCTCGGCGCTGACCCCGGCTTCACCGAGGCTTGCAGCCAACTCTTCGGCGCGCGGGGCGCTGCGGTTCCAGATCATGACGTGATCGAGCGAAGGCCGGACCGAGCGGTGCGCCTCGATCAGCGGCCGCGCCATCGAGCCCGCGCCGACCATCAGCATGGTTTTCGCATCCTCGCGCGCCAGGCAGGATGAACCGAGCGCGGAATCGCCAGCCGTCTTCCAGGCCGTCAGATCCACGCCCTCGAGCACGGCCACCACATGGCCGCGCGCTTCGTCAAACAGCAGCACCTGCCCCTGCACGGACGGAAGCGATGGCGTAGCCTGCGGATTGTCCGGATAGATCGTCACCGCCTTGACGCCCGAGGCGAGCCCCGGAACCCAGGCCGTGCGGACCAGCATCTTGCGGCCTTCGTTTTCAACCAGCGAATCGCTGAGTTCCGCAGGCTTGAGCTTGTGCCCGGTTCTCAGCGCCTCCACCGCGAACGGCCAGGTGCACACCGAGCGGATGTCGTCACCGGTGATGATATGCATGATCAGTCTTTCCGTTTTGTGTCAGGCTGCGGTGTGCAGGGCCGTAATCGCCGGGAGATGAGGCTGCCGGCCCCGTCACAGGGGCCGGGCCATCCAAGGGGCGGCTCGAAAGCGCAGCCCTGGCGAAACTTACTTCTTGCCAGACTTCGTCATGGCTTCACGCAGCTCCTGCAGCGTCTCCTGCATGTTGGCCTGCAGCACCTTGAAGCTCTCCGAGCCCGATTTCTGTGCCATTCCGGCGATCTCGCTGGTGTTTTTCAGCGCCATCTCGAAGGAGCGGCGGGCGAAGTCGGCCTGGGCCGACATCATCGTCTTGGGGTCGCCGCCGGTCTTCATCTTTTCCGCCATGTCGGAAATCTCGGCCAGCGCCTCCTGCACCATCTCGCGCTGACGCTCGAGGATCGAGGTCGCGCCGGTGCCCGCGGTCTTGGTCGCCTCTTCCAGCGCCTGCAGGTTCTTCTGGTGGCGCGCCACCAGGGCCTCGAGGTCGGGCTGCGGAAGGTTCATGTCCTTGCCGAACTTCATGAACATCGATGTCAGATCTTCGGTGCTCTTCTTGTTGGTCATATCTGTCCTCCACTGTGGACGCGCGAGACGCGCCGCCTTCTGCGTTGGACCTGACTATACAGGCCCAGCTCCAGGCTCCAATGGGCAATCTGATCACAAAGTGAACTCCGGCACCCCGGTTGAGGCCCCGCCGATGCGAAAACGTCACGCCAGCCCTGCACGCCGACGCCTTGCGCGCGGTCGGGATAGGGACCCGGCGAGCCGGGACGTCTTGCAAATGTCAGGTCACTCATCGGCCTGGCCTCCGGGTGAAGCTTTCAGAAATATGCGTTAAGCTCGGGAAAAGGCACTCAGTGGACGGGCAGCGCGCCGGATGGCAACTCGGTGGGCAAAGGTGTTGCCGCAGGCATCGGCGCGAAGGCGCGACGCCGTCCGGCCAGGCGAAGGCCTTCGGCAACGTTGATGCGGCCGACCGAACGGTCGCCTTCAAACTGCATCTTCGCGCCGAATTTACGGGCCAGCGCCTTCATGGCGTGGTTCTGCGGCCCGGTCTCGACGACGAGGGTGGAGATGTCGTTTTCGGTACCGGCCTTGAGCAGCGACTTGATCAGGAGCGTGCCGAGGCCCTTGCGCCGCCAGTCCGACACCACGGAAAACGCCGATTCGGCCTCGTGCTCGCCCATCGTTCCGCCGGTGTGCAGTTCCGCAACGGCCAGCAGATGGTCGCCCAGAAACGCACCAATGCAGATGGCGTTGTCGAGCGACATGGCGATGTAGGTCTCGAGCCAGGCATCGGAGACAAGCCCGTTGAACCGGTCGCGGAAGTCCACATAGTGGAGTTCATGCAGATGATCGCGGAAGATGGCGGCGTCCTGGGGACCGAGATGCCTGAGGCGGATGTCGCCATCGAGCAGGAATTCAGGTTCGCGCGCCTTGAACAGAAAACGGAAAAACATGTGCGACCTCCAAAGGCCAGTCCTCCCGAATTGACTGAACCGAATATAATTGTGCAGCGCAACAATTACAAGACACGCTTTTGCCGGATCGTTAATCTGCCGTGAGGTCCCCACGCCAGACCGCCCGAAAAATTCACCATTCTCAATTGTGCCCAAAATTGTGGCGGCTCCTGCAAAACGCTGCCCAATGCGAATCCAGCCTCGGTGCGAGCTTGAGATGGCACTGGCCAAGGTTCCCGGTTTTTCAACACTTTACGCCAACTGGCACGGTTACTGCTTTGTTAAGGCCGTGCAGCGGGCATCTAGGGTTCCGGTCTTTCATCTCCTCCCGAAAGACGCAGGTCCGAGAGGTGCCACCCGGTCAAAACAGGCCGGGAACACGGCGGGGCAAAATCCCGGGAGACACCTGCACAGGTTTGCGCGCGCAGACTGTCTCCCGGCCCGCGCGCTCAAACCCTCACACACTGCGACGAGAGCGCACATGAGAGAGGCGAGAGCAAAATGATCAAGACACTCAAGACCAAGGCACTGGCATTGGTGGCAGCAACGGCGCTGTCGGCCACCCTCCTCGTCGGGATGACACCCGATGCAACCGCACAGGAAAAATCCGAGTTCAAGGTCTGCTGGTCCATCTATGTGGGCTGGATGCCCTGGGGCTATCTTGAATCTTCCGGCATCATGGACAAATGGGCCGAGAAATACGGAATTGATGTCGAGATCGTTCAGATCAACGACTATGTGGAATCCATCAACCAGTACACAGCCGGCGAGTTCGACGGCTGCTCGATGACCAATATGGACGCGCTGTCCATTCCCGCCGGCGGCGGGGTCGATACGACCGCGCTGATCGTCGGCGACTACTCAAACGGCAATGACGGCATCGTTCTGAAGGACGGTGACAGTGTGGAGGCGCTGGAGGGCCAGAACGTCAACCTGGTGGAACTTTCGGTCTCGCACTATCTGCTTGCCCGAGCGCTGGACAGCGTCGGCATGAGCGAGCGTGATCTCACGGTGGTCAACACCTCCGACGCCGACATGATCGCGGCTTACGCGACCGACGATGTGACGTCGGTGGTGACCTGGAACCCGTTGCTGTCCGAAATCGAGGCGACACCGGGCTCCACCAAGGTTTTCGATTCCGCCAATATCCCCGGCGAGATCATCGACATCATGATGGTCAACACCCAGACGCTGGCCGACAATCCGGATTTCGGCAAGGCGCTGACCGGCGCCTGGTACGAGGTCATGGGACTGATGGCCGATGGCGAGACCGAGGCGCTTGAATCCATGGCAGCAGCATCGGGCACCGATCTTGCCGGCTATCAGGCCCAGCTCGACACCACCAAGATGTTCTATGATCCGGCCGAAGCTGTGAGCTTCACCAAGTCCGCGGAACTGCCTGCGACGATGAAATTCGTCGCCGAATTCCTGTTCGACAAGGGCATTCTGGGCGAAGGCGCGCCATCACCGGAATTTGTCGGCGTCAGCTTCCCCGATGGCTCGGTCTATGGCGACGCCAACAATGTGAAGCTGCGTTTCGACACCACCTACATGGATATGGCTGCCGCCGGCGACCTCTGATCCAGAAGGCCCGACAACGCCATGCGCCTGATCAACAGAAAGCCCGGCAAGCCCTCGGCACTGGCCCTGGCGGCACTCCCCTTCGCGAGTGTCGTCATCGCCTACGCCGTCGCAAGCCATTATCGGCGGTTGGAAAATCCCGCCGACAAATTGCTGCCATCCATCGAACAGATGGCGGCAACCTTCTGGCGCATGGCCTTCGTGCCCGACCGGCGGTCCGGGGACCTGCTGTTGTGGGGTGACACGCTCGACAGCCTGCTGCGGCTGGCCGCGGGCATGGGCGCGGCAACTCTGTTTGCCATGATCGTCGGCGTCCTGATCGGTTTCCTGCCCTATGCGCGCAGCACTTTTTCACCCTTCATTGCCTCGATCTCGCTGATTCCGCCAATCACCATCCTGCCCATCCTGTTCATCATGGTGGGGCTTGGCGAAACCTCCAAGATCCTGCTGATTGCACTCGGGACAGCGCCGGTGATGACCCGCTCCGTGGCGCAAGCCGTGATGGACCTGCCGAAGGAACTCATCATCAAGGCCCAGACGCTCGGCGCGTCCACCTGGCAGATGATGACACGCGTGGTGCTTCCGCAAGTGCTGCCCAATCTGATCATGGCCATGCGCCTTGGCCTCGTTCCTGCCTGGATCTTCCTGATTTCGGCGGAAGCCATCGCCTCGACATCCGGGCTTGGCTACCGGATCTTTCTGGTACGGCGGTTCCTGGCGATGGATGTGATCCTGCCCTACGTGTTGTGGATCACGCTGCTCGCCTATCTGATCGACCGGCTGCTGCTGACACTGTCGCGCCGCGCCTTCCCCTGGAACCACATGCAGGGGGAGAGCCTGTGAGCGGTGAACCGAAAATTGCCGTTCATGGCGTCGGCAAATCCTACGGCAGCGCTATTGTTCTCGAAGGCGTATCGCTGGACGTCGAGGCCGGCTCCTTCTGCACCGTGGTGGGCGCTTCGGGCTGCGGCAAATCCACCTTTCTGCGGATGCTGCTGTCCCAGGAAACGCCCGACCGGGGCACGATCCTGCTTGATGGCGAACCGATCCCGGCCGAGCCGACCGAAGACCGCGGCATCGTTTTCCAGCGCTATTCGGTGTTTCCGCATTTGAGCGTCGAGGACAACCTCATCCTCGCCGACGAATTTGCGAATGCGCCGAGACTCGGCCGCGTCTTCGGCGCGAAACGGCGCAAACTGCGCGGCACGGTCGACAAAACGCTCGAGGCCATCGGCCTCGCCGGTTCGCGCAAGAGTTATCCCGCACAGCTTTCGGGCGGAATGCAGCAACGGCTGGCGATTGCCCAGGCGCTTCTTAAGAAGCCCGACGTGCTTCTGATGGACGAACCCTTCGGCGCTCTCGATCCCGGCACCCGCGTCGACATGCATGCCCTGCTGCTCGACCTCTGGCGCGAGCGCGGCATGACGGTCTTCATGGTCACCCATGACATCCACGAAGCATTCAAGCTCGGCACGCGCGTTCTCGTCTTCGACAAGCGCCGTCACGACCCGCACGCACCTCAACGCTACGGCGCAACCATCACCTACGACCTGCCGCTGGACCACCGGAAAGCCGCTTCGGTGCCCGACGCGCGTGACCTCATTACACAACCAACCGACACACGACCTGGAGACCAAGATGCGTGATCTTTTCAACAACGCCCCGGCACGCGCGCACAGACGCGCAGGCGTGGCGAACAACAATCTGCCGGGCCGCCATCACCATCCGGATTTCGACAAGCTCAACATGCGTGGCTGGCGCGCCGCCGAGAAGGAAGGAAAGCTGCCTTCCGCTGCCTGGCAGCAGGAACGCGCCTGGGCGCTGCGTATGGGCCTGACCGGCTCGGACAGCCTCGAAGACAAGACCATCCCCACCTTCGCGCGCGGCGAGCTGCCGCATTACGCCGGCATCAATACCTTCCTCAAGGCGCCCTATATCGAGGATTCGACGCTGGTCGGCAATTACGATGCGGCGATCATCGGCGTCCCCTTCGATGGCGGCACCACCTATCGCCCCGGCACACGCTTCGGGCCGCAGGGCGTGCGCAAGATCTCCGCGCTCTACACACCCTACAATTACGAAATGGGCATCGATCTGCGCGAGCAGATGACCCTGTGTGATGTCGGCGACGTCTTCACCATCCCCGCCAACATCGAGAAGACCTTCGATCAGGTCACCCGCGCGGTCAGCCACGTGGCCTCGTCCGGCGCCCTGCCGATCATGATCGGCGGCGATCACTCGATCGGTTTCCCTTGCGTGCGCGGCATTGCCCAATGCACATCCAAGCGGATCGGCATTGTCCATTTCGACCGTCACATCGACATCCAGGAAAAGGATCTCGACGAGCGGATGCACACCACTCCGTGGTTTCATGCCACGGATCTGGCCAATGTCCCCGCCGTTAATCTGGTGCAGGTCGGCATCGGGGGCTGGCAGGTCCCCCGCGAAGGCGTTGAGGAAGCGCGCAAGCGCAACACCAACATCTTCACCATGCGCGACATCGAGGAGATGGGGCTTGCCGAAACCGCGGCCCGCGCACTGGAACTGGCCTGGAAGGACGCCGACGCGGTCTATATCTCGTTCGACATCGACAGCGTCGACTGCGGCTTCGTGCCCGGTACGGGCTGGCCGGAGCCGGGCGGGTTCCTGCCGCGCGAAGCCCTCGAACTGGTCTCCCTCGTCGCCAGGGAAGGCATCTGCGGGCTGGAGGTCGTCGAAGTCTCCCCGCCTTATGACACCTCAGACATCACCGCGCTGCTCGCAACCCGGGTGATCGTGGATGTGCTGGGCACGCTGGTCAGCCACGGCAAGATGGGCGCACACAAGCACATCATCGACAAGCCCGTGCAGATCCCCGCCGGTCCCGATGTGACCTCGCAGGGATGGGATCTGAAAGCATGAGCCGGTCCCATCATCACACGCATCAAGGTCATGGCCATAGTCATGTTCACGGGCCTGATCACGCGCACCATCACGGGCATGAACACTCTCACCATGATCATCACGATCATGCCCATGGTCCGGGCCACAATCATGGCCACGACCACATGCATTCCCATGTCCATGCGAACCCAGACACCGAACGCCTCCACCGGCTGCAGGCATTGGCCGCCGCCTTCATCGAGGGGTTCCGCAAGGCCGAAGACAAGCCGGCATTCATTGAGTTGTCGCAGGTGGCAACGCGGCGTGAGGGCAGCGACGGATTGACCATGCATCTCGTCGACGCGGCGGTGGAAACCAAGTGGCAGCTGGGAACCGCCTCTCCTGCCTTCGGGTCGCGGGAACTGGTGCACCTGCCCTACCCCGCGGCCATGATCCGTGAGCGCGAAACCATGACCTTCACCTATGTCTCGCTCACCGAACGCGAGGATGTCGACATCATCACGCTTCTCAACGAAGGCCAACCCAAACGGGAAAAGAAAGGAAAATCCGATGATTAAACTCGCAACCGCTCTGGCGGCGCTGCTTCCGGCAACCGGCCAGGCACTGGCGCACACCGGCGACCACTCCCATCTGGCCATTTCCGAGATGGGAGCCCATCTGGCAAGCTGGCCGGATCATCTCGCCATCCTGCTGATTGCCGCCTTCGTGGTGCTGATTGCTCTGGGCGCACAGCGGTTGAGCGCAGTCAAGCGCCGCAAGTAGCATTCAGGACGGGGCCGATTGCGCGACGAGCAGACAAGCTTCTTGGCAGCCTCCCCCGGCCAGCGGCCATGAAAAACCCTCCGGCATTTGCTCCGGAGGGGTCTCTTCGCTGAACAGGGCAAGACCCCGTGAGCAAGGTCCGTTCAGGCCGCGCTGCGATACTGGGTGCTTGCTGTCGAGAGCTTGAAACGCGCAATCAGGTTGCGCAGGGTCGTGGTCTCGTCGGCCAGCGTGTTGGTGCTGGCGGCGGCTTCCTCGACCATGGCCGCGTTTTGCTGCGTCATCTGATCCATCTGGTTGACTGCGGAGTTGATCTCCTGGAGACCCGTCGACTGCTCCTTTGCAGCCGTAGCGATCGCCGTCACCTGATCGGCAATTCCGATCACCTTTTCCTGGATCTCCCGCAGAGCGTCGCCTGTTGAAGTCACAAGGCCGACACCGTTCTGCACCTCGTTCGACGACTTGGTGATCAGTTCCTTGATGTCCTGGGCGGCAGTCGCAGAACGCTGCGCAAGCTCCCGCACTTCCTGGGCGACAACTGCGAACCCCTTTCCTGCTTCGCCCGCACGCGCGGCCTCGACACCGGCATTGAGCGCCAGCAGGTTGGTCTGGAAAGCGATCTCGTCGATCACATTGATGATGCTGGTGATTTCACCCGATGCCTGCTCGATGCGGCTCATTGCGGCATTGGCGTTCTGCACCACGACCGCTGATTCCTCCGCATACCGCCGCGCATCGGCGACCATCCGGCTCGAATCCTGAGCCCGGTCAGTCGAGTTTCGAACCGCGACCGTGATTTCCTCGAGACCGGACGAAGTTTCCTCCAGCGAGGCGGCCTGGGTTTCCGTGCGGCGCGACAAATCGTTGGAGGCGTTGCGGATCTGGTCGGCACCACCATTGATCACATCGGCGGAATGGCGCACTTCCTCCATCAATTGACGCAGGCTTGCCATGGTGGCGTTGACGCCCGACTGAAGATCGGCAAACACGCCCTGATAGCTGCCCGTCATTTCCTCGGTCAGATCGCCATCCGCAAGCGCGCCGATGACACGCTGAGTCTCTGCAATGCCGCTATCGACCGATTCAACCAGCGTGTTGACGTTGTTGGCGAAGGCATCCAGATCCGGATTGTCGTAGCGCGCCGTGATCCGCTTGCTGAAGTCTCCGGCCACGGCCGCAGCGACGACGGTCGAGATGTTGGATTGCAGGTCTGTGTTCTTGGCTTGCAGCGCGGCTTCCTGGGCTGTCAGGTCGCGAACACGGATCGCATTCTGCTTGAAGACATCCACTGCCTTGGCCATGTCGCCAATTTCGCTCTTGTGATCGAGGCCCGGGACCTCAGTCTCGAGCTTGTTGTCTGCAAGATCGCTCATGGCGCGGGTGATCGCCTGCACCGGTCGGGAAATCCCCGTTGCAATCAGGAGCGCGAAAGCCAGCGAAAGCACGGCTCCGCCAACCGCCAGAATGCCGGATATGATGACGCCATTTGCCATGGTGCCTTCAATCGAAGGCCCAAGCGTATTCTGGGTGGCCTGAAGCCGCGTCTTGAGATCGGTGACCCCGCGCGCAAGCGCCGGCCCGACCACATCGAGGGTCCCCGTGATGATTTCGTTGCGCTGGGCGATGACATCATGCACGTCATTTATGCCAGCCGCATAGAGATTGATTTCGGCGGCAGCGCTTCCGAAAAGTTCCTCGAGCGCCGGATATTCCGCTTTTCTGACCACGTCCTGGAGACCGGCGATGGCAAGTTGTCCGTATTCGGCAGATTCGTTGAAAGCAGTGTCGTCATTGGTCAGCAAGAAGTTGTTGCCTGCCAGCCGCATATTGGCGACTTCATACTGAACACGGGTGGCAGAGAATGCCGCCGCAGTTTTGAAAACGTTCTGTAGTTCCTTGGCAATTGTTGCCACATCGTCCTGCAACTTTGGCCCGATGACGTTAAGGGTTTCGCCCACGATCAGATTGCGCTTTTCCTGAAGCTCGGCGACCTGGTTGAAGCCTGTGCGGTACTGCTCGACCTGCCCCGCAAAGCTCTCGATCTGACTTGTGATTTCGGGGTCCTGTGAGATACGCCGCATGCGTTCGATCGACGCCAGCGTCGCATCGAGCCGATCATGAACCTCCTGGGCGATTTCCGGTGTCTGCTGGCTCCGATATTTCATGAAGGACAGCCGGGCCGACTGCATATTGGCCTCAACTTCAACAGCATCGTTGCTCAACCGAGCCGCAGTCCGGTAACTGCCGAAGGAGTCCTTGTTGCTGAGGTTCATATAGACGGACAAACCGCCGGTGGCGACGAGAATGGCCAGCACCACACCGAAACCGGCATATATCTTGGTACCAATCTTGATATTGTTCAGAGTACGCATGAACTGCATCTGGTGACCTTATCGTTAAACAGGGAAGTTCAGAGCGATATGGCCACAGACTGTGTTAATAAATCGTATTTTAATAATTCAAAGAAATAACAATTTCTAATGTACTCAGTTGATTGAAAACGTCATTTTTTGACCAAACAACCGGCGCCAAAGCTATCAAGCCCGGTGCCGGTCCCTCTGATCGGTCGGGATTGATCAGCTCATGACCGTGACCGACCGCGTGTTGGTGATGAATTCGCGCAAGCCGTAACCGCCACCATGTTCGGGACAAAGGGGCGGCAGGCCTACCCGATCCAGGCTGAAGTCTGGTCAGAAAAACGCCTGGATGCCGGTCTGGGCGCGGCCGAGGATGAGCGCATGCACGTCGTGCGTGCCCTCATAGGTGTTCACGGTTTCCAGGTTCTGGGCATGACGCATGACGTGGTATTCGGCCTGGATGCCGTTGCCGCCGTGCATGTCGCGCGCCATCCGCGCGATGTCGAGAGCCTTGCCGCAATTGTTGCGCTTGACGATCGAGATCATCTCCGGCGCAAACCGGTGTTCATCCATCAGGCGACCAACCCGCAGCGAGCCCTGAAGTCCGAGCGCGATTTCAGTCTGCATGTCGGCAAGCTTCTTCTGGAACAGCTGCGTGCCGGCAAGCGGCTTGCCGAACTGGTGGCGGTCGAGCCCGTACTGACGGGCGCGATGCCAGCAATCCTCGGCCGCTCCCATGACACCCCAGGAAATGCCGTAGCGTGCCCGGTTGAGGCAGCCGAACGGTCCCTTCAGTCCGGAGACGTTGGGCAGCAGCGCATCTTCGCCGACTTCCACATTGTCCATGACAATTTCGCCGGTGATGGAGGCGCGAAGGCTGAGCTTGCCTCCGATCTTGGGCGCCGACAGGCCCTTCATGCCCTTTTCGAGCACGAACCCCCGAATCTCGCCGCCGTGGGCCTCGGACTTCGCCCAGACGACGAACACGTCGGCAATCGGCGAATTGGAGATCCACATCTTGGAACCGTTGAGCACATATCCGCCATCGGACTTGCGGGCGCGGGTCTTCATGCCGCCGGGATCGGAACCGGCATCCGGCTCGGTCAGACCGAAACAGCCGACCCATTCGCCGCTGGCGAGTTTGGGGAGGTACTTCTTGCGCTGTTCCTCGCTGCCATAGGCATGGATCGGATACATGACCAGCGAGGACTGAACGCTCATCATCGACCGGTAACCGGAATCGATCCGTTCGACCTCACGGGCAACGAGGCCGTAGGAGACGTAGCCCGCCTCGGCGCCGCCGTAGATCTCGGGAATCGTGACACCCAGGAGGCCCGCCTGCCCCATCTCCGAGAAGATCTCCCGGTCGGTGTGTTCGTTGAGATAGGCTTCGGTGACGCGAGGCGCGAGCTTGTCGGCGGCAAATGCGGCGGCCGCGTCCCAGATCATCCGCTCTTCATCCGTCAACTGATCCGCAAGCAGAAAAGGATCGTCCCACTTGAAAGAGGGCTTGGTGGAATTGATCGAAACGGCAGCGGATACGGACATCTTGATACTCCAGTTGGACCCGGCTGACTTAGTGCACTTCCACTCGGGGACCACATCTACAGCCCCGGCCAGCCATGGCGCGAATTCGTTATCCCATGTTTAGCACGAATCCGGAAAGATACTATAGGCTTAAAACAATTTCATCGGCGGCGGAGTTGAACCACCGAACCCTGACAGGATCAGCCCGCTGCGGGCGGTTCCATCACCTCCCAGAGGGCGATCAATTCGCGCCGGTCGCCCGCCGCAAGCGGCGCGACCAGCCGCGCCATCAGGGATGTCCGTCCGCCGTAATACCAGGATGTCGTCTCGAAATAATCCGGCACGCCGCTCACCAGCGTCTCCTGGAAAGAGTTGATCGCCCTCGTGACGCTCATCAGCGACGGTACGGAATCAGCCACGGACCGACCCCTTACGGGCGTACGGAACGGCCAATGGTTGGCCTTGGCGACATCACGCCACACAAGTTCCAAGCCGGCTCCCGCAGTTCCGATCCGCGCAAGCAGGGGATATTGCGCCGACAGAACGCCGACATCGAAATCCGAGGCATCCGGTACATCTTCCGAAGCTTTTTCGAGCCAAAGCGCATGGAATTCACGGATCCGCCCGGGAGCGCTATCGGGCAGTTTAAACGCATCTGAAGACATAAGTACGGTCATGCATCAATGGAGTGGACTTGGTCGGCGCGGTCGTGAACACAATAGCTTTGTTCTCGACTCCGTCGCCCATTCCGCATTTACTGAAGATGCCGAATCTTTAACCTTGGACGCCACGTCAATGAAAACGACACTGGCCGACAGTTTCGAAGTCGCCGCTGGCCTGGCCTCCGGAATCAGCAAGTATGCGTCGGACCTGGGCATCGATGCGGAACCGATCGCGCGGGCTTGTGGCCTGGATCCGAGCCGGTTCAGTGTTATCGGTGAACGCATCAGCCTCGATCGACTTTGCCGATACATGGAAGCACTCGCGATGATCTCGGGTGACGACTGTTTCGGGCTTCAGTCTGCCGAAGCGTTTCAGAAAGGGGCGTCCGGACCTTTCGGCTATGCGATGATGAATGCTGCCACTCTGCACGAGTGCCTGGTCTTCATGGGCCGAAACCTTCACAAGATCAGTGAATCGAGCGTCGGCACCTTGGAGGTCGGCCCCCGCAAGACCTACTACCAGTGGACCTATTCTCCATTGATCCTTCACCGTACACAGTATGTCGACATGGGGATTGCGCAATCCTTTGCCCACTTCCGAAGCTTTCTTGGAGACGATGTCAGGGATCTGAAGGTCGAACTGGAACGAAAGCCGCCCAAAAACATGAATTTGCATAGAAAAATTCTATCCAGGGATGTGGGTTTCAACGCACAGGTCAACACGGTCATTTTTCCATCGAGCTTTCTTTCGCGGACCAATCCGCACGCCGATGCGCGCCTGTTCGCGATGATGTCCAAATCCATGGACGACATTCCGTCGCGCACGCCGGATGACGGGGATCCCGTTTCGGCAATCAGGCTTCATGTCGCCGAAAATCTCGAGGCCAATACCCCGACCCTGACCAGCGAGGCCGAAAGGCTGGGCATGAGTTCACGCACCCTCCAGCGCCGGTTGACCGCTGCTGGAACAAGCATGCAGGCCATCGTCGACGAGTGCCGAAAGGAAATGGCAGGCAAACTGCTGCTGGAAACCAACCAGACCCTGTCGAGCATCGGGTACAAACTCGGTTTCTCCGCGCCCGCCGCATTCACTCGTTCCGCCCTGAGATGGTACGGCATGACGCCGAGCGAATTTCGCACAAAGCATCAGACCTCGCATTGAAAACGAGGCGCGGCCTGGTGTTTTCCGGCCGTTTAGTGGGCCGGCTAATATTTTATAGTCATACTTTTTGGCGTCCAGAGTGAAGGCAAACCGATTAAATTCGGGGCATAAGCCCGCCAGCGTTGCAAACAATTCAAATCAAATTGTTGACTTCTTCCGGCCAGCTTTCGGTTGCGCCGCGAAGTCTGGTTCGCAGTCGCTGAGTAACCAGTACGAAAGGATGTCTAATGGATCTCGGCAAGGATCGGGGGCTGATACCTATGACCAAGACGGAAATGAAATGCCTGCGACTGTGCGCTGAAGGACAAACCGATCAGGAAATCGGTGCGGGTCTTCAACTGACCGCCAACGAGGTCGCGTCCGTTCTTTCCGTTGTCATGCTCAAGCTCAGGGTCCCCAACCGCATGGCGGGACTGGCCAAGGCTGCACGCCTCGGCCTGCTTGGGCCCTTCAAGTAGTTTCAGCTCGGGAAGCTGCTGCTCGTCCGCCTCGGGGGCGGGGCCGGATTTGACGCGCAGCTTTCCCTATAATGTCCGCGAGGGCCGGCGGCGGAGCCCTCGCGGACATTTCATTTTCCGGATCATCTCTGGTCCGCGTGACCGGTCATCCCCGCGTCCCCCGGTCCACCTGAATTCCGGCGGCGCCTCACCTCACAACGACAGCCACAACTCATAGTCCGAGACCAGTAGGTGTTTTGGTGCGGCGTCCTCGATGATGTTGGAAAAACGCCCGATCGGCTCCCGGAAAACATTGTCCGTCAGGTCGTCATTGACCGTCGACACTTCGCCGATCAGCACGTCGCCGTCTTCGCCCCAGAAGGCGTGCCAGTCACCGGGCATCAGGGTAACGCTTTCGCCGGGATCGAGCGCCAGACGTGAACCGGCCTTCATCTTTCGCAAAACACCGTCGGTCAGCACTGCGACGTCGGCTTCGGGATCCGGCGACCCGTCTTCCGCGCTTGAAAACAGTTCCAGCACCAGACGGCCGCCGCCGCGGTTGATGATGTCTTCCGCCTTGATGTTGTGCCGGTGCATGGGAGAAAGCTGGTTCTCCCGCGAGATCATGATCTTCTCCGCATAGAGCATGCCCCTGCCCCTAGCGAGATCTTCGGCAGATCCATTGCGGACGGTGAAGAGAAACAGGCCCAGTTCATCGAACCGCCCCTGGCCGTAATCGGTGATGTCCCAGCCCAGCCGGTTGGCCGCGATCTGCGCTGAATCCGAAGCGATGCGATTGCGCAGTTCCTCGGGACTCCAATAGGCGAATGGCGGCAGCACATAGCCGAATGACCGGATAAAACGATCGCTTTCCTCGATGATCTCGTTGATTTCGGTCCGTTCCATTCAGCCCTCCCGCCGCAAACACTCCGGCGCATACACGATTTTGGCAATGTGCGCTCGTCGCGCCGATGTACCGGGTTGGTCCCGGCATGGCAATTGCGCTCGCTGCGCTTTGAGGGTAAGCCGCACACGGAAACCCGTTACATACGCAACAAGTTCGAGGCATTGCCGAAAATAACCTTCCGGGGGCAAACAAACCAATGAGCATCGTTCCGACCGGGATCGCGCCAGTCCAGTCAAGTCCCTCCGGTCAAGCCGATGAGACGCTGGCGCTTGAGAATTTTCTGCCCTACCGGCTGGCCCGCGCCGCCGAGATGGTCAGCAAGCAGTTTGCCGCGCACTATCGCCAGCAATACGGACTGACACGACCGGAATGGCGCACCCTGGCCACCATCGGCCAGTTCGACCGGATCACGGCCACCGATATCGGCCGGCATTCCTCGATGCACAAGACAAAGGTGAGCCGCGCTGTCCGCGCGCTGGAGAAGCGCAACTGGATCCTCCGGACAGACGATCCCGTGGATCGCAGGATCGAGCACATCGGCCTGACGCGGGAAGGAAAGCGCCACTACCGCGAACTGGTGCGCATGGCCCGGAACTACGAGGCACGGCTTGTGCAGATGCTCGGTACGGCCGGCGCCGAGCACCTTGAGGCGGGCCTCGGCGCCATTGAGACCGAATTGTCCGGAGACTGAAACGCGACACGCGCCTTCCCGCGGATCAGAAGCGCATCACTCGCCCCAGGAGCCGTGCTGCTCGCCCTCCATATCCGTCCGCTCGAAACCGTGTGCTCCGAAGAAGTCGCGCTGCGCCTGGATCAGATTGGCCGTTCCGCGCGCACGGCGATAGGTGTCGAAATATCCGACAGCGCTGGCGAGCGCCGGGACCGGAAGGCCGTTCATAACCGCTTCCGAAACGATCCGCCGTAGCGGTGCGTCGGTTTTCTCGAGCATGGCGGCGAACTCGGGTGTCATCGCCAGGTTCGGCGCTTCCGGGTTCTCGGTGAACGCGGTTGCGATTTCATCAAGGAAACGCGACCGGATGATGCAGCCCGCGCGCCAGATCCGGGCGATGGTCGCCAGCGGAAGCCCCCATCCGAATTCCTTTGAAGCTGCCGCCATCACCGCAAAGCCCTGCGCGTAAGCCGCGATCTTGCCGGCCAGCAAGGCGTTTTCCAGATCGCTGATGACCGCGTCGCTCTCGCGCCGGTCGACCACCGGCGGAAGACCGAAGCGGTCCTCGGCCGCTTTTCTCTCGTCGCGCATCGCCGACAGGCTTCGCGCTGCGACCGCCGCCTCGATAGAGGTGGCCGGAACGCCCATCATCTGGCTTTCAATCACCGACCAGCGGCCCGTGCCTTTCTGGCCCGCGGCATCGACAATCACGTCAACGATCGGAACGCCGGAACTGTCGTCATGGGTCTTGAGGACTTCCGCCGTGATGTCGATCAGATAGGAATCGAGTGGTCCGGAAGCCCAAGCCGAGAACACGCTCGCGATCGAGGGGGCGTTCATGTTGAGATGATCACGCATGACGCCGTAGACCTCGGCGATCATCTGCATGTCGGCATACTCGATCCCGTTATGGATCGTCTTGACGAAGTGTCCGGCCCCGTTCTCTCCAAGCCAGGCTGCACAGGGCTCGCCCTTGTACTTGGCCGAAATCGCGGTCACGACCGGTTCGATGCGCTGCCAGTCCTCCCTGGCACCGCCAACCATGATCGACGGGCCGTGCCGCGCGCCTTCGGCACCACCCGACACGCCCATGCCGATAAGGCCCGGCGCAGTCTCGTGCCGTTGCTTGAATCGGCGCATCGTATCGCGGAAATTGGCGTTCCCGGCATCGATGATGATGTCGCCATCCTCCATCAGGGCATTGAGGGCATTCACCTGTTCATCGACGGCGTCTCCTGCCTTGACCATGATGATGACCGACCGGGGAGCTTTCAGGCTGGCAACGAATTCCTCAAGCGTGGCGCAGCCAACCACACGCTCGGACAGCATATCGGCGGCAGCCACGAACGCCTCTGTCCGCGACGCGGTGCGATTGAACACTGCAACCGTATAACCATTGTCGGCTATATTGAGGGCCAGGTTCGCCCCCATGACCCCCAAACCAATAACCCCGATATCCGCCTGCGCCATGCCCGCCTCGTGCTGTTCGTTTTCGACTGGAATGTGTTTTGGAGCAAGCGGCCCTGTCGGGCAAGCACAACCGACAAGGAGGACTTGCGGGCCGTTCACCATCGAGTGAGGAGAAATCCGCGATCCGGTGATCAGTCTTCGTCGGGCTTGTCGTCGCCGTCATCGAGAATCCGCCAGGCGGCGCCATCGAGATCGTCATATTGCCCGCTCTTCATCGACCACAGAAAGGCTGCAAGGCCGAGCCCGCCCAGAAAGAGTGCGATCGGGATCAGGAAGATGAGGTTGGTCACGACGAGGCCTGCATTCCGGCGGGTCCCGTCAATCGAGCCGCTGCCGGTTCTTGTCCGGAATTGGTCTGCGCGAACGCTTCGACCTGAGCCTTGCGACGCAGACGCAGCGAATTCAGCACCACGATCACCGAGGACGACGACATCGCAAGGGCCGCGATCAGGGGGGTCGCATAGCCGAGGATAGCGACCGGAACCGCAACCATATTGTAGAGAACCGCCAGGCCGAAATTCTGCCGGATCAATTGCCCGGCCTTGCGCGAGACCTCGATTGCAAGCGGCACCGCCTCAAGCGAATCGTGCAGGAAAACGAAATCCGCCGCCGTCCGTCCGACATCCGCAGCGCTTGCCGGCGCCATCGAGACGTGCGCGGCCGAAAGGGCCGGAGCATCATTGAGACCGTCGCCGACCATCAGCGGCTTGCCGCCGTCACTGGCCAGAGCCTTGACTCTGTCGACCTTCCCACGCGGCCGGACCCCGGCGGTGAAATCACGCATCCCCAGATCGTCCGCCAGGACACGCACCGGAGCTTCCCGGTCACCCGACAGGATTTCCGAACCGATCCCGAGCGCCGACAAGCGCGCGATTGCGCTCGCCGCGCCGCTGCGCAATTGGTCGGAGAAGAGAAAGACCTCGAGAAATTGCCCGTTTCGCGACAGGATCACCTGGCTTGAGGTGTCATCGGCACGGCTGTCCTGCCCAGCGCCATCGAGCGCGAAGTTTGCGCGGCCCAGACGATAGACATCTCCCCCGGGTGTTGTCGCGGCGACGCCCTCGCCCGGCGTTTCGGTAATGGCGAATTCTCCCAAGTCCCTTTCGGGCCTGTCATATGCTGCAAGCGCCTGGCTGAGCGGATGGCGGGACGAAGCCGCGATGCGGGAGGCGAGCGCCAGATGATCCGGATTGATTGTGGCGGAATTCACCAGCTGCGGCTTGCCGCGCGTGAGGGTTCCTGTCTTGTCGAAGACCACCCGGTCGGTTTCCGCCAGCCGTTCCATGGCGGATCCGTCCTTGACCATGATGCCGTGCTCGAACAGCCTGCCCGCGGCAACGACCTGCACAACGGGCACGGCAAGCCCGAGCGCGCACGGGCATGTGATGATCAGCACCGCCACAGCGGTCATCATCGCCATGCGCCAGTCACCCGAAACCATCATCCACCCGATGAAGGTGCCCAAAGCGAGAAGGTGGACAAACGGCGCATAGATGGATGACGCCCTGTCGGCCAGCCGCCGGTAGCCCGCGCGGCCGCTTTCGGCAGCCTCCATCATCGACACCATTTCGGCCAGGAACGACGTCTTTGCGTTGCGCGTGGCTTCCAGCTCCAGCGCGCCGGTCAGGTTGAGCGTGCCGGCAGGCGCAAGAGCGCCGGGCTCCACCCTCTGAGGCGCGCTCTCCCCGTTGACGACGGCAAAATCCATGTCCGAGCGGCCCGAAACCACACGCCCATCAACCGGGATCCTGTCTCCCGGCGCAATGGCAAGCCGCATTCCGGGTTCGATCTCGTCGAGGGCGAGATAATCGCGGCTGCCATCCTCGCGGATAACCATCGCGCCGCGCGGCGACAGGCGCACCAGGTTCCTGACGGCCGAGCGTGCCCGCTCCCGCATCATGTGGTCGAGCGTCCGCCCGGCCAACAAAAAGAACAACAGCGTTACCGAGGCATCGAAATAGGCGTGGGCACCATGGGTGATGGTCTCATGCAGCGAAATGGCATAGGCCAGAAGCACGCCGAGCGTGATCGGCACATCCATGTTGGCCCGCCCGTGCTTGAGCGCGCCCCAAGCCGAGCGAAAGAAGATGCGTCCGGAATAGGCCAGCGCAGGTGCCGCGATCAGGGCCGAGATCCAGTGAAACAGATCGCGCGTCGCCGCTTCCGCCCCCGACCAGACAGACACGGAAAGCAGCATCACGTTCATCGAGGCAAAACCCGCCACGGCCAGCGCCTTGAGCAGTTCCCGGAAAGCGGGATCGCCGGCCTCGTCGGCACCTCCGGGCAGATGGGCCGGATAGCCAAGGGACTTCAGCCGCTCTCCGAGCGAGCCCAGCACCTGTTCCGCATGGCCGCCCCCGTCCTGAGTGCTGAACACGACCGACACGCGCCGGGTGGACAGGTTGACCCGGGCATGGTCGATGCCGGGCGTTTTCGGAAGCTCGCGCTCGATCAGCGCGATGCAGGCGCCGCAATGCACGCCCGGAACGATCAGGTCCACCTGACGCAGGCCGTTGCCCAGAGGCCGGCTGGAAACCCACATTTCTTCGGCAGACGGACCGTCCGATTGGAGCCTCTCCAGATCGGCGGCGCTTTCCGTTCCCGCCGCGCAGCAGCTCATGGCCTAAGGCTCCCGTCTCCGCCGATGTGAAACCGGCGCCCCTTCTTGTAGATCAGTTCCTCGTCGCGCATGGCGGTCACATGGGCAATCCATTCGCCTTCGGCGAGAGCGCCCTCGGCCCGGTACCGGCCAGGTCCGTCCGCCATGAAAACCAGCTCGCGATCGTCATCCGTGCCCACGGGACGGCGCAGCGATGCAGCAACGCTGCTGGCATAAGCCGGTTCTCCACGCGCATCGGTCAGCACGATGGTGAGCCCGCCGGCGTCCGGTTCGAAGGCAACGTCATAGCCGAGGGCTGCAATCGCACGCGACTGCGCCGCCTGGGTGTTGAATTCCTGGCTCGCAACATAGGTGTTGGGCACGACCAGGCCGCTCCAGGTGGTGACCGCAAAGCGCGCCATCATCAGGTTGACGGTGATGATGACGCCGAAAAAGGCCACCATGGTCAGAAGCATGTGCTTGCCGGTGAATTCCTTCGGCTGGAAGATCGAGCGGATCAGGGTCATCAGTTGGTCTCCGGGGCGTGGAAATTGGCGACATAGACATCACGCTCGGCGCTGGCCTTGTCCTCGGCGATGATGCGGAAGGTCGAACTCGTCGAGTCGATGAACTCCTTGGGCTGCAGCACGTGCACCTTGAGTTCGCGAAGCCTGTCAGGCTCGACCTCGACGGCGAAGGAAACGCCCGCCGGCTGGTCGATACCCGGAATGCGCATGGTAGCACCCGGAAGCCCCTCGATCGAGAGGAAGATGACGCGAGGCTCTGCGATCATGTTGAGGATCTTGACCGAATAGCCGTTGCGGATATCGCCGTTGGATTCGAGCACATATTGCGGATTGCGGTCGTGGAGCACGTTGACCTCAAGCCGGTCGCGCGCCAACAGCGCCACCACCAGACCGATGCCGACCGCCGACCAGACGCCCATGTACAGCAGTGACCGCAGGCGGAAGATGATGCGCCAGTCGAAATGCTTGACGGCATTGACGAAGCCGCCGTCCTCCGTGCGAACCCTGCGCGGATCGAGCGCACCGGTTTCGGGATCCGTGGCAAGCGCCATGTTGTCGGCGTAATCGGAAAGCGTTGCATAGGAGATCAAACCGCGCGGCCGGTCGAGCTTGTCCATGATGTTGTCGCAGGCATCGATGCACAGCGCGCAGGTGATGCATTCGAGCTGCTGGCCATCGCGGATGTCGATGCCCATCGGACACACCGCCACGCAGGCATTGCAATCGACGCAATCCCCCTGCACCAGGCCCTCTGCCGCAGCTTTCTTGGCGTGACGGCCGCGCGGTTCGCCGCGCCAGTCGTTGTAGGTCACGACGAGTGAATTCTCGTCGAGCATTGCGGCCTGGATGCGCGGCCACGGACACATGTAGATGCAGACCTGCTCGCGCATCAGGCCGCCGAATGTGTAGGTGGTCGCCGTCAGGATCGCCACGGTGATATAGGCCACCGGCGCGGCATTGCCGGTCAGGAAGTTCATCAGCAGCGTCGGCGCATCGGCGAAATAGAAGATCCAGGCGCCGCCCGTGGCAACGCCGATCAACAGCCAGATCGCGTGCTTGGACACCCGCTTGGCAAGCTTCGAGGCGCTCCAGGGCGCGGCCTCGAGCTTCATGCGCTTGTTCCTGTCGCCCTCGATCGCCCGTTCGACCACCAAAAACAGATCGACCCACACCGTCTGCGGACAGGTATAGCCGCACCAGGCCCTGCCGACCGCCGAGGTGATCAGGAAAAGCCCGAAACCGGCCATCACCAGAAGGCCGGCGACGAAAAAGAACTCCTGAGGCCAGATTTCGATGAAGAAGAAATAGAACCGCCGGTTTGCGACATCGAGCAGCACCGCCTGATCAGGGGCGAACGGACCACGGTCCCACCTGATCCACGGGGTGATGTAGTAGATGCCGAGTGTCACCAGCATCACCAGCCACTTGAAGCGCCGGTATGTCCCTTCAGCGCGCTTCGGGAAGATCTTCTTGCGCGCCTCGTAAAGCGGCTTTCGCTTCCACGCGGCGTTGATCGGTTCCGCGTCGAGGCGTTCGATGTCTTCCGGGTTCTGGGTCTTTTCGGGGGCGGTATGCGTGTTCATCTGGGGCACCATTGGTTTGGTGTGCACAATGATACCACGGCAGTCCAGTCGCCTTGATCAAGATCAAGCAGCAAAGGCCGCAACCGCCCTGAGGAAAGGGGTGCGACGATTCAGCCCACGAGCCCGAGCCGCTCGACCACCCACCAGGCCGCGATTGCCGCGATTGCCAGCGACAACGGGATGGTGATGCGCGTTCGATACCAGGGCCTGTCCGCGAACCAGGCGCCGAAAAGCGCGTAGCAGCCGGCGACCACGGCCAATTGGCCGGCTTCAACACCGATGTTGAACCCGACCAGACCACTCGCAAAATGCGCCGGCGAAAGGCCGATCTCGTTGAGAACCCCGGCAAAGCCGAGACCGTGCAGAAGGCCAAAGGCAAAAACCACGTAAGGCCGCCAGCGGGTGAGCTTGTCGGTACCGAGATTTTCGACCGCGATGAACAGGATCGACGCCGCGATCAGCGGTTCCACCAGCGAACCGGGCAAGGTGATAACGCCCAGCATCGCAAGCGCCAGCGTAACCGAGTGGGCGACGGTGAAGGCCGTGATCTGAACGAGAAGCGGCTTGAGACGCGGCGACAGCAGAAACAGCCCGACCACGAAGAGAATGTGATCGAGCCCCTTGGGCACGATATGGGTAAAGCCGATGCCGATATAGTCGACGAACACCTGGCCGGCGCTCATCGTAATCACACCTTCGACGGGTATAGGCGCACTGGGGCTGCCGTTGTCGAGATAGGCGGAATAGCTGTTGGCCCCCTCCTCGCCCGGGACCCGGATCACGCTTGGCCCGAATGCGGGGTCGAACGAATAGACCAGCTCGGTTGCGCCCGGCGGAAGTTGGCCGGTCAGCGCAATCCGGCTCAGACGTGCGAAATCCGTGTCCCCGACGGGATCGAGATCAAGTGAGTCGACCTCAAGCGGGATCCGCTCGCCGCCCGCCATCAGCCTTACCCCCTCCAGAAAGCGGGCTTCGGACCGCTCGAATTCGGCCGCGAGCGCGGCCTCATCCAGCAGTCGCAACGAATCGTAACGCTCGGCATTAGGACTCTCGTCGGTGTCGGCATGTTCGGCCCCGACCTCGGCCAGGGCCGCCTCGAGGATCAGCGACATTTCGAGCCGCACGCCGCCATCGGCGCCGATGGTGAGATCGACGATGGCCGGTCGGATTTCATGGGCATGCGCGGGCGTGCCTGTCGGTGCGCCCAAGAGCGTGACAACCGGAAAGATCAGCAAAAACCAGACAAGAGCTTGAATTGTCGGACGGAAACACAAATTCATCATCAAAACCAGTTTGAGGCCTGTTGGAGGTCCGGTGGGAGCCCAATGGGAGGCAAGAAATGATACGACCGCTCAAAAACGGACCGGCATTGGCATTAATTGGCGCTGTGCTGAGCTTTAGTCCAGCCTCGGCCCATGAATTCTGGATCGAGCCGGAGGATTATGCGGTCGACAGCGGCGAAGAGATCCGCGCCGACATCCGGATTGGCCAGGATTTTACGGGCGACGCCTTCCCCTTCATTCCCGCCCGGTTCCGCTCGTTCTCGCAGCATGATGTCCAGGGCGTGGATCCCGTTGCAGGCAATATCGGCGAACTCCCGGCGCTCACCGCGATGGCGCGCGCGGAGGGGCTGACGCTCTTCACCTATGTCTCGACCGAGCGCCGCATCACCTTTCAGGAGTGGGAGAAGTTTCAGGAGTACCTGGACTACGAAGGGATCGAAAACATTCCGGAACGCCACGACGCTCGCGGCCTGCCGCGCGACAGGATCCGCGAGGTCTATTTCCGCTCCGCCAAGACACTTGTGAATGTCGGCCCCGAAGTCTCGGGCGAAGACCGGGCCACCGGCATGCCGATCGAACTGGTCGTAAAAGCCAATCCGGCCACGCTCAAGCCGGGCGAGCCCCTGCAGTTCCAGTTACTCTGGCAGGGAGACCCCCTCGCCGACACGCAGGTGGCGCTGTTTCACAAGCCCGCCGACGGCGCCGAGGCAGACAGGATCACGACGCGCACGGACGCCGATGGCCAGGTGACCTTCACCCTCGATACACCGGGCGCCTTCATGGCCGCGGCGGTGCACATGACCGAGCCCGATCCGGACCAGGACGCCGACTGGCAGAGCCACTGGGCCACGCTGACGTTTGCGGTGGAGTGAGGGGGACGGCAACTCCGGGCGGGAAGCCCTCTTGCGCTGAAAGCTTCCGCTTTTTGAAAATCCGCGCATCGATAAAGGACAGGGCAAGAGGGCTGCGAATCTCGCCCTCACCCGGTTTTTTCCCGCACACTGAAACTTTATCTCCCGGGCTGCCGTCTATCCGGTTGTTCAAACAATAAACTGGGAGAAGGTTATCATGACACTCGCACGCAAGACTGCATTCGCCGGCCTCTTCGCCATCGTTTCCGCTTTCGGCGCCACTTCAGCATTTGCTCAGAACCCCATGGTTGGGGGCGCTGCCATGTTTGCTGAAAAGAACATTGTCGAGAACGCCGTCAATTCCAAGGACCACACGACGCTGGTTGCCGCTGTAGAGGCTGCAGGTCTGGTCGATACGCTCCAGACCGCCGGTCCGTTCACGGTGTTCGCGCCGGTCAATGCCGGGTTCGAGATGCTGCCCGACGGCACGGTAGAGACATTGTTGAAGCCCGAGAACAAGGACACCCTGACCAAGGTGCTGACCGCCCATGTGGTGAGCGGTGACCTGTCGAGCGCCGACCTTGTCAGCAGGGCAAAGGCCAATGGCGGCCGTTACAACATGCAGACCGTTTCGGGCGATGCGCTCACTGCCGTCATCAAGGGGAAGAACCTTTACATCTTCGATGAAAGCGGCGGCGCCTCGAAGATCACCATTGCCGATGTCAACCAGTCCAATGGCGTCATCCACGTGGTCAACAAGGTGCTTCTGCCGAAATAACGGAAGCGTCTCGGACGACCCCAACGAAAAAACCCGCCGGGTTCACATCCGGCGGGTTTTTGTCTTCTTTGCGCTGAACCTGTGTCAGCGCCCTTTCAAGCCTTACTGGCCCCCGCCCAGCGTGTGGACGTAGACGGCGAGCTGCTTGATCGTCGGTTCGCCGAGCCGGTCGACCCAGGCCGGCATGACGCCGTGCTTGGGATTGCGGATCTGCGAGGCGATCGCGGCTTCAGAGGACCCGTTCAGCCAGATCGCGTCGGACAGGCGTGGCGCGCCGAAATCGGCAAGCCCCTCGGCATTGTCGCCGTGACAGGCGGCGCAGTTCTCGGCAAAGACCTGGCGGCCATCCTCGACAAGTGCGGGATCGGACGGCTCGCGGCTCAGGCTCGTCACATAGGCGACCACCTGGTTGATCTGCTCGGCTTCGAGAATGTCCCCAAAGGCGGGCATTTCGGAAAACCGCGTATCGGGATCGTCCTCATAGCGGATGCCATGGGCGATGGTCTGGTAGATCTGGTCGATCTCGCCGCCCCAGATCCAGGCATCGTCGTTGAGGTTGGGATACCCCTCCGATCCGGCAGCCCCGGACCCGTGGCACTGGGCGCAATTGACCTTGAAGGCGGACGAGCCCCCCGCAATGGCAAAAGACAGCAGGTCCGGATCGCTTGCGATCTCCTCCACCGGCGTGGCGGCAATCTTGTCGAGCAGTTCCCCCTGTGCCGCCTTGGCGTCGGCCAGGTCGGCCACCACATCGGCGCGGCTTGAATAGCCCAGGATACCTTGCGTTGCACCATTGATCAGCGGGATCGCGGGATAGAGCACCATGTAGCCGATCGCCCAGATGATGGTGAGGTAGAACGTCCACAGCCACCAGCGCGGAAGCGGGTTGTTCAGCTCGCGGATACCATCCCAGGAATGTCCGGTCGTCTCGACGCCGGAGACTTCATCAATGTGTTTCTCGGACATTTCTCAGTCCTCCTCTTTGAAGGGAATGTTCTTGGCGTCTTCGGCGGACTTTCGAGCGCCGGGCCTCAACAGGAAGAGAATGACACCAACGAAGACGACCACGAGGAACACAAGCCCCCAGCTGTCGGCGAATTGGCGCATTGCCGTATAGGTTTCCATTTCAGCAATCTCCTTCCCTAGCGGTAGCCTGCGGCTTCGTCGTAGGTCGAGAAATCGACCAGCGTGCCGAGCATCTGCAGATAGGAGACGAGCGCGTCCATTTCGGTCAGCGTTGACGGATCGCCGTCGAAGTCGCCAAGCTTGGCCTTGGGGTAGCGCTCTTCGATACCGGACCAATCTGCGTCGGGGTCCGCCTGCGCCACGAGATCGGCCTCGGCGTTCTCGATCATCTCCTCGCTGTAGGGCACGCCAAGCAGCGCATTGGCCTTCAGGTCGGCAGTGATGTTGGTCACCTTGAGCGGGGTCGTGGCCAGGAACGAGTAGCTGGGCATGATCGATTCCGGCACCACCGAGCGCGGCTCGATGAGGTGCTGGACATGCCATTCGTTCGAGTAGCGGTCGCCGACGCGGGCGAGGTCTGGCCCCGTCCGCTTCGAGCCCCACTGGAACGGACGGTCATACATCGATTCCGCCGCCAGGCTGTAGTGTCCGTAGCGTTCGACCTCGTCGCGGAACGGACGGATCATTTGGCTGTGGCACACATAGCACCCTTCGCGGATGTAGATGTTGCGCCCGGCAAGCTCCAGCGGTGCGTAGGGCCGCATTCCCTCGACTTTCTCGATGGTGTTCTCGAGATAGAAGAGCGGTGCGATCTCGACGATGCCGCCGATGGAAACCACCACGAGCGAGCCGACCAGAAGCAGGGTTGCGTTGCGCTCGATGATACCGTGTTTGTCTAGCAGTGACATGGTTCTTGTCTCCTTACTCTGCCGGCTGCATGGCGGGTTGGCTGCCAGGAATCGGGGCCTCGTTCCGCTCATGACCGAGAATGGTCATCAGGACGTTCCACCCCATGATCAGGGCACCGGCGAGATAGAGCAGGCCGCCGATCGCGCGGAGAACATAATAGGGGTACATGGCCGCCACGGATTCGGCGAAGGAGTACACCAGGAAGCCCTGATCGTTGTACTCGCGCCACATCAGGCCCTGCTGGATGCCGGCGACCCAGAGAACCGCCGCGTAGACGACGATGCCCAGCGTGGCCAGCCAGAAGTGCCAGTTGACCAGGCGAAGCGAATACAGGCGCTGACGGCCCCAGAGCTTCGGCGCCAGGTAGTAGATCGCGCCGAACGAGATCATGCCAACCCAGCCAAGAGCGCCGGAGTGAACGTGACCGATGGTCCAGTCGGTGTAGTGGCTCAGTGAATTGACGGCCTTGATGGACATCATCGGGCCTTCGAAGGTCGACATGCCGTAGAAGGCCACCGCAATCACCATCATACGGATGATCGGATCGGTGCGGATCTTGTCCCATGCGCCAGACAGCGTCATCAGGCCGTTGATCATGCCGCCCCAGGAGGGCATCCAGAGCATGATGGAGAAGACCATGCCCAGCGTCTGCGCCCAGTCGGGCAGAGCGGTGTAGTGCAGGTGGTGCGGACCGGCCCAGATGTAGAGGAAGATCAGCGCCCAGAAGTGGATGATCGACAGCCGGTAGGAGTAGACCGGACGACCGGCCTGCTTGGGGATGAAGTAGTACATCATGCCCAGGAAGCCTGCCGTCAGGAAGAAGCCCACCGCATTGTGGCCGTACCACCACTGCGTCAGCGCATCCTGCACGCCGGCGAAGGCCGAGTAACTCTTGATCCCGAGGAACGACACCGGAATGGCCAGGTTGTTGACCACATGCAGCATCGCAATCGTCACGATGAAGGCAAGGTAGAACCAGTTGGCCACATAGATGTGGGGCTCCTTGCGCCTGAACAGCGTTCCCATGAAGACGACCAGATAGGCGACCCAGACAACGGTCAGCCACAGGTCCACATACCATTCGGGCTCGGCATATTCACGACCCTGGGTGATGCCCAGGAGATAGCCGGTCGCAGCCATGACGATGAACAGCTGGTAGCCCCAGAACACGAACCACGCGAGATTGCCGCCGAACAGGCGCGCCCGCGTCGTGCGCTGGACCACATAGAACGAGGTTGCCAGAAGCGCGTTTCCGCCGAAGGCGAAGATCACCGCCGACGTGTGCAGCGGACGGGTCCGGCCGAAGTTGAACCAGGGTTCGATGTTCAGGTCCGGATAGGCGAGCTGGAAGGCGACGACGACGCCGACCAGAAAGCCGACAATACCCCAGAAGGTGGTGGCGATGACGCCGTAACGGACCACTTCGTCGAAGTAGCCCGATTTGTCGTCAGCCGATTGGGCTGCGGGCGTTGAGAACTGGATTCGCCGCAGCAGCAGCACGGTGCTCACCAGAAGAACGAAGAACAGGACCCACATATGGGCCGCGAACAGATCGTCCTTGGCGAAAGCCACGCCGAGCAACGCCAGGAAGGCGCCTATGCCCACGGCGATTGTTTCGAAAGCATATTTCATTGTTGGTATCCCCCAGGGGTATTAAACGAACCGGAATGAAGACCGCCGCGCCCGCCCCCTTGAGGCAACGCGCGCAATTCCTTCAGGCTGGCGCACAAATCGCAGAGCCTGAACAAAAACGCCTTGATCCAGGTCAAGGACGCTCCGCGAGCCCACCACTAACGTCGAATCCGAGAGGGAAGAAAAAAACACCACAAAACCGCTCTGTGACTGGGATGAGAAGCGCATGACGAACAATGCCACAATCAAGCTCTCACACGGAGAGGATCCGATTGCCGCCCTGCGAAAGGCGCACAAGGATCAATTGCTCCTGTGCGACCGGCTTGAGGAAATCGCCGATTCGCTGCCTGACGGGATAAATCGTCAGAAATGCATGTACGCGGCCCGCGCGCTGGGGCCGATGATCAGAGGCGTGCACCGCTTCGAGGAGGACATCGTCTTCCCGATGATCGCCGAGCGGCTGTCGAGCGACGACACCATCAAGGTCACCCTCGATCGGTTGCGATTCGAACATTGCGAAGACGAGTGCTTTGCCGAGGAGCTCACCGAGGCTCTTCATGCGCTTGGAATCGGCGACCAAAAGGTCAACATCGAAGCGGTGGGCTACATGCTGCGCGGGTTCTTCGAGGCCATGCGCCGCCACATCGCCTTTGAAAGCGAAATGCTGCTTCCGATCGGCAAGCCGCTGGGGGCCGGACTGGCCCAGGCAAAGGCATCCAGCGGCACCTTGCAATAAGGCGGGCTCTGGATGGTCGTGGCGTTGTAAAGAGCGAATTCATGCGACTGATCCCAAGACCTCAGCCGTTGGCGTGCTGAGGTCTCTCTCGACGCCTCCCCTCTGGCGCAGCCGGCGCAACGAGAACGATTGCCCCGGACTGCCGATCAGCGCCATTCCGGCAATAGTCGGCGGGGTCGCAGTGCCTGCCGCCCTTGTCCACGCGGCCTTCATGAGCGGCCTGTCCGGCACCCATGCGCCCCTTGTCGGCTGCGCCGCCTGCCTTGTGGCCCGGTGAGAGGCCGACTTCCGATTCGCTTCCCGGCACAACCTTTCCCCGGCGCATTTTTCAATGCGCCTGCACTTTGGCTGCACGATGCTGTGGACAAGTGTGGACAACGTGCACAACATTAGGTCTTTCGCGAGTCGCTTCCGCATTGGGCTGGCCACGCGATGACATGGCCAATCACTATCGTTATGCAAGCCTCTGCACGCACCACGTTCAGGACCGATAAGACAATGAATGACGCCGCCCGAAAGCTTCAGCCGGTTCCATCCGGAGCGGAGAAAAGCCCGCTGTTTCGCGAGGCGCCCTCCAACATCGAGGCCGAACAGGCGCTCCTGGGCGCAATGCTGGTCAACAATGATGCGTTTTACCGTGTTTCCGACTTCCTCAAGCCGACGCATTTCCAGGAACCGCTGCACCGCAAGATCTACGAGGTCGGCGGCGACATCATTCGCATGGGCAAGACCGCCAACCCGGTGACGATCAAGACCTTCCTGCCCGCCGACGCGAAAGTCGGCGACATGACGGTCGCGCAATACCTTGCCCGGCTTGCGACCGAGGCCGTCACCATCATCAATGCCGAGGATTACGGTCGCGCGATCTACGATCTGGCACAGCGGCGCTCGCTGATCTCGATCGGCGAGGACATGGTCAACATCGCCTATGACGCGCCGCTCGACATGCCGCCCAGCACACAGATCGAGGACGCCGAGCGGCGGCTTTTCGAACTGGCCGAAACCGGTCGCTACGATGGCGGCTTCCAGTCCTTCAACGACGCCGTTTCGCTCGCCATCGACATGGCCGGCGCCGCCTATCAGCGCGATGGCGGCCTGTCGGGCATCTCGACCGGCATCTCCTCGCTCGATGCACGCATGGGCGGCCTGCAGCCTTCCGACCTTATCATCCTTGCCGGGCGTCCCGGCATGGGCAAGACCTCGCTTGCGACCAACATCGCCTTCAACATCGCCGCGGCTTACGAGGGCGAGGTACAAGCGGACGGCTCGATGAAAGCCAAGAATGGCGGAGTGGTCGGCTTCTACTCGCTGGAAATGTCCGCCGAGCAGCTCGCCACCCGTATCATTTCCGAGCAGACCGAGATCTCCTCGTCAAAGATCCGTCGCGGCGAGATCACCGAGGCCGATTTCGAGAAGCTGGTCGGTTGTTCCCAGATGATGCAGAAGATTCCGCTCTATATCGACCAGACCGGCGGCATCTCGATTGCGCAGCTGTCCGCCCGCGCCCGCCGCCTCAAGCGCCAGCGCGGGCTGGACGTGCTGGTGATCGACTATGTCCAGCTGATGACCGGCTCCGGCAAGTCGAGCGACAACCGCGTGCAGGAGATCACGCAGATCACCACCGGCCTCAAGGCGCTCGGCAAGGAACTCAACGTCCCGATCATCGCGCTTTCCCAGCTCTCCCGCCAGGTCGAAAGCCGCGACGACAAACGCCCGCAGCTTTCCGACCTGCGTGAATCGGGTTCGATCGAGCAGGACGCTGACGTCGTGCTGTTCGTGTTCCGCGAGGAGTATTACGTCAAGAACGGCGAACCGCGCCGCGCCGCCGACGAGATCGCCGCCGACATCAAGACACCGGAATACCTGGCCTGGGAAGAGAAGATGATGAAGGTGAAGGGAACCGCCGACGTGATCATTGCAAAACAGCGTCACGGCCCCACCGGCACCGTGCAGCTGGGCTTCCAGGCGGAATTCACGCGCTTTGCGGATCTGGCCGACAACTCCTACAGCCAGTTCATTCATGATGAATAGGGGCGGTTGAATGTCGCCGCCGGAAACCGAGGCCGATGCCGGAGCTGCGACGACGCGGCTGTCGATCGATCTCGATGCATTGGCTGAGAACTGGCAGACCATGCGCGATTTGTCCGGCAACGCCCGCTGCGGGGCCGCCGTGAAGGCCAATGCCTATGGTATTGGCGCCGAGCGGGCGGCCCCGCGTCTCGCGCAGGCGGGCTGCAAGGATTTCTTTGTTGCCGACGCGAACGAAGGCGCAAGCCTGCGAGCCCTCTTGCCGGACGCGCGCATTTTCGTTCTCAATGGTGTTTTCGATGGCTCCTTTGGCCAGGTCCTCGCCCATGACCTGATCCCGGTGATCAATTCGCCAGAACAGGCCCAATTCTGGACCGGCCATGCGGGCGGGCGGGCCTATGCGCTGCATGTCGACACCGGGATGAACCGGCTTGGCCTGACGCCGGAACAGGCTGCAGACCATGCCCAGTCTGGCGGCCATGCGCCTGTGTTGCTGATGAGCCACTTCGCCTGTGCCGACGAGCCGGATCACCCCCTCAATGCCCGCCAGATTGAAGCATTCACACAGGTCCGAACGCTTTTTCCCGGCATCGACGCCAGCCTGGCCAATTCCGCCGGCATCTTTCTAGACCCGCGCGCGCACCACGACCTTACGCGCCCGGGCATTGCGCTCTACGGCGCAAATCCGGTGAACGGGTCAGACCGGCAGATGCGCTGCGTGGTGACCGCCGAGACGCGGATCCTGCAAATCCGCGACGCCAGGGCCGGTGAGCCGGTCAGTTACGGTGCCGCCCATGTGCTGACCCGCGACAGCCGCATCGCTGTCTGCGGCGTGGGCTATGCCGACGGGTTCCATCGCTCGGGCTCGGGCGCCGGCGTGCCGTTGCGCTCGGCGGTGCCCAAAAGCGCGTTCGGCGCAATCGGCGGCGTTCGCATACCCGTGATCGGCAAGATCACCATGGACCTGACTATGTTCGATGTGACCGATGTTCCGGAAGGCGCGATCGGCCCCGGCGACTGGATCGAAATCCTGGGTCCCACCATTCACCTGAATGAGGCTGCCAATGCGGCGGGCACCATCAGCTACGAACTGCTGACCTCGCTGGGAAAGCGCCATGCCCGCATTTATCAAGACTGAAACCGGTCGAGCCCGCTAAGGAGAATCGCGACCACAAACCGCGCCCGGGTCTCGGTGATGGCCGGTCGCATCCGTGCGATGACATAGGGATCGCGAAACATCCGCGTTGCATCTCCGAATGCGGTCGCAGCCGCTTCGAAACCTCCCTTGCCCAGCCTCTCACGCATCAGATCGATCAATACGGCCTCCATGTCCCGGACATGAGCCATAGCCACGGAAGGGTGCTCGGCTGCAAGGTTGAGATAGGCCTGGAACAGTTCGGAGTCTTCGTCATATTGCGCGCATTTGATCCGCATCTGGACCAGCACGAATGATTCGAGGCGGCTTTCCACCGGGTCCGCAGATGTCGACAGCGTTTTGACAGCTTCGGTTACCTTGGCGAACCAGACATCCGCCATCGCCGCAACCAGCGCGTCCTTGTTTGCAAAGAAACGATAGGAATAGGACTGAGACATCCCGGCTTCCGCAGCGACATCGGACATGACCAGCCTCCGGCCGCGGTTGGCGCGCAGGATTGTTTCGGCGGATTTGATCAGTAGCGCCCTGCGTTCGTCTTCGTCGGGCTTCGGTCGAACCATGTCAGACCCAGCGCCGCGTTTGAGCCCGATAACGTGCATATTCATGGCCGAAGGCCCGCGCCGCAGCCCTTTCCTCAAAGGGAATGTACCAGAAGCTGGCGAACAGGAAGAAGACGAGCGGCGCAATAAACCCCGCTGCATAGCCTGCAAGCAAAGCCATCCCAGACAGCAACAAAAGAAAACCAAGATACATCGGATTTCGGCTGAAGGCGAAGGGACCGTCAGTGACCAACCGGTCCGGGGTGCCGAAGGTCATCACATTTGCTTTGGCCCGCCGGAATGCGAGACGGGCCGAAACAAGTAGATAGAGGCCGGCAATCAGCGGGATAAGTCCAATCAGGACGGCGGGCCGATCAAGAAGCTGCGGACCGAGATCGGCTAGAAATACAGCCTTGATGGCGATGATTAGAACAATCACATGGATTGGTGGAAGCGCGAGCATCTTCATCTCCTGTAGTGATAATTGAAACATTATTATTATTTATCATTTTTCCGGGTCTGACAAGACCCGGCATCGTTCTCCGACAGATGCGGAGCCAGATCATCAAGCCGTCTTGGCGTGGAGGGCGTCCCGTTGCATGTTTGCCGGCATCTCACAGGGGTGACCGAGCCGCAGAACAAACAGTGGACAAAACCGTCCGTTCCTGACAAACCGGCCTGAGAAGAAAAGGAAGATCTCTTGGCCAAATCACGCACGCAATTCGTCTGTCAGGCCTGTGGCACGGTTCACGCACGCTGGGCCGGCAAATGCGATGGCTGTGGCGAATGGAACACCATTGTGGAGGACGATCCATCCTCCGGCGTCGGCGGCGGGCCGGGAACCGCGGCGCGCAAGGGCAGACCGGTGGCGCTCGCAAGCCTGTCCGGCGAGATCGAGGAGGCGCCCAGGATTTCCACCCGGATCAGCGAGCTCGACCGCGTCACCGGTGGCGGCTTCGTTCGCGGCTCGGCGGTTCTTGTCGGCGGAGACCCTGGAATCGGCAAGTCGACCCTGCTCATGCAGGCCGCTGCCGCCCTGGCAGGACAGGGGCATCGGGTCATCTATGTGTCCGGGGAAGAGGCCGTGGCTCAGGTTCGCCTCCGCGCCCAGCGCCTCGATGCCGCAAATACGGGTGTGCTGCTTGCTGCGGAAACCAATGTCGAGGATATTCTCGCAACGCTCGCCGATGGCAAGCGGCCGGATTTCGTCATTATTGATTCGATCCAGACCCTGTGGAGCGATCTTGCAGGGTCCGCACCGGGCACCGTGACCCAGGTAAGAACCGGCGTGCACGCCATGGTGCGGTTTGCAAAACAGACCGGAGCGGCCATGGTTCTGGTCGGCCATGTCACCAAGGACGGCCAGATCGCCGGTCCCCGCGTGGTCGAGCACATGGTCGATGCCGTGCTCTATTTCGAGGGCGACCGCGGGCACCATTACCGCATCCTGCGTACCGTCAAGAATCGCTTCGGCGCCACCGACGAGATCGGCGTGTTCGAAATGTCCGACAAGGGCTTGCGCGAAGTGGCAAATCCCTCGGAATTGTTTCTCGGCGAACGCAACGCAAAGGCTCCGGGTGCGGCTGTGTTTGCAGGGATCGAAGGCACGCGGCCAGTGCTGGTGGAGGTTCAGGCGCTGGTGGCGCCCTCAAGCCTCGGAACACCCCGCCGGGCCGTCGTCGGATGGGATTCTGCAAGGCTTTCCATGATCATCGCGGTCCTGGAGGCCCATTGCGGGGTGCGGCTTGGCAGCCACGACGTCTACCTCAACATTGCCGGCGGCTACCGCATCGCCGAACCGGCCGCGGATCTGGCCGTGGCGGCGGCCCTTGTTTCCTCGCTTGCCGGGCTTGCCCTTCCCGCCGATTGCGTCTATTTCGGCGAAGTCAGCCTGTCGGGGGCCATCCGACCGGTCGCGCAAACCGGTTTGCGGCTCAAGGAGGCCGAGAAGCTGGGATTTGCCAGTGCGGTGTTGCCATCGGGCTCGGCGGACTTGCCCTCCAATCGGAGTGCGGGACTTGCGCAGATCGAAGGTCTTCCGGATCTGGTGGCCCGCATTGCCGGATCAAAGGCCGCCAGTCTGACCGAAGGTGACGAGGACTAAACTCATTTCGGCCCATCCGGGAGCCTTAAGCGGTGATCGGGGGCGGAGCCCGAACGGAACGCGACTCAATGCCCATTACCCTTCTTGACGGCATCCTGCTTGCCATAACGCTGTTTTCGGCGGTGCTCGCCATGGTGCGCGGGTTCTCGCGCGAGGTTCTGGCGGTCGCGTCCTGGATCGCGGCGGCGGCGGCGGCTTACCTCCTTTATGGTTTTCTCACCCCGTTCGCGCTGCAATATACCGACTCCGAGAAGATCGCGATGATCGGCTCGGCGGCCGTGATCTTCATCATCGCGCTGATCGTCGTCTCCTACATCACCATGCGCATTGCCGACTTCATCATCGACAGCCGTATTGGCGCGCTCGACCGGACACTCGGTTTCGTGTTCGGCGCCGCCCGCGGTGTTCTTCTGGTGGTGGTCGCCATGCTGTTTTTCAATTGGCTGGTGGCGGCGCCCAAGCAGCCCGAATGGGTCGCAACGGCGAAATCCAAGCCGATGCTCGATTCCCTCGGCGCGCGCCTGGTCAATATGCTGCCCGACGACGCCGACGCAACGATCCTGGAGCGCCTGCGTGGCGGCAACCCGGATGATGAACCGGTTGCCGAAGAGGCACCCGCGACCAGCGGTTGACGGTTTGCCGACCGGAATATTCCGGCCGGCCTGTTGAAAAGGTCCGACGACATGACTGACACTGGATCAACTGACTCTGGTTCACCCGCCGCGCACCATGACGATCCGGGCTCTGCGGACGCCCGCGACGTGACTGTCGAGCCCCGCCGGAATGAGATGACCCCGCCCGAGAGCGAGGCTGACTGCTTTCACGACGAATGCGGTGTCTTCGGAATTTTCGGCAAGCCCGACGCCGCTGCTGTGGTCACGCTCGGGCTTCACGCCCTCCAGCACCGCGGCCAGGAGGCGGCCGGGATCGTGTCGTTCAACGGCAATCAGTTCTCGGTCGAACGCCATGTCGGCCTGATCGGCGATACCTTCACCAAACGCTCCGTGATGGACAGGCTTCCCGGCGACCGCGCCATCGGCCACACCCGCTACTCCACGACGGGCGGCGAAGGCCTGCGCAATGTTCAGCCGCTTTTCGCCGAGTTTGCCGGCGGCGGTTTCGCCATCGCCCATAACGGCAACATTACAAACGCGCTCACCGTCCAGCGCGAACTGCAAAAGCGCGGATCGATCTTCTCGTCGACATCCGACACCGAAACCATCCTGCACCTGATCGCGGTCAGCGAGAAGACGCGGATCGTGCCCAAGTTCATCGACGCGATCGGCCGGCTTGAGGGCGCCTATTCACTGGTCGGGCTGTCGGAAAAGAAGATGATCGGCGCGCGCGATCCGCTGGGCATCAGACCCTTGTGCATCGGCGATCTCGACGGGGCCTATATCCTTGCCTCGGAAACCTGCGCTCTCGACATCATCGGCGCGCGGTTTGTCCGCGATGTGCAGCCCGGCGAAGTGGTCGTGATCACCGGCAAGGGAATCGAGAGCCATTTCCCCTTCGAGAAGCAGTCGCCGAGGCTGTGCATTTTCGAGTACGTCTATTTCGCACGGCCGGATTCGACCATCGAAAGCCGCAATGTCTACGATGCCCGGAAGCGGATCGGCGAGGAACTGGCCAAGGAATGCCCGGTCGACGCGGATGTGATCATTCCCGTTCCTGATTCCGGCACGCCTGCGGCCATCGGCTTCGCACAGCAGGCCAATCTGCCCTTCGAACTAGGCATTATCCGCAACCACTATGTCGGCCGCACATTCATCGCCCCATCGTCCGCAATCCGGCACATGGGCGTGAAACTCAAGCTCAATCCGAACAAGAAGATGATCGAGGGCAAGCGCGTCGTGCTCGTCGATGATTCCATTGTTCGCGGCACCACCAGCCAGAAGATCGTCCAGCTTGTTCGCGAAGCCGGCGCGCGCGAGGTGCACATGCGGGTCGCATCGCCGCCGACCATGTCGTCGTGTTTCTACGGCGTCGACACGCCGGAAAAGTCACAGCTTCTGGCCTCGCGCATGTCGGTCGAGGCGATGGCGGATTTCATCCGGGTCGACAGCCTCGGGTTTGTCTCAATTGACGGGCTTTACCGCGCGGTGCGCGAGCCGGGCCGCAACGCCGAGTGCCCGCAATTCTGCGATGCCTGCTTTACCGGCGATTACCCGACCGTCCTGACCGATCAGGAAGATCTCGACAATGTCCGCAGCCTCTCGCTGCTGGCCAACAACGGATAAGTTTCAGCATGGCATCTCTTGAAGGACGCACAGCGCTCGTCACCGGCGCTTCCCGCGGCATTGGTTACTGGACCGCGCTCGCCCTCGCCAAACAGGGTGCGCACGTGATTGCCGTCGCCCGCACGACAGGCGGGCTGGAGGAACTCGACGACGCGATCCAGGCCGCAGGCGGCAGCGCCACATTGGTGCCGATGGACCTGACCGACATGCCCGCCATCGATCGCCTCGGCGGAGCCATCAACGAACGCTGGGGCAGCCTCGACATTCTGGTCGCAAACGCCGCGGTACTGGGAACCATTTCGCCAGTCGGCCATGTCGAAGCCAAGGTGTTCGAAAAGGTGATGGCGATCAATGTGACGGCGACCTGGCGGGTCATCCGTTCGGTCGAACCGCTGCTTGTCAAATCCGAAGCCGGGCGAGCGGTCGTCATATCGTCGGGCGTCGCCCATTCCGCGCGCGCTTTCTGGGGCCCCTATGCCGCCTCCAAGGCCGCGGTCGAAACCTTGGCACGGGTCTGGGCGCAGGAGACGGAGAAAACCGCGCTCAACATCAATTCTTTCGATCCTGGCGCCACCCGCACAGCGATGCGCGCCCAGGCCATGCCGGGTGAAAATCCCGAAACCTTGCCGCATCCTTCCGAGGTCGCGGAAAAGATCGTGCCGCTCTGCATGCCGGAGTGCCGCGAAACCGGTCGTCTCTACCGCGCCGCAGAAGGCCGTTTTTACGATTACCGCCTGCCGGAATAGTCCCGCAGACCGAAGACCAAGCCCCTTCCCTCCTTTCACAAAGCGCCTTAGGCTCCATGCCGGGAGACGCCGTGAGGACGGATATCCGTTCCTCCGGCATCAACTGTGAGGAGGCTTCATGACCGGCTTGGCCGCAACACTGGTTGTTTTTGCGCTGGCGGCTTTCCTGTTTGCCGGTTACCGCGTCGCCGCGCACCGCGGGGTATCGTGGCCGCAGGGCCTGGCGTTGCTCAAGCTCAGGGCTCTTTTCCGGCTTGAGTTTCCTGACGAAGACGGGGACGGATCGACACCGGCTCAAGCGGGCGGCGCGACCATCCACATCTACGCCCGGCAATCGGGCCTAGATGTCGCGGTTCTGTGGAGCCTGCTTGACCGCAGCTGCCTTCACTTTCTCACACCTGCCGACCGCACGTCCGCAAGCCTGTTCGCATTCCGGCTGCTGGCCCGCACCGCGGATCTCGACGCGGCCGATGCACTTGAGAAGGCGCTCGCCAACGGCAAATCCGTAACCGTTCCGGTTCCCCCCGATATCGAGCCTTCACCGGAAACCCTGGACCGCTACGCGGCGCTCGCGGAACGCGCCCGCAGACACGGGGCTTTGATCAGGGCCTGGCATGTCCGCGGTTCGGTTCATTCGATCTGGTCTGCCCGACCGAGCGCGGAGGCGCCGAGACGGCTGTTGCCCAGGTTCAGGCTCGGTTGCTCAAGCGCCTTCGATCCGACCGACCCCGCGCCGCCGGCCAACGGAGCAGCCGATCCGCAAGATCGGGACCGGATCCACGACCTTCTTGCCGAGGCGCGATTCAAGAGCAACGACCTCGACAAGACCCTGTTTTCAGCCTTCCGTGACGCCGCAGACCGGTACGGGAGTGCAGGTCCGGTACTCGAGGACGCCCTTGGCGGCAAGCTTACCTACAAGCGCATCTTCGTGGGCGCTCGTGCGCTCGGCAAACGATTGAGCGGCATGAGCGATCCCGGAGAGGCGCTCGGCGTTCTGCTTCCCAACGCCAATGCGGTGATCGTGACGCTGATGGCGATCCAGTCCGCCGGACGCGTGGCGGCGATGCTCAATTATACGGCGGGGCCGGCTGCAATCGTTTCAGCACTTTCCACCGCCCGGGTGCGCACGGTGCTTGCAAGCCGCGCCTTCATCGAGAAGGCCGGGCTTGAAACCGTGGTCTCGGCAATCGAAAAGGCCGGAGTATCCATCGTCTGGCTCGAGGACCTGCGTGAGAGCATCGGGCCTGTGGAAAAGCTGCTCGCTTTCATCAACTGGCGGCGCCCATTCAGCCGGACCGAACCCGGCGACCCGGCAGTCATCCTGTTTACATCAGGGTCCGAAGGCACACCAAAGGGCGTGGTGCTCTCCCACCGCAATATCCACGCCAACGCCGCACAGGCCGAGGCCCGGATCGATATCTCGGTGCGCGACAGGCTGTTCAACGTGCTTCCGGTGTTCCATTCCTTCGGCCTGACCGGCGGGGCGATCCTGCCTCTGCTCTACGGCGTCCGGCTGTTCTTCTACCCCTCGCCGCTGCACTACCGGATCATTCCCGCCGTTGCGCGAGAGGTCCGGCCATCGATCATGTTCGGCACCGACACCTTCCTGGCCGGCTATGCGCGCACCGCCAAGGAGACCGATTTTGCAAGCCTCAGGCTGATCGTGGCAGGCGCTGAGGCCGTGCGCGCGGAAACCAGGCGGATATATGCGGAGCGTTTCGGCGCGCGCATCCTGGAAGGCTTCGGCATGACCGAGGCAGCGCCCGTGGCGGCGGTCAATTCCGCCAGCCATTCGAGGGATGGAACTGTCGGGCGCCTTCTGCCGGCCATGGCGCTGCGGCTGGAACCTGTCGAGGGCATCGATGAAGGCGGCCGCCTTTTCGTCTCCGGTCCGAACGTGATGCTTGGCTACATGCTCGCCGGCGAGCCGGGAGTGCTCAAGCCGTTGACCGGCGGATGGCACGATTCCGGCGACATCGTCACTGTCGACGGGGACGGCTTCATCGCCATTCGCGGCCGGGCCAAGCGCTTCGCCAAGATCGCCGGTGAAATGATTTCGCTCGGCGCCGTCGAAATGATGGTTCAGAACCTGTGGCCGGAGGACATTCATGCGGCCGTCGCGGTCGAGGACAAACGCAAGGGCGAGCGTATCGTGCTTGTGACCACACGGATGCCCGCGCTTCGCGAGGAATTGCGGGAGTACTCCAAACGCTTCGGAGCCACCGAACTGATGGTGCCGGGCGAAATCATCAACGTGCCCGAAATACCGGTTCTCGGCTCAGGCAAGACCGACTATGTGAGCGCGCAGAAGATTGCAGACGAATGGGTCAGCAGCCATCGCGCCGGGCGCAAGGCCCCTGCCCAGGAATGAGCCGCAATCAGGATGACCCGCCCGGTTTGTCCTGGCTGTCGTCCGTCGGGCTGTCCTGACCGGTCTCCGCTGGCTCGGTCGCGGGCCCGCGCGCGGCCTTTCCGTATTTCTTCGACCAGGCCCTCGCGCCGAATGGCAATGAAATCAGATACCCGATTGCCGTCAGCGTCAGCGTTTCCCAGGTGAAGCTCATCAACAGCGACACATAGACGACTGCCACGAGAATGAACGGCATGACGAGGTCGCGGCGCACACCGCCGCCGGAGCCCTTGCCCGAATAGACAGGAACACGGCTGACCAGCAGGAAGCCGATGAACATCGTATAGGCGGCAGCGAGAAATCCGGTTGTGCGGTCAATCGGCAACCCGAGAAACCCGAAATAGATCGGCAGCAGCACGAGCAGCGCGCCCGCCGGCGCAGGCACGCCGACGAAATAGTAGCTCTCCCAGGCCGGTTTGACGCCGCGCTCCGAGATCACGTTGAACCGCGCAAGCCGAAGTGCAGCCGCAATGGCATAGACGATCGCCGCGATCCATCCGAAGGAGCGCGCCTGATCGAGAATGAAGACGTAGAGGACCAGAGCCGGCGCCACGCCGAAATTGACGATGTCGGCAAGCGAATCCATCTGCGCGCCGAATTTGGACTGGGCCTTGAGAAGCCGTGCCACCCGCCCGTCAATTCCGTCCAGGAACGCGGCGATCAGAACCATGGCAACCGCAAGTTCGAAGCGATTTTCGAACGCCAGCCGGATGCCGGTCAGCCCGGCACAGATCGCGAGCACGGTGATCAGGTTGGGAACCAGCATCCGGAACGGGATCTCGCGCAACCGGGGTCCACGGCCGCTCTGGTCGACTTCCGGTTCGTCGTAGGGTGGAAACGGCGTCTGCATTTTCGAGATCCCTTCCTCCGTTTGCCGGGCTCAATCGCGGCGGCTGACCACGGGCCCCTTGGCGGAACCGAACTCGGCCAACATGGTTTCACCGGCAATCGCGGTCTGGCCGACACTGACCAGTGATCGCGCTCCCGCAGGGAGGAACACATCGAGTCGGGAACCGAAGCGGATAAGACCGAAGCGCTCGCCGGTATCGAGCATTTCGCCCTCGTCCGACCAGCAGAGAATCCGGCGAGCCACGAGCCCGGCAATCTGTACAACGCCGATCTCGCCATGTCGTTCAGTCTCTATCACCATGCCACTGCGCTCGTTCTCGCTGCTGGCCTTGTCGAGCTCGGCATTCAGGAAAGAACCCTTCGAGTAGACCTTGCGGACGAGCTGGCCGGCAACCGGCGAACGGTTCACGTGGCAATCGAACACGTTCATGAACACCGAGATGCGCAGCATCTCGTCACTGCCAAGCCCGAGTTCTTCCGGCGGCCGCATCCGCACGACGGACGACACCCTCCCATCGGCCGGGCTGACGACGACATCGTCATCAAGCGGCGTCACCCGCTCCGGATCGCGGAAGAAATAGGCGCACCAGGCGGTCAGCACCATACCGATCCAGAAGAGCGGTTCGGCGATCAGCCCCAGTAGAACCGAAACACCGAAAAAGATGGCGACAAACCGGTAGCCTTCACGGTGAACGGGAACCAGCGCATTGCGAACGCTGTCTATGATGCTCATGATTGGTATCCTTGATGTGTGAGAGCACTGCCCTTCATCTGGGCAGTGACTAGCGCAAATTCATCATCAGCGAAAACATTTTGAGCCCGAAAGTGCAACAATCGGGCTCAATGACGCGTCAGGCACTGTCCGGATCCGAAAGGCGACGCCGGTCGAAAATGCCGAATTCATCCGCTTCGCGCATGCGCTTGAGTTGCTCTTCCGCCTCCGTCGCCTCACGCTGGCGGTCCCACATCGAGGCGTAGAGGCCCTTCTGCGCCAGAAGCTCGCCGTGCCTGCCGCGTTCGGCGATCTTCCCGTCCTTGAGGACGATGATCTCGTCGGCGCCAACGACGGTCGAAAGCCGGTGAGCGATGACCAGCGTGGTGCGCCCCTTCGAGACGAAATCGAGCGCCGTCTGGATTTCCTGCTCGGTCGCGGTATCGAGCGCCGATGTCGCCTCGTCGAGGATCAGGATCGGCGGGGCCTTGAGGATCGTGCGGGCAATCGCAACACGCTGCTTCTCGCCGCCCGACAGCTTCAGCCCGCGCTCGCCGACCATCGAATCGAATCCTTCCGGAAGGCTCTCGATAAAGCCGCTGATCTGCGCCAGTTCCGCGGCCTTGCGCACTTCCTCTTCATTCGCCCCGACCCGACCGTAGCGAATGTTGTAGGCAATCGTGTCATTGAACAGGACGGTATCCTGCGGAACCATGCCGATGGCGGCGCGCAAGCTCTTCTGCGTGACCTGGGAGACATCCTGGCCATCGATCGAGATGCTGCCCGACTGAATGTCGTAGAACCGGTAGAGAAGCCGGGAGATCGTGGACTTGCCCGCGCCCGACGGACCAACAATGGCAATGGTCTTGCCCGCCGGAACCTCGAACGAGATGCCCTTAAGGATAGGCCTGGCCGGATCGTAGCTGAAGCTCACATCTTCGAACCGGATGGTCCCGCTTTTGACATCAAGGGAAGCGGCGTTCGGCGCATCCTTGACCTCGGGTTCGACATCCAAAAGTTCGAACATGTGCTCGATGTCGGCGAGCCCCTGCCGGATCTCACGGTAGACAAATCCGATAAAATTGAGTGGCACGGCCAATTGCATCAGCATGGCATTGATGAAGACAAAGTCGCCGATTGTCTGGTCGCCGCGCTGCACGGCCATGGCCGACATCACCATCATCACCATCATGCCAATTCCGAAAATGACACCCTGGCCCATGTTGAGCCAGCCGAGCGATGTCCAGACCTGGGTTGCTGAGCGTTCGTAACCGGCCATGGAGGAATCGAAGCGGCGCGACTCCATGTCCTCGTTGCCGAAATACTTGACGGTCTCGAAATTGAGCAGCGAGTCGACCGCCTTGGTGTTGGCGTCGGTGTCGGAATCGTTCATCGCCCGGCGGATGGCGATGCGCCAGTCCGATGCCCGCACCGTGAACCAGATGTAGAGCCAAACGGTGATGGCCGTCACTGCCACATATTTCCAGCCATAGGTAATGCCGAAGATGACTGCCGTCAGGGCGAACTCGATCAGTGTCGGAACGGTGTTGAGGATGGTGAACCTTACGATGATCTCGATGCCCTTGGTGCCGCGTTCAATGATCCGCGACAGCCCACCGGTCCTGCGCTCGAGGTGGAAGCGAAGCGACAACTGATGCATGTGAACGAAGGTTCTGTAGGCCAGCTGCCTGACCGCGTGCTGCCCGACACTGGCAAAGAGCGCATCACGCAACTGGTTGAAGCCCCATTGCACCAGACGCACCACATTGTAGGCGATCACAAGCATGACTGGCGTGGCGAGCGCCACCGGTAGCCAGCCGGGAGCCGACAATTCGCCGTTGAGCGCATTGGTGGCCCACTTGAAGAAATAGGGAACCGTGATCAGGACAACTTTCGACAACAGCAGAAACAGTGTCGCCAACACCACCCGCCGTTTCAGGTCGGGGCGGTCCGACGGCCACATGTAGGGCCACAGGTTCTTGATCGTACCGAAGGGATTGCCCTGTTCGGCAGAGACGGTCTTGGAAGCCAAATCAAATGTCCTTGTTCACGCCATCCGGCGAATTTGTAGCCGTCGGAAAAGACGGGGTCTCGGGGGCGGAACCGCCCACTTCTCTGCCGCAGCAGCCGTGAATGGTCTGGCCGATCTCACCGGCGAGCTCGCCCAGCGCGTCCGTATTGATCCTGTAGCAGGACCGGGGTCGCTCGGCCCGGTAGTCCACAAGGCCGGCCTCCACCAGCACCTTGAGATGCTGGGAGACCGTCGATTGGGCCATGCCGACCTGGGAGACCATCTCCTTGACGCAGCAACCGTGGGCCGATCCGATGTGCCTCAAAAGCCGCAGCCTGACCGGATGGGCCAGCGCAGCAAGCTTCCGCGCCACCCGCGCGTCGCGGCTTTCACAATGGGAGTGCAATGGTTTCATCGTTTATCGGCGATATACGATGAAATTTCCATCGTCAACCATCTCGACGTACTTCTTCAGATCGTGTCCTGCGATCAAGTCACGCATGGCCGGAGAATGGCGGACACATTTCACTCACCTTCACCGGGTTCGCGCTGCGGGACCCGCACAGACAGACCTGCCGCGTGAAACTGGCAGGAAATGTGAAAGCCCCCCACAAGGACTGGTGGTCATGGAGGCGCTGCTCAGTCTCCCAGAAGCCGCTTGCGGTGCAGTTCCTCGGCATTTTCCAAAGGCGCCTCGGGAACGGAAAACACCTGTCCCGGCTGGATCCGGTCCGGGTTTTCGATCTGCGAGCGGTTGGCGAGATAGATCGTGGTGTAGCGAACGCCCTGCCCGTAGGTCCGCCGCGAGATCTGCCAGAGCGTGTCGCCGCGACGGATGATCACCGCGCCCGGCGCCGACGCCAGCGGCTCCTGCACGATCGTCCGCGGTTCCGCTGACGCATCGGCGCCGGAGGTCGCATCTGGATCGGCCGAGGCGAGCAACTCTTCCAAAGGCTGCGACAGCGCGGTCCGGGCCTCCCGCAGCATGTCGCGCATTTTTTCCATGTCACCCTGTGCTGCGGTGGACTGGTCTTCGCTGTCGTTATCCGTGCCGGCGGGTTCCATTGCAGCCAGAGCGGACCGAGCCTGCATGCGCATCGATCTTGCGATCTCGCGGGAATTCGCATCGGCGTCGGCAGCCAGATCGGCCGAAGAAGCCGTCTTCAGCTTGGCGATGGCTTCCTTGCGGGCCTCGGCAACTGCGGCCTCGTCTCTATCCGCCTCGTTCGAGACCATCTGCTCAAGCTTCGACAGGGCTTCGAAAGCATCCTCGCGCATCTGCGAAAGGCTGGCGATATCGGGAAGCACCAATGCTTCGGCGGAAGGACCGTCAGTGCCGGTCATGGGCTCTCCGGAGCCTTCAACGAAGGTTCCGGCAGCTGCCGACGCGGCCTCGGTTTCGGCGACACTGCCGTTTGTGGTGGCGCTTTCCGATGCCGTCGCCGACCCGGACTCAGAGGCCGCATCTTGGCCGGCCACGCGAGATGTCTTCGCATCCGCCGTGGATTGCGTCGGCGCCACAGCCGCCAGCGCCTGCCCCTCGGGGCGGTTGAACGGAACGGTCGCACGCAACAGGATGGAACCGTTTTCCTGATCCATAAGATCGGCGCTGATGATGTGATCTCCGACCGACAGGTCCTTTTCAGCTTCCACAATAAATCTGCCGCTCGCATCCGCTTCTGCGGTACCGATCACTTCGCCATTGGCGGAAACTGTGACCGAATAGCCAGCCGGTGCCGAGCCTGCGATGAAGATCCGCCCACCCTCGATTTCAACCGCATCGACGCGGACCGTTGCATCGTCCGGGAGCTGGGCTCCGGCTGCGCTCCCCGCGTCCGGAGACAGCGCCGCGATTTCCGTCTGTCTGTCTTCCGTTGCGGATCCTTCCTCCGCCGTGGTCTCGGTCGCCGCGCTCTCGGTCGCCATGTCCCCTGTCGATGAACCGGTCCCGGTTGCGTCGGCCGTTTCAGCCTGAGCGCCGGCCTGTGCCTGATCGGCAGGATCGCCCGCAGGATCCGGCGAAGCTGCCGAATCGCCCTCGGTCCCGACGTCCGGAGCCGTGGTGGTCAGCAGGGACGACACCTCCGGCAATTCAGGGGTTTCGACGCGTGCATCTGCGACGGCATCGGAAGCGGGAGCCGTTGCCGCATCCCCCGAAGACTCACGAGCCGGCTCGCCATCGGCGTCGGTGGTGCCGGACGCAGCAGTTTCGGATTCGGGCGCATCTGGCGCGGCAGCCGTCTCGAGGCCACTGTCCCCACCGGAACCATCGGCTCCGGGGTCGGACGCATCCGACATGGTGGTTCCGCCATCGGCCTGCACCTTGTCCGTATCCGGGGCTGCCGGTTGCGCGATGATCCGGCTCGCCTCGCCCGGTGTGGTGACCATGGCCAGAAGCTCACCTTCGGCACTTTCCGGAACGGAGACGATGGCCACCTCTTCCGACTCGCTGACGGTGCCGTCATCGCCTGACGTGCGCAGCGTGAGTTGGTAATCGCCGGGTTCGAGCGGCGTGTCGAGGATGGCCGCGAAATCGCCGCTTGGACCCACCGATGCCGCAGCAATCTCGGTTTCGCCGTTCATGATGCTCAGCCTCGTGTTCGGCGTTGCCTTGCCGGCAATCACCGTGGACCCGTCAGGTTCGACGCGCAGGATATCAAAGCTCGGCCGCACCGACGGCTGGTCGAGACTGGCAACTTCAACCGGCCCGTCGGAGGCATCGTCGGATGTTTGCGCTGTTTCGGATTCCGGAGCTTCATCGGAGCCGGCGGAAGCAGGCGTATCCGCGGTCTCGCCGGGACCGGACTCAGGCCCGGACTCGGCGCCGGTCTCCGAGACGGGTTCGGTGATGCTGACCGTATCGCGCTCCTTGAGTTGCGGCACGATAAAGAATGCTCCCACCGCGATGGTGAAAACCACTCCCAGAAAGGCCATCAGCCCGGCATTCGTTTTCATGTCATTCTGCTCCGTCGATCAGGGATTGCCCCGTCTTTCTGGCGAAAACCTATCTGCTTTGCATATTGGGCACAAGAAAAAGCGCGGATCAGCGAAGGCCCGGCCTTGACCCCTCCGCGGCGGTCATGTCTGGTCTTCACATGGACACCAAGACACACCCCATCCGTTCGATATGCGTCTATTGCGGCTCCCAGCCCGGACGGGATCCGGCCTATCGAGAAGCTGCGCGCATACTCGGTCATGCCATGGCCGAAAGCGGCATCGATCTTGTCTATGGCGGCGGCACCAAGGGGATCATGGGAGCGGTCGCGGACGCCGTGCTCGAATCGGGCGGAAAGACAATCGGGATCATCCCGGAATTCCTTATGGACAAGGAAGCATCCCGCCAGTCGCTGGGAAAGCTTAGCGAACTGCATGTCACGAACGACATGCATGAACGCAAGCACATGATGTTCGAGCGTGCGGACGCCTTCGTCACGCTTCCAGGCGGTATCGGCACGCTCGAGGAAATCATCGAGATCATGACCTGGGCACAGCTGGGGCAGCACACCAAGCCGATGGTCTTCGCCAATGTCGCCGGCTTCTGGGATCCGCTCAACGCGCTTCTGACCCATATGACCGGCGAAGGGTTCATCCATACCGCACATCTGGTGCGCCCGATGGTGATCGACCATGTCGAGGATATCATCCCTGCCATCCTGACCCGTGTGTCCGACACCGGGGACCATGACGGCGAGCCGGGCGTCATCGCCAAACTTTGACCGTTCCCGCTTGAGATGGTGGATACAGGCAGCGACATGTCCGGCGAATCATCGCCAGATCTCAGGGGCTCGGGGGCTGTCCGGGCTCGAGCAGCACCGCCGCCCGGCGGGCCCTGCGGCTGCGAAGCAGTGATGAGCTGTAGACCGCAAGCGCTGTCCAGATCAGCACGAAGGCGACCAGCTTGTAGGGTCCGAACGGTTCCCGGAACACAAACACCGCGATGACGAAAATCATCGTCGGCGCGATGTACTGCATGATCCCGATGGTCGACAGCCTGAGCAGCTTCGCCCCGTTGGCATAGATCATCAGCGGAACGGCGGTCACGACGCCGCAGCCCAGAAGCAGCAACACGTCGCCAATGCCGGTGTCCCCGAAATGACCGACGCCGGAGGATTCAGTATAGATGATGAAGGCGATCGCCGGCGGGGTAAGCATCATCACCTCGAGAAAGAAACCCTGATTGGGACCCACCGGAAGCGACTTCTTGAAGAAAGCGTAGAAGCCCCAGCTCAACGCAAGCCCGACCGACACCCATGGCACGCCGCCCGATTCCCATGCCAGCAGCGCCACCGCGACGATCGCCAGCGCGATGGCAATCTTCTGCCGCCCGTCGAGACTTTCCTTGAGCAGGACTGCGCCGAGGAAGATCGAGAACAGTGGATTGATATAGTATCCGAGAGCCGTTTCAAGCGCCCGGCCCGCCCCGATCGACCAGACATAGATGCTCCAGTTGACGGTGATCAGCGCCGCCGTCACCACCGCCATCATAAGCGTGCGCGGGGTTCTGAGTGCAATCGAGATGTCGCGCGTCCGGCCGAGCCAGATCAGCACGAGGCCCGCAATCGGAACTGACCACACCACCCGGTGTGCGACAACTTCGACGGCGGGAATATGCGCCACCGCTTTCATGTAGAACGGCAGGAAACCCCATAGAAGATAGGCGGCAAGCGCGAACGCAAAACCGCGCGGCGTATCTTCGTCGACGGGAAGTGGAAGCGGCTTTGACATGGGGACTCCGGTCACCGGACGTCGCTCCGCGAGCCGCCCGACAGCAAAAACCACGGTTAGCCGCCGGCCGATATCAGCGCAACGCCATCGAGGCGATCAATTCATCACAATCGCTTATGAATGCCCCTACTCCGCCGCCACCCGGCCTGCCAGTTCCCGATTCTTCATCAGCTTGAAAGTGATCGAATCCATCAGGGCCTGGAACGAGGCGTCTATGATGTTGTCCGACACGCCCACCGTCCACCAGCGCGCGCCGGTTCCATCGCCCGATTCGATCAAGACCCTGGTTACCGCCTCAGTGCCGCCATTGAGGATGCGCACCTTGTAGTCGACCAGTTCAAGATCCGAAATCTCCGACTGGTAGACGCCGAGGTCCTTTCTCAGTGCGATGTCGAGCGCATTCACCGGTCCGTGCCCCTCGGCCACCGACATCATCTCCACTCCGTCCACCTCAAGCTTGACCACCGCCTCGGAGACCGTGCGCAGATTGCCCATGGCGTCGAACCGGCGTTCGACCATCACCCGGAAACTGGTGACCTTGAAATAATCGGGCACCCGGCCGAGCGTCCTCAGCGCCAGCAGCTCGAAGCTCGCATCGGCGCCCTCGTAGGCATAGCCCGTGGCCTCACGCTCCTTGACCAGCGCAATCAGCCGGTCGAGCTTGGGGTCGTTGCGGGCCACCTCGATTCCGCGTTGCCTGAGCGCGTTGACGAAGTTCGACTTGCCGCCCTGATCGGACACCATGACCTTGCGGAAGTTGCCGACACTTTCGGGCGGCACGTGCTCGTAGGTCTGCGGATCCTTCAGGAGCGCTGACGCATGAATGCCCGCTTTTGTGGCGAACGAGAATGCCCCGACATAGGGAGACTGGGCCGCCGGCGACCGGTTGAGCAATTCGTCGAACGCGTGGCTCAGCCGGGTCAAGCCTTCGAGCTTCTCCCTGCCTATGCCGGTTTCGAACCGGTCGGCGAAGACGGGCTTGAGCGCCAGTGTTGCGACCAGTGTGATCAGGTTGGCATTGCCGCAGCGTTCGCCGATGCCGTTGAGCGTGCCCTGGATCTGGCGCACCCCGGCCTCCACCGCTGCCAGCGAATTGGCCACCGCCTGCCCGGTGTCGTTGTGGGCATGGATGCCGAGCCGGTCGCCGGGGATGCCGGCCGCAATCAGCGCCGAGACGATCTCGCCGATTTCGGAGGGCTGGGTGCCGCCATTGGTGTCGCACAGCACGATCCAGCGTGCGCCAGCTTCATGCGCCGCCTTCGCGCAGGCGACCGCATAGTCGCGATTGGCCTTGTAGCCATCGAAGAAATGCTCGCAATCGACCATCGCCTCCTTGCCGGCATCACTGACCGCGCGCACGGATTCCGAGATCGATTCCAGGTTCTCCTCATTGCTGCAGCCGAGCGCCACCCTCACATGGTAATCCCAGCTCTTGGCGACGAGGCAGACGGCGTCGCCCGCAGCCTGGATGAGACCGGCCAGCCCCGGATCGTTGGAGGCGGAAACACCGGCGCGCTTGGTCATGCCGAAAGCGACGAACGAGGCATTGCGCGTGCGCGTCTCCGAAAAGAATGCCGTGTCGGTCGGATTGGCGCCGGGATAGCCGCCCTCGACATAGTCGAAGCCGAAGTCGTCGAGCATCCGGGCGATGGAAATCTTCTCCTCGACCGAAAAGTCGATCCCCGGGGTCTGCTGACCGTCGCGCAGCGTGGTGTCGAAGAGGTAGAGGCGTTGTTTGTCGGTCATGTGTCTGCCTTGCCTGCGAACTTGTCGGTTGCGCGGATGAGTTGGTCTAGAATGCCGGGCTCGGAAAATGCATGCCCCGCCCCCTCGATCAGGTGGAAATCGGCCCGCGGCCAGGCCTTGTGCAACTGCCAGGCGATGCGCGCCGGGCACGGCATGTCGTAACGGCCATGCACGATCACACCATCGATGCCCGAAAGCCGGTCCGCATCGCGCAGCAGCTGTCCCTCGTCGAGCCAGCCGCCGTGGACGAAGAAGTGGTTTTCGATGCGGGCGAATGCGAGCGCGAACCGGTCTTCGTGGAACTTGTCACTGGTCGCGGGTTCGGGCAGCAGCGTGATCGTCTCGCCCTCCCAGCTGCTCCAGGCCTTTGCCGCCTCGATTTGCGCCTTGGGGTCGTCGCCCACAAGGCGCTTGCGGTAGGCCGCCATCAGGTTGGAGCGCTCGGCTTCCGGAATGGGTGCCAAAAACCGTTCCCATTTCTCGGGAAACATCTCCGAGACGCCGAACTGGTAGTACCAGTTGAGTTCGACCTTCGTGAGCGTGTAAATGCCGCGCAGCACCAGTTCGCTGACGCGCTCCGGATGGGTTTGAGCATAGGCGAGCGCCAGGGTGGAACCCCAGGAGCCGCCGAACACCAGCCATTGCTCGAAACCCGCCATCCGCCTGAGCCGCTCGATATCGGCGACCAGATCCCAGGTGGTGTTGTTCTCGAGTTCGGCAAAAGGCGTCGAGCGCCCGCAGCCGCGCTGGTCAAACAGGATCACATCATACAATGCGGGATCGAACAGCCTGCGGTGAACGGGTCCGCAGCCGCCGCCCGGACCGCCATGCAGGAACACGGCGGGCTTGCCGCCGCGGGTGCCGACCCGCTCCCAGTAGACCTGATGGCCGTCGCCGGTGTCCAGGAAACCCGTCTCGAAGGGCTCAATTTTCGGATACAGTGTCCGCAATTCACTCATCAGATTATCTCCAGTTGACCCAGACGACGACGGCGATTGTGACCACGGCCACCAGCACGCCCTTGCCGATCAGTCCGTAAAGCAGCCATTTCGGCATTTCCGTTCCCGGCTTGCGCTCGCTCACGATTCCCCCTCCGGCCAGTTTTCGGTGTCGTGGTCGGGATGCTGATTGGAAACCAGCGTTTGAAGAAACGCCACCGCCTCCGCGTCCTCCATGGTGTGACGTTCCGGCAGGCCGGGAACGGCGTCGCACCAAGGCCGCTTGCCTTCGATGCCATAGGCGATCGTCGGCGCCACGGCGTCCGGGTTGTCGAATGCCAGTACAGAAAGAGCCAGCCCGTCCGGCGCGTCATAGGCGAGCGGCGTGCCGCAGGCCGAACAGAAGCCGCGCCGCGCGACGTTGGAACTCTGGAACCAGGAGGGCTGCCCCCGCGTCCATTCGAAAACCGCATCGCCCACCGAGACAAGCGCCAGCGCGTGGCTTGCGGACGCCTTCTGGCACATACGGCAATAGCAGACGGACGACGTGCCGGGTGCACCGGTCAACCGGAACCGCACCGCGCCGCACTGGCAACCGCCGGAAAGTGTCCCATCGCTCATGTATTTTTCTCCACGGGCCATGCGTCGGTGTCGTGATCGGGGTGCTGATGATTGGTCGAGGCGACGCTTTGAAGCCCGCCGGGAAGGTCGTCGCGGTCGACATGTTTGCCCGGAAGCCCGTCGAGAAGCGCGTGGAAGGACACCCGCGTCTCGATCCCGTCATTGGAAACCGGCGGAAAGGCAGACGGATCATCGAGGCTGCCAAGTGTCACCGCCATTCCGTCTGATTGCAGCGTGTCGAAGAACAACGGCGTGCCGCAATCCTTGCAGAAGCCGCGCCTGACCGGATCGGAGGACCGGAACCAGCCCGGTTCACCGCGTGTGATGCTGAGCGCCCGGCCGGGCGCGAAACCGAGCGGCATGAAGTAGTTGCCCGCTGCCTTCTGGCACATGCGGCAATGGCACAGATGCGGGTATTCGAGATCGCCCTCGATCCGGTAGCGCACCGCGCCGCACTGGCAACCGCCTGTGTGAAATGCAGTCATTGTCCGGCCTCCGGCTCGAAAGTCACGGCCTCGATGTTGTGGCCTTCCGGATCCCTGACGAAGGCGGCGTAGTAGTCCGGATGATAGATTTCGCGAATGCCCGGCGCGCCGTTGTCGGTTCCGCCATTGGCAAGTCCCGCCGCGTGAAAATCGCGGACGGCCTGGCGGAAGGGTGCGCGGAAGCAGATGTGGGCGGAGGGCGTCTGCGGTCCGTCCGCGGCAATCCAGAGCTGCCCTTTCCGGCCGATCCCGAAGCCGGCATAGGCGACCGACCCGGATTGTGCGGCTGTCACCTCGCCGACCATTTCCATTCCAAGGGTGGACAGAACAGCCGAGTAGAACCGCTTCGCCCGCTCCATGTCCGCAACGCTCAGACTGACATGGTCCAGCATCATTGTGAGTTCAGCGGTCATCGTCCGGCCTCGCAATCAATCGCAGGATGTGGGTGCAGACATTGTCGATGTCATGAAGAACATCGTCGTTCCAGAAGCGGACAACCTTCCATCCCTGCTGTTCGAGGTAGGTTGTACTGGCGCTGTCGTAAGCTTGATCTTCGGGGTGCTGGCTGCCGTCGACCTCGACAACGAGCTTGTGCTCCGGGCAGGCAAAATCGACTATGTATCCCCCGATCGGCATCTGGCGCCGGAAGCCCAGCCCCATCAACCTGTGCGCCCTGAGTTCATTCCAAAGCTTGAGTTCCGCCTCGGTCATGGTGCTGCGCATCCGGCGGGCATTGTGTCTCAGGTGTTGCGGGACTTTGCTGTGCGGCAAGACACCCCCCTCTGTCACTGCGTGACATCTCCCCCGCAAGGGGGGAGATCGGCGCGCGGCGAGATCAGCCTCGGCCGACACCACTGCATTTGCCGCCGCAATGCAACCTTTAGGCGATATCAGTATTGAATGATCTGACGGTACTCTATCATGAATGCTCAGGAGATTTTCAGCACCCACAGACCCCAATCTCCCCCCTTGCGGGGGAGATGTCGGCGTAGCCGACAGAGGGGGGTAGACCTGCAAGCTCACCGCTTGACCTCCCAGGTGGTCACCCGCTCGCCGGTCTCGGGATCCTTGCCGTCCTTGAGCTGGATGCCCTTTGCAAGCAGCTCATCGCGAATCCGGTCGGCCTCGGCCCAGTTCTTGGTGGCGATGAAGGCGAGGCGTTGATTGATAAGCTCTTCCAAGGCTTCCTTTGAAACGCCGGTTTCTTCAAGTTGCATGAGGTCGAATGCACCTTCCAACGAGGATCGAATTCCTGCCTTCTGTTCCGCCCGCAGTTTTGCCGAGATCGCCGCTATTTCGAGACTCTCCAACCCTAGGAAATAAATTGACTCTGCAATGTCTGCCGGGTCGGCTTTGGATCTTTGGATTGCCTGGATGGCCGCTGGTGTATTGAGATCATCCGCAAGAGCTTCCAAGACTTCTGGCACGACCATCCCGTCGCCGGGAGTGAAGCGGCGGACAAGATTTGCAAAACTCACGCTGACAGACTTCGCCTCCTCCAACCGCTTCACGCTGAAATCGATCGGCTCCCGGTAATGCGTCATCAGCATCGCAAGACGCAGCACCTCGCCCGGCCACTTTCGGCCGCCGAATTCTTCGGTCTCCAGAAGCTCGGCGATGGTGACGAAATTGCCCTCGGATTTGGACATCTTCTTGCCCTCGACCTGCAGGAAGCCGTTGTGCATCCACAGGTTCGCCATCCGGTCATTGCCGTGGGCGCAGCAGGACTGGGCGATCTCGTTTTCGTGGTGCGGGAAGATCAGGTCGAGCCCGCCGCCATGGATGTCGAACGTCTCGCCCAGGTGATGCTCGCTCATCACAGAGCATTCGATATGCCAGCCGGGGCGGCCGTGGATGGTGACCGTCTCGCCACCCTCGGTGAATGTCCCGTCCCAGCCGGGTTCATCAGCAGCGGATTCCTTCCAAAGCACGAAATCCGCAGCGTTGCGCTTGTGGTATTCCACGGCCACACGGGCGCCGGCCTGCTGGTCTTCGAGCTTGCGGTTCGACAGCTTGCCGTAAGCCGGCATGGAGCTGACCGAAAACAGCACCTCCCTGCCCTCGCGGCCGGCGGTGACATAGGCGTTGCCCTTGTCGATGAGCGTCTGGATCATTCTGACCATGCCATCGATATGCGCCGTGGCGCGCGGCTCATGCGTCGGCGTCAGGCAGCCGAGCGCCGCAGCGTCCTTGTGGAAGCGCTCGGCGGTCTTCTCGGTGACTTTGGAGATCGCTTCATTGAGCGGCAGGTCGGGATAATCCCTGAGCGCCCGCGCATTGATCTTGTCGTCGACGTCGGTGATGTTGCGCACGTAAGTGACGTGATCCTTGCCGTAGACATGCCGGAGCAGCCGGTAGAGAACGTCGAACACGATCAGCGGCCGCGCATTGCCGATATGGGCATAGTCGTAAACCGTCGGACCGCAGACATACATCCGCACATTGTCCTTATCGATCGGCTGAAACTCTTCCTTGGCCCGCGTCAGCGTGTTCCAGAATTTGAGCTCGCTCATGTCAACTCCCCGATGCCGGCCCCGGCCCGGGTCGTTTGTCCTGTGTGGTAAAAAGACGAAAACGGCCGAGCCAGCGATACGCTAGCGAATAATGATGCCGCAAATGCAGATGGCGCGTGCGCCGTGTGCCGTTTTCATGGTCGTCTTATCCCCGATTGCCCGGGCCCGGTCAAGATGCTCTGTGCGACTGTCACCCCACCAGAAAACGGTGGACGAGCGAGACCGACAGGGCGGCCATCACCAGCGCGATCAGTCCGTCGAGCACGCGCCAGGCCGAGGGGCGCGCAAACAGCGGCTCGAGCACCCGCGCACCGTATCCGAGCCCGAAAAACCATAGGAAGGACGCCGACATCGCGCCCATGGCAAATGCCAGTCGCGCCGTCCCCTCGTACCGTCCACTCAGGCCGCCGACCAGGAGCACGGTGTCGAGGTAGACATGGGGATTGAGAAAGGTGAAGGCCAGGCACGTCAGCACCGCCGAACGCAAGGACGATGGGCCGGTCTTCGCGGCTGTGAGCGCGGAAGGCGCGATCGCCCGTCTGAGCGCGAGCGCCGCGTAGCAGGCCAGAAACACAGCGCCGCCGAGCGTGACCACGCTGATCAGCATTCGCGACCCTGAAATGATCGCGCCAAGCCCCGCCACGCCGAGCCCGATCAACACCGCATCCGAAAGCGCACAGATCAGGCAGAGAATGAAGACGTGCTGCCGCAAAAGCCCCTGCCTCAGAATGAAGGCGTTCTGCGCGCCAATGGCGATGATCAGGGAACCGCCGAGCAGCAGCCCGGCAATGGCAGGGGTAATAAGTGCTTTCACGGGGTCAGGTTCGGGTTGCCGAAAGTTGATCCTTGCATCGACAGAGGAAGTCCTCAACCTGTGCCGGAGTGAAGCAATGCAATGAACTAGGAAATGCAGTTAATGGCACTTTCTTTCCTTTTACTCCGAGGTGGCGAGCCCCTTTCAAAGCGCCAGCGTGGAGGTACACATACTCAGGTTGCAAACCCAACGATCGCCCAATACGATGTGAAACATCATAGGTATAAAGGGGGCCAGCGCCTTTCAGGTTTTTCCAATCTCCTTGGACTTTCCCGAATGTTTCAAGAACCACATGATGTAAATCATCAAAAGAGGCGCTCGCTCCTATTTTTTCACATCTTCCCTTCAGACGTCGTTCCGCTTCCTCCAATACATATTTAGATAACCTTCGCTGATGCGGATGTCGTTTTCCGTTAAATTCGGACAACGCCGAAATTGAAATCGATTCATTCAACTCAAGTCCGTCAAAAATCTCTAAATCATCAATACAGTTGCAAAACTCATCGGAATCTAGATACCTATCTACAAAGAATTGCAGTTTTTCAGACACCGAATTGCCTCCCCACACAAATCGTGAATAGTATCCAGAATTGGCACTTGAACAACCTAGAACAGTTTCATCTGGTCGGACGGCGGCTCAGTGGGCTTGCTGCGCTTCCTTGTGGCTGGCGCGGCGGCAGGCTCCGGTTCGGCGTCGGCGACCGGCTTCTGCACCTCCGGACCCGAATTGGCAACCTTGTTGACGAGGTCGGAAACCCGGATCGCCTCGAAGTAGCCGTCCCGCGCAGGCGCCATCAGATCGGCGACATGCCGGGGTTCCTGATTGAGGCAATCGAGCCAGCGCGCAAAATCCTGCGGTTCTATGACAACGGGCATCCTGTCATGGATCGGCGCGATCTCCCGGTTCGGGCCGACAGTCAGGATCGCTGCCGTGTCGATCTCGGTCCCGTCGGCGCTGATATAGGTTTCCATCAGGCCGCCAAAGGCGACGATGCCGCCCGCGCTCGGGCGGATCCAGTAAGGCGTGGATTTCTGTTTTGTGCCCTTCCCCGGCCGATGCCATTCGTAAAAACCCGAGGCCGCCACCAGAACACGGCGATGACGCATCGCCGCCCGGAACGAGGCCTTCTCGGCCGCTGTTTCCGAACGTGCGTTGATCAGTAGCGGAAAATCGTTCGGATCCTTGACCCAACCGGGCAAAAAGCCCCATCGCGCCAGAAGCGCACGGCGGTTGGTACGGTTGTCGCCTTCGGCGCGCCGGAGATCGCCGGCGACAATGAGGATCGGCTGGGTCGGGGCGATGTTGTACCGCGGGGGGAACTCCTCGATCTCTGCGAGACCGAACAGTTCCTGAACCTCTTCAGGGGTTGCGGTTAGCGAAAAACGTCCACACATTGCCCACCCATGGCGCAGGACGATTACAGGGTCAAGCAATGAGCAATGAAACGCCGGCGGGCAGCAACGGCGCCCTGGCCCTTGCGGTGTCTGTGGCACTCGAACGCGACGGCAGGTTCTTGCTCGTTCTGCGCGCAAATGCGCCGGCGCAGGATCTCTATGCCTTCCCGGGCGGACGGGTCGATCCCGGCGAGACGCTCGAGCAGGCAGCACTTCGGGAACTGGAGGAAGAAACCGGGCTCAAGGCCTCCAACCCGCGCCCGTTCGCCACCTTCGATCTCACAACCGACGACCCGGCCGAATCGAACCGCTCGCAATTCCTGCTCACGGTCTTCCGGGCCGACGATCCGGGTGGCGAAGCCCGCGCACTGGATGACGCAAAGGCGGTGGCCTGGTTTACGCCTGACGAGATCCGCACGCTGCGCACCCCTCAGAGCATGGTCACCTGCATTGACATGCTGGCTGCAGCGCCCGGCGAGAGGCACTAATCAGGCGCGGAGGCGTTGGCTTTTAGGCTGATGTCCGCCGCACAGCCTTGTCGGAGTGCGGCGGAAACAGCTTTATCGTCAAACGACGCTGACGAAATCTTCCTTCGGCCGGCGCACCTTCTTGAGTTTGACCAGCCAGTCACCCTCGGTTTCCCTGTAGCCGAGCGGCACCAGCGTCAGCGACCGCAGACCCCGCGCCCGCAGGCCGAGAATCTCATCCACCTTGTCGGCATCGAAGCCTTCCATCGGCGTTGCGTCGACATTCTCAAAGGCGGCAGCCGTGAGGGCGATGCCCAGGCCGATATAGGCCTGTCGTGCGGCGTGCTCGTAATTGACATCAGCGTCGCGCGGAACATAGGCGCCCAGAAGTTTCTGGCGGTAGGCTTCCCAGCCTTCATTGGTGACGCCGCGCTCTTCATTGACCAGATCGAACATCATGTTGATGCGGTCTTCGGTGTAATTGTCCCAGGCGGCGAACACGAGAAGATGTGAGCCTTCGGTCACCTGCGCCTGGTCCCACGCCACATCGCGGATACGGGCCCGCTTGTCCGGATCGCTCACAACGATGATCTCGTAGGGCTGAAGGCCGCTTGACGTGGGTGCGAGCCTTGCCGCTTCCAGAATGGCATCGACCTTTTCCTGGGGAACCTTCTTTTCCGGATCCATTTTCTTGGTCGCATAGCGCCAGTTGAGTTTTTCGAGCAGCATAATTGTCTGGCCTTTCGGTGTAACGTGATCGCGGGAGAAGGAGCGGCTTGGGAGGTTTGCGCCTGCCTTCGCGCGATAAGGGTTTTGGTTTGGTCCGCTCCAGATATGGATCGCCTTCCACACCGCAAGTAGGCACTTTTTGTATACCGCCGCCCGATCCGGCCTCAGGTCGGGACGGATGGTGCCGATTGCACAGCGGCCGATGAAAACATGTTGACCTTTTGAGCGATTCATCCTCACAAGCGCATCGAGCCCGGCGGCGAAAACGCCGTGCCGCAAGACAATCTCAAGGCGCGCTCCGCGCCCTCCCAGGCAGGAACAATCGGCATGCCACACACGGTCCGTATCCTTGATGGCGGAATGAGCCGCGAACTCACGCGCCTGGGCGCCCGTCTGGTGCAACCGGAATGGTCGGCCCTGGCTTTGATGGAGAGCCCGGACATCGTGCGTCAGGTGCATGTGGAGTTCATTCAGGCCGGCGCCGATGCGATCACCACCAACAGCTATGCGCTGGTCCCGTTTCACATTGGCGAAGAGCGGTTTGCGAGCGAAGGCGCAGCACTCATCGAACTCTCGGGACAGCTCGCGCGAGAGGCCGCTGATGCGAGCACGGACCGCGACATCCTGGTCTGTGGATCGCTGCCGCCCTTGTTCGGCTCCTATGAGCCGGAGAACTTCGACGCTGCCCGCGCACCGGAATATCTCTCGGTTCTGGTCGGCAACCTTGCGCCGAATGTTGATGTCTGGCTTGGCGAGACCTTCAGCCTGATCGCCGAAGCCGAGGCCGCGCAAACCGCGGTCGCCGAGACCGGAAAGCCGCTCTGGGTGTCCTTCACCCTCAAGGATGATCCGGCGGCGCTGGGACGGCCACCGGTGTTGCGATCAGGTGAAACCGTTGCCGATGCGGCAATCTGGGCCGCGCAGGCCGGAATTGAGGCGCTGCTGTTCAATTGTTCGCGGCCCGAAATCATGGAGACGGCGATTGCCGAAGCCGCCTCGGTCTTTGCGCAAAAGGGTGTGGACATCGAAATCGGTGTCTATGCCAATGCCTTTGAGCAGGAAACCGCCAGCGAAAAAGCCAATGAGGGCCTGAGCGGCATGCGTGCAGAGCTTGAAGGCGAAGGCTATATCGGGTTTGCACGGTCCTGGGTGGCCGCAGGCGCCACACTGGTCGGCGGGTGCTGTGGAATCGGTGCGGCGCAGATCGGGCGTCTTGCGAAAGAGCTGAAGAGCTGATCCTGCCGGATCGTCCGGTAGAGCACCCGTTCCGTGGCGGCCCGATAAACCAAATGTGAGCGGGTTTGAGTGGCGGGTGCGCTGCCATGCTGGCACCATGTCTAAATGATCGGTGTCCACCATCACCCGGCATCAGAACCCTTGCCTGAAACATGGCATGGCAGGATTGCGCTCTGGCTGTTCACGGCATGCTGGCTTGCGCTTTCAGCGACCGGCGCGACTGCCGACCCGGACCGGTGGACAGCGGAGGGCTGGAAGACCGATTTCTCCCGCTCCACCGTCGATTACTCGACAATCATGTCCGGCGGCCCGCCCCGTGACGGCATTCCTCCCATCGACAATCCGTCCTTCCTGCCGGTCGGGGACGTTGACGGGCTCGACGACAGGGAACCGGTCATGTCGGTGGTGATTGGCGGCAAGGCCCGCGCCTACCCTCTTCGCATGATGATCTGGCACGAGATCGTCAATGACACTCTGGGCGGACGCGCCATTGCGGTGACATACTGCCCGCTTTGCAATGCGGCAATCGTCTTCGACCGGACAATCGACGGATCGGAAACGACCTTCGGAACAACCGGCAAGTTGCGCAATTCCGATCTCGTGATGTATGACCGCCAGACCGAAAGCTGGTGGCAGCAGTTCACCGGAGAGGCGATCGCCGGCGAGAGAAGCGGGATGACGCTGGATGTCATTCCCTCGCGGCTCGAAGCCTGGGAGCATTTTCGCGACCGTCATCCCGAGGGCCAGGTGCTCACGCCGCAAAATCCCGGCCTGAGAGACTACGGACGAAACCCCTACGCAGGATACGACACCTCGGGCGTTCCGTTTCTGTATCGAGGCCCGATGCCCGAGGGCATCTTGCCGCTGTCCTATGTCGTCGTCATCCGCGAAGCCGGTGCTGGCCCGGTCGCCGTTTCTCTCGATCGCGTGCGCCGCGACGGCCGGTTCGAACTTGAAAATGGCGCTGTCGTCACCTGGGTTCCCGGCGTTCGATCTGCACTCGATGACAGCGCGATTGCCGAAGGGCGCGAAATCGGCAGCATTACGGTCACCCGCAACGGCGAGGATCTGGCTCACGAGTTGACCTTCGCTTTCGTCGTCAGTGCCTTTCTTCCCGAAACAGCCATCATCGATTGATCACTGTGAGGTTTCGCCGGGATTTCATCCGCAGGTCTCTTGGTGTAATGAGCGCCTATGGAACGCACCCTTGTCATCGTCTCACTTGTTCTCGGGCTGACCCTTGGGGTCGGCGGGACCATGATTGACGGCGCCCGCGCGCAGACCGAAGCGGAGGAGTCAGAGCCCGCAGTGCCGCTGGAACCGCCTCCCTACGAGGATCGCCTGCTGCGGCTGGCGGAAATCCTCGGCTCGGTTCAATACCTTCGCAATCTTTGCAACGGCGAAGGGGAAACCACTTGGCGGGAAACCATGCAGGCGCTGCTCGACAGCGAAACCAAGAATGAAGCAGGCCGGCGTGAAGTCCTGACGGCCGGATACAACCGGGGGTTTCGCGCTTTCGCGTCGGTTTACACCTCCTGCACCGATGCGGCGCGGCTTGCAGAGACCCGATACCGTCGCGAAGGTGCAACACTTGTTTCCGAAATCGTTGCACGCTACGGAAATTGAGAATTTGTTAACCTATATCGCCGTGCCCCCGTGCCGAAACCGGTCGCACCGTGCTAACGTGTTAACGACATGGTAAGTAAGAGTTGGTCCGCATGACACAATCCACGCATCATACGCCCGAGGAACTTGACGAGCTGATCGTTCAGGAAAAGCTTCAGGTTGCTCTTGAATTGCAACACGACGCCTGGGCCGAGAGCACCGCGGACGGCATCGAGCCAGAAATCATCGCGGATGCCGCGATGATCACCGCGATCCGCGAAACAGTCCGCGCACTGGGCGAAGACCAGGCCGAAGCGCTGGTCGATTCGCTGCGTGAACGGATTCTGGCGGGCGAATTCTCTCCGGAACGCGTGCTTCAATAGCAACGCAATCGAGGACCACAAACCAGAAGGCGGCAAGACCGGTGGGCGATCTTCAGGTGCGCCAGTCCCTTATCGGAAAAACCGTTGGCCTCGGCCTGCTTTCATTGACGATTCTCACCGGCTTTTCACCGCGGAACGCTGCTGCGCTGAGCGAACTGAAACCTGTCGATCCGCCTGTCGAGGAGGCAGCCGGCTCCGATCCGGCGCCTGCGACCCAGTTGCCGCCCCTTGAAGGGCCGCTGGATGGCCCGGATGGCGGCCTGCCCTCGGCTGACCCGATCATCCGCGCGCCACTCCCCGCACCGGACACCCCGGCGGCAAACACCCCGATGCCGGGGACGGATGGCGAAGACGCGGGCGAAGTGGTTTCGGTCGAACTGGTTCGGGATATATCCGAGCTTCCCGAACCGGTCGGCCGCATGCGCGAACTGATCATCGAAGCAGCATCAACGGGCGACCCGGAAAACCTGCGCGCCTTGCTCGGTCGCGGACCGTCTGCCACCAGATTGGCGTTTGGCGAGATCGAGAACGATCCGATAGACTATCTGCGGTCGATTTCCGGTGACGGCGAGGGACTGGAGATCCTTGCAATCCTGATCGATCTCCTGAATGCCGACTTTGTAAGGATAGATGCGGGCGGCCCGGAAGAGTCCTACATCTGGCCCTATTTTGCCGCGGTTCCTCTCGAAAGCCTTACCCCGCCCCAGCGGGTGGAACTGCTCAGGCTCGTGACCGCCGGTGACGTCGAGGACATGAAGACCTATGGCGCCTACAATTTCTTCAGGATCGGCATTGCCGCCGACGGAACATGGCGTTTCTTCCTGGCGGGCGATTGAACCGATCGGGTCTAGGCAGGGGAGCCGTCCGCCTTCCCTCCGCCTCTTGCCCGCGGGCTCGGGACCGCCTACCTAACGGGCAGACATCAAGACCTGAAACCACGCGATCATACCGGAGTGCGCCCAGTGCCAGCCCTCAATCTCACCGATCGGGTTCTCGTCAGCGTCGACGGCGAGGAAGCGGAACACTTTCTGCAAAACCTGATTACCGCCAACGTCGAGGCGCTTGAGGCCGGTCATGCCCAGCCCGCCGCACTTCTGACCCCGCAAGGCAAAATTCTTTTTGATTTCATGATCTCGCGGGCGCCCGAGACCGGTTTCTATCTCGACATCGCCGCCGAATTGGCAGGCGACTTCCAGAAACGGCTCGCGCTTTACAAGCTGCGGGCGAAGGTGGCGATCGAAGCGCTTTCAGACTTTCCCGTCATCGCCGGCTGGGGAGGCTCGGCGCCGGAAGGCGCATTCATCGACAACCGCTTTCCGGAAGAGGCCGGCGTCTGGCGGCTCTACGGAAGCGGCGCGATGCTCGATGCTGAGCGATCGGAATGGGATGCCGTTCGCGTGACCCATGGCGTGGCGGAATCGGGGACCGATTATGCGCTGTCCGATGCCTTTCCCCATGACGTGCTGATGGACAAGAACCACGGGATCGACTTCAAGAAGGGCTGTTATGTCGGCCAGGAAGTGGTTTCCCGGATGCAGCACCGTGGCACAGCACGGCGCCGGATCGCGATCGTCAGCGCCGAAGAAGCGCTTCCCGGTCCCGGAACCAGCATTCAAGCGGGCGGCAAACAATCAGGCACACTCGGAACCGTGGCCTGGAACCGGGCGCTGGCGATCGTACGGACGGACAGGATTGCCGATGCGATGACCAACGAACTGCCCATCGAGATCGATACGACGCCCGTAACCATCTCGCTGCCGGAGTGGACCGGCCTGAGCTTCGCCCCCGACCCGCACGCCAGTTCAGACGATTGAAGATGGCCGGTTCGGAAAAATCGCCCCGGGCGTGGCAGCGTATGCTATCGGGCCGCAGGCTCGATCTTCTCGACCCCTCGCCGCTCGATGTGGAAATCAGCGACATCGCCCAGGGCCTGGCACGGGTGGCCCGATGGAACGGTCAGACGCGCGGCGACCATGCCTTTTCAGTGGCGCAGCATTCGCTGATCGTGGAATCGATCATCGGGCACCTCGCCGCTGCCTCGCCGGATCTGAGGCAACTGGCGCTTCTGCACGATGCGCCCGAATATGTGATCGGAGACATGATTTCTCCCTTCAAATCCGTGGTCGGCGGCGGATACAAGACAGTCGAAGCCCGGCTTGAAGCTGCAATCCACATCCGCTTCGGCCTGCCTGCGTCACTGCCGAAGGCCACCAAGGCACTCATCAAGAGGGCGGACCGGATCGCTGCCTATTTCGAAGCCACTGATCTCGCCGGGTTCGCAGATAGCGAAGCCCGCGCCTTCTTCGGCCCGCCGCGGGGCATCAACCGGGACATGATCGATGTCACCCCCTTGCCGGCGGCACAGGTTGAAAAGATGTTTCTGGATCGCTTCGAGGCAATCGAGAAACTGCGCCAGACGGGAAAGACCTGATCATGTCCTATCTGGTCGTCTGCCGCCTCAATCAGATCGCCGAAACCGCGGTTCTTCATGGCGCGCGTGAGATGATCAGCCTGATGGCGCAGGGACAGGAGTTTCACCGTCCTGCGGTGATCGAGGCGAGCCGGCATCTCAATCTTGGCGTCAATGACATTTCCGGCGAGATGGACGGTCTGGTCGCTCCGGCCCACACCCATGTCGAAAGGATCATCGACTTTGCGGGAAACTGGGACAGGAGCGCGCCGCTCGTCATCCATTGCTGGTTCGGAATATCGCGCTCTCCGGCCGCGGCCCTGATTGCTGCGCTGTCGCTCGCCGCGGAGCAGGATGAAGACGAACTGGCGGCCCGTCTGCGCGCGGCCTCGCCGTTTGCGACTCCGAACCCGCGGCTGGTCGCAATCGGCGACGAGATCCTCGGCAGGAACGGCAGGCTTGTGCGCGCCGTGGACCGCATCGGGCGCGGCGCCGAAACCAGCCAGGGCGAACGCTTCTGCTTCGGCCTGCGCGCAGGCGACAAACTGCCTCCCGCCACGCCTGACCGTCGCAAAGAAGTCAGCGATGGCTGAAGTGCCACCAAACAGCGCAAACGCACCCGATGATATCCAGCCGCTCCGTATCGGTCTGAATGCGGCGATCGTCGCGGTGACGAATTCGGACCCGGGCATTCTCGCCGTCCCGTCCACACCGGGCGAAGGTCCCGCCGACGGATTGCCCTTCGGCCCTTTTGATCCGGCGCGCCATCGCACCTTCGAGGCTAGCCTTCGCGACAGCGTCAGACACCAGACGGCTCTGAACCTCGGCTATGTCGAACAGCTCTACACTTTCGGAGACCGCGGCCGGCACCGCCGCGACGACGGCGAAGGCCCGCATCTCGTTTCGGTCGGCTATCTGGCCCTGACGCGAGCGGACGCCGGCGATCCGGACGCTCTGGCTGCGACCGGCGCCCGCTGGCGCGGTTGGTACGATTTGTTTCCCTGGGAGGACTGGCGCAAGGGACGCCCCGCCATCCTCGACACCGCCATCCTTCCCCGCCTTTCGGCATGGGCTTCAGAGCCGCTGGAAGCACCCAGAAGCCCGACAAGGCTCGCCCGCACGAGGCTGGCATTCGGACTGAACGACTTCCCGTGGGACGAGGAACGCGTGCTCGACCGCTATGAGCTGCTCTACGAGGCGGGCCTGCTGGCCGAGGCTGTCAACGACCAGCGAGTGGCGACGACGGGCTTGAAAGCGCCGCTCGGCCGCGCAATGCGGTTCGACCATCGCCGCATTGCAGCCACTGCGGTCCAGAGGCTTCGCGCCAAGATCAAGTACCGCCCGGTGATCTTCGAATTGATGCCACCCGAATTCACACTGACCGAACTTCAAACCACAGTGGAAGCCATCTCCGGACGGCATCTGCACAAGCAGAATTTCCGCCGGCTGGTGGAAGGCGCCGAACTGGTTGAAACCACCGGCGGCGCAAGTTCGGCCACAGGCGGACGGCCTGCCGCGCTCTATCGCTTCCGCGCCAAGATCCTCGAGGAACGCCCGGTTCCGGGCCTGCGCCTCGGCGGCCGTGGATAGGACCGGGGAAGACCCGCCTCCGGAAGTTTGCATGGTCCGGCCTCTTGCCAAAGTGTGCGCGTCTGCGACAAGAAGGCCTTCCTGTTCGGGATGACCGCCTCCACTGCAACGCCTCGGAAGCTTCGGCTCATGATCCCCATTCTTTCGGTTCTCGTGCCCACCATGGGCATCATCACGGTCGGCCGCGTGTTCCGCGAGCGGCTGAGCAACGACGCCTGGCGCGGCATCGACCGGCTGAATTTCGAACTGCTGTTTCCGTGCCTGATCTTTTCCGCTGCCGCCTCCCGGCCGATCGCGCTCGATGACGCTGCAGTCGTTGGGTTGAGTGTCTGGGCGATCATGGCGCTGGGGCTTTGCCTTGGCTGGTTTCTGCGCTCGTTCGGACCGGAAAAGTTCCTCGATTTCGCGGGCGCGTGGCAGACGGCGTGGCGGTTCAACACCGCGATTGCCTTCGTTGCGGTGAGCGCGGTGGACAACGCCGCCCCCTTGATGTCGGTGGCGGTGGGTTTCGCCGTGCCGCTCGCCAATGTCTTTGCCATTTCGGCGCTCTCACGGGGCAGCGGTCTGGGGCCACTCGGGATCTTCGCGCGCATTCTCCGCAACCCGTTCTTCATTGCATCGGTTTCGGGAATGGCGCTCGGCGCGAGCGGATACACCCTGCCCCAAATCATCCAGCAGGGCGTGGATTACCTCGCCGGGGCCGCAATTCCCATTGCCCTGATGGCGGTGGGCGCGACGATGGACTGGGGCGCGCTGTTGCGGCTCAACAGTTTCACCGGCGGCATCACGGCCATCAAGCTTGTGGTTCTGCCGGCTGTCACATTCGCCGCGGTGACGCTTGCCGGAATTCCGGCGGCGCAGGCCAATGTGCTGGTGGTGTTCGCGGCCCTGCCACCGGCCTCCGCAGCCCATGTTCTCGCCTCGGTCTATGGCGCGGACCGCAGGCTCCCGGCAACGCTGATTGCCCAGGCCACGCTGCTCTCAGCGATGACACTGCCCTTCTGGATCTATGTTCTGACACTGTGAGATCCGCCCTGGACCGGTCAGCCGATCGCGATGTCGAGACCGATATCCAGCGTCGGCGCGGCCATGGTGATCTTCGAGGTCGAAATGTAATCGACCCCGGTTTCGGCGATGGCCTTGATGGTGTCGAGATCCACATTTCCCGAGGCTTCCAGCGTGATCCTGTCCTTGTTCATGGCAACCGCTTCGCGCAACAGGTCAGGTCCCATGTTGTCGAGAAGGCAAACATCCGCGCCTTCTGCCAGCACCTGTTCGAACTGCTCGAGCGTATCCACCTCGATCTCGACCCTGACGAGATGGCCCGCGAAGGCCTTCGCCGCCCGCAAGGCCTCGGCGATCCCTCCGGCAACGGCGATGTGGTTGTCCTTGATCAGGATCGCGTCGTCGAGCCCGTAGCGGTGCGAAGAGCCGCCGCCGCAACGCACGGCATATTTCTCGACCGCCCTGAGCCCGGGAATTGTCTTGCGGGTGCAGGTCACCCGCGCCTTCGTATGAGCGATCGCATCGGCAAACCGGGCGGTGTGCGTGGCGACGCCGGACAGATGCATCAGGTAATTGAGCGCCACCCGTTCGGCTGAAAGCACACCCCGCGCCGGGCCTGCGATCCGCGCGATTGCCGCGCCTGCCTCCGCGCGTTCTCCATCGGCCACGAGGGATTTGATCTCAATTGCCGGATCGATCAGCCTGAATGCTGCCTCGGCCAGCGGCAAACCGGCGATCACGCCATCCTCCCGGCAATTCATTTCAGCCGTTGCCGTCCGCTCCGGTCCGATTGTCGCATTCGAGGTGATGTCGCCGGCACGGCCGAGATCCTCGACGAGCGCGGCGCGAACCTGATCCTCGATCATCAGCGCGGGAAGTTCGGGCAGGAATGCACGGGTCATCAATCGGTCTCCAGAAGGTCGGGAACGATGGCGTTTGCCTGCTCCAGCGTCAAAAGCGTCCGTCGCTTCCAGTCCGGGCTTTCCTCGGGGAAGTCGGTCCTGAAATGCCCGCCTCGGCTTTCAAGCCGGTTGAGTGCCGACACTGCGATCAGTTTGGCGGTGGTGATCACATTGTCAAACCGGGTGGAATGGCTGTTGCGCGCCAGTTCGAGGATGGTGCGAAGCGCTTCGCGCATGCCGTCGCCATCGCGCAGCACACCCAGATTTGCGCTCATGGTCTTGCGCAGCGCCACCATGTTCGGATGATCGTTCTCGGCCAGATGGCTGGCACTCGACACCGACCCTTCCTGCCAGTTGGCGGGCGCCACCCCGGACATCTCTGTTCCCAGCCGAAGCGCAATCCGGGCAGAGAAGACAACGGCCTCAAGGAGCGAATTCGAGGCCAGCCTGTTGGCGCCGTGCGCACCGGTGGATGTGCATTCCCCGCAAGCCCAGAACCCGGGCAGCGACGAGCGCCCGTCCGCATCGGTCCAGATCCCGCCCATGAAGTAATGTGCGGCGGGAACCACGGGAATCATCTCCCTGGCGGGATCGATGCCCGCATCCCGGCAATAGCCGAAGACAGTCGGAAATTCGTTCGCGAAATCATGCACCGCTGTCCGGCAATCGAGAAATGCCCCGCGCCCGGCCTTCACTTCCGCGAAGATCCCGCGCGCGACCACATCGCGTGGTGCAAGTTCGGCATCCTTGTGAAGCCCCAGCATGAACCGCTCGCCGGCGGAGTTGTGCAGCGTCGCGCCATGGCCGCGCAGGGCTTCAGTGGCGAGCGGTGCCGGGTCCTTGCCGACATTGATCGCGGTCGGATGGAACTGCACGAATTCCATGTCCGCCAACCGTGCGCCGGCACGCGCCGCCATGCCGATGCCGCCGCCGCGCGCTTCGGTGGGGTTGGTCGTCACCTCGAAGAGATGGCCCACGCCCCCGGTCGCCATGACCACGTGGCTGGCGGTCAGCCGGTGCAGATCCTCGCCGCTGCCGGCCTGATCGCGCGCCACGACGCCGGTGACCCGGCCATCCTCGGTGATCAGCTCCTCGGCGACATAGCCCTCCAGCACCCGGATCGACGGCGTCTTTCGAACCGACGCGACCAGCGCCTCCATGATGGCGCGACCGGCCATGTCACCTTTGACACGCACGATCCGGCTTTCCGAATGCGCCGCCTCGCGGCTGACCGAAAGCTTCCCGGCGAGGTCCCTGTCGAACGGCACACCGAATTCCAACAGGTCGTGGATGCGCGCGGAGGCTTCCGTCGCCATCATCCGGATGATGTCCTCGTCAACGATGCCGTCGCCCGCGATGATGGTGTCGGTGACATGTTTGTCGACCGTATCGCCCGGCCCGACGGCAGCCGCGATGCCCGCCTGCGCCCAGGCGGACGAGGCTCCGCGGCCGATCGGGGCTGCGGCAAGCACGGTCACCGCCCTGGGCGCAAGCTTGAGCGCGCAGAACAGCCCGGCAAGTCCGCCGCCGATGATGATCACGTCATCAAAACCCTTGGACGGCTTTGGTTGATAGGCGGCGACAGCAGTCGTGGCCATGGCCCGCTCCCTTTGCGGGTCACCGGTCATCCCGGCGACCGCGCCCTAGTGCTTGAGATTGATCATCCGTTCGACCGCGAGCCGCGCCCTGTCGGCGATTTCCGGCTCGACCAGCACCTCTTCTGTCATGGTCAGCAGGCTGTCGAGGATCTTGGGGAGCGTGATGCGCTTCATGTGCGGGCACAGATTGCACGGCTTGATGAATTCGACACCCTCGACCTCGCTCTGAATGTTCGAGGCCATCGAGCATTCGGTAACGAGCAGCACACGGGAAGGCCGCGTGTCCTTGACGTAGTTGATCATTCCGGCTGTCGAGCCGGAGTAATCGCAGACATCGATCACATCCGGATGGCACTCCGGATGGCCTATGATCTCGATTGTTGGATCGGCTTCCTTGTAGGCCAGCAGTTCTTCAGCCGTGAACCGTTCGTGCACCTCGCAGTGCCCCTTCCAGGTCAGGATCTTTTTCTTGGTCTGCTTGGCGACGTTCATCGCCAGATACTCGTCGGGAATGCACAGCACCGTGTCTGAATCGAAGCTTTCGCAAACGGCAACCGCGTTCGAGGACGTGCAGCACATGTCGGTCTCGGCCTTCACCTCCGCCGACGTATTGACGTAAGTGACCACAGGAACACCTGGATAGCGCTCCTTCAGAAGGCGGACATCGGCGCCGGTAATCGATTCGGACAGCGAGCAGCCCGCCTTCATGTCGGGGATCAGCACGGTCTTGTCCGGATTGAGCAGTTTCGACGTCTCCGCCATGAAGTGCACACCGCACTGGATGATGATCTGCTCATCGACCAGGGTGGCCTCACGGGCCAGTTGCAGCGAATCGCCGGCAATGTCGGCGACGCAGTGGAAGATCTCGGGAGTCTGGTAGTTGTGCGCGAGGATGGCCGCTCCGCGCTCCTTTTTGATCCGGTTGATCGCATGGATGTAGGGCGCATAGACCGGCCATTCGATTTCCGGGATGTGATCACGGACGCGATCGTAGAGATGCGCGGTTTCGCGCGCCACCGCAGGCGTATATTTGAGCTCCGGACGCTCCATCACGCCGAAGCGCTCGGCGGCGCTCGTCCCGCGGCCAGCGGTCTGACCCGCGGCCTGTTTCCCTGCATCTGTTTCCATTCGGGTCATTGCAAACCCTCCCGTCAAAACGAATTATGCTCATTTTGAGCATAATAACTTCCAAAAGAAACCGGCAATGCCGGTGAACATCTGACATAAGACTTCACAGAAACGATTGCAAGCGAACCCGCGGGCCGGGAATACGCCATGGCCGCGAAGATCGACGATCAGTTCCGGCATCACCCCCTCCCCATTTGTGCGCCAACGATTGCGCAGCATTGCCAATCAAGCCCATGGCCCTTGCCGGGGTCCGGGTCGCCGCCACCATGGGTAAACCATCAATCGCCGTGATCGATAACTTCAATCAAATGCACTTGTTGAATGCTCCCGATGGCCTAAAGTCACATCACATTTCAGGAGCCCGCCCAGGAGCCCGCCCAGGAGCCCGCCTTGCCAGACAGAAGCCCCGCCTCAGCCAGTCCCCCCTTGCCCTGGCTCATCATCATTGCCGGCTGCCTGATATCGCTGATGTCGTTCGGACCGCGCTCGGCCATGGGCTTCTTTCAGTTGCCGATGCTTGTCGATACCGGATGGGACAGGACAACATTCGGCCTGGCAATGGCCATCCAGAACCTGTTCTGGGGCATCGGGCAGCCGTTCTTCGGCGCCATCGCAGACAAGTTCGGAACATGGCGGGTGCTGGCGCTGTCCGCCGTGATCTATTCGTCGGGATTGTTGATGATGGCGCATGCCGACAGCCCGGTCTGGCTGCATATCGGCGGCGGCGTTCTCGTCGGACTGGGCATCGCCTCGGCGTCCTTCGGTGTGGTGCTGGCAGCATTTGCCCGCAATGTCGCCCCCGAACAACGCTCGCTGGCCTTTGGTTTCGGCACCGCTGCCGGGTCCGCCGGCATGTTCGTGTTCGCACCGCTGAGCCAGGGGCTGATCGATGCGCTGGGCTGGTCGGATGCGCTGGTCTGGCTCGGCATCATGATGCTGATCATTCCCGTGCTCGCCATTCCGCTTCGCGGCAATTCCTCTTCCGGCAGCCAGAAGCAGACCGACATCGAACAGTCCATCAGCGAGGCCCTGCGCGAGGCCTTCGGACATCGAAGCTTCGTTCTTCTGGTGTCAGGCTTCTTCGTCTGCGGCTTTCAGGTGGCTTTCATCACGGCGCACTTTCCGGCCTATCTCGGCGACATCGGCATCGCCGATTCCTATGCCGTGATCTCGATCGCGCTGATCGGCTTTTTCAACATCATCGGCTCGCTTGCCTCAGGCGTCATCGGACAGCGGCATTCCAAGCCCGCATTCCTGACCCTGATCTACCTCGGCCGCTCAATTGCTGTGACCGCATTCATTCTGCTGCCGCAAACGCCCACCTCCGTGGTCATATTTGCCATCGTCATGGGGCTGTTGTGGCTATCGACGGTGCCGCCCACCAACGCGCTGGTCGCCATCATGTTCGGCACCCGCCACCTGGGACTGCTCGGAGGAATGGTGTTTTTCTCCCACCAAGTCGGATCCTTTCTCGGCGTATGGCTCGGCGGCTACCTCTACGACATTTTTGGAACCTACAACCCGGTCTGGTGGCTCGGAGTGGCGCTGGGGCTGTTTGCGGCAATCGTTCACTGGCCGATTCAGGAAAAAGCTGTCGACCGCACCGTGATTCCGGCGCCGGCCGAATAGCGGCACCGCAGGCTGCCGCCGTATGTCGGACCCGGGCAGCAAAGCGCGGTCTGCAAGGCACATAAAACGTCCGGCGAACAAGGACTGTCATAACACTGTAACCGACTGGAGTACATTTGCTGTCATCGGGGCCAACTCAACACGATGGAGACAGCCATGAACGAAATGTTCAAGCCAGATGAAGAGGTCGTCAATCTCACCGAGATCCGCGAAGCCGAGGAAGATGTCGGCCGCAACCCTTCCGACAATCCGACGATGGGTGACATCATCAACCGCCGCTTCTCGCGCCGCGGTTTCCTGGGCGGTTCGCTGGCCGTCACGGCCATTGCCTCCACCGTCAGCCCGCTGGCGCTGATGATCGCCGACGAGGCCCGCGCCGAGGGCGCCAGCGCATTTTCCTTTACCGAAGTCGAGGCCGGTGTCGACGAGACCCATCACGTGGCCGAAGGCTATGATGCCGACGTGCTTCTGCGCTGGGGCGACAAGGTGTTCGCCGATTCGCCCGAATTCGACCCGATGAACCAGACACCGGAAAGCCAGTCGAAGCAGTTCGGCTACAACAACGATTATGTGGGCTTCATCCCGCTCGACGGCGCTGACGACCACGGCCTGCTTGTCGTCAACCACGAGTACACCAATGCCGAGCTGATGTTCCCCAACTGGGCCTCCATCGGAAAGGATGGCGAGGGCAAGGACAAGGTGATGATGGGCGAGTTCACCAAGGACATCGTCGACATCGAGATGGCCGCCCATGGCGGAACCGTCATCGAGATCCGCAAGGAAAACGGCAAGTGGACGCCGGTCCTCGACGGCAAGATGAACCGCCGCCTGCATGTCGGCACCGAGATGGAACTGACCGGCCCGGCAGCCGGCCACGACCGGCTCAAGACCGATGCCGATCCGTCCGGCACCAAGGTTCTCGGCACGCTCAACAACTGCGCCGGCGGCGTCACCCCCTGGGGCACATGGCTGATGGCCGAAGAGAACTTCCACGGCTACTTCCTCGGCGAGTTGCCGGAAGGTCACCGCGAGGCCGTAAATTACGAGCGCTACGGCGCACCGGCCGGCTGGTACAACTGGGGCACCCATCACGACCGTTTCGACGTCTCCAAGGAGCCGAACGAACCCAACCGCTTCGGCTGGGTGGTCGAAGTCGACCCGATGGATCCCGACTCCACGCCGAAGAAGCGCACCGCACTTGGCCGCATGAAGCACGAGGGTGCGGAAAGCGTTCTCAACAAGGACGGCCGCGTGGTCTTCTACTGCGGTGACGACGAGCGTTTCGATTACGTCTACAAGTTCGTGACCGCCGGAACCTACAATCCGGACGACCGGGCAGCCAACATGAACCTGCTCGACGACGGCACCCTCTATGTGGCCAGCTTCAACGCCGACGGCACGCTGGACTGGATGCCGCTGGTTCAGGGCGAAGGCCCGCTCACGGCCGACAACGGCTTCATGAACCAGGCAGATGTCGTCATCGAGGCCCGCCGCGCGGCCGACCTGCTCGGCGCCACCAAAATGGACCGCCCCGAGGATGTTCAGCCCAACGCCATGACCGGCAAGGTCTATTGCATGCTGACCAACAACACCCGCCGCAAGGAAGGCGACGAAAACGCCGCCAACCCGCGTGCCGACAACGCTTTCGGCCATATCATCGAGATCAGCGAAACCGATGGCGACTTCGCCTCCACGAAGTCGACCTGGGAAATCCTGCTCAAGTGCGGCGATCCGTCTGTTGCCGAAGTCGGTGCCAGCTTCTCCTCCGCAACCACAAAGGACGGCTGGTTCGGCATGCCCGACAACTGCGCCATCGACGCCGATGGCCGGCTCTGGGTGTCGACCGACGGCAACTCCGCAAAGCGGACAGGACGGACCGATGGCCTCTGGGCGGTCGACACCGAGGGCGATGCGCGCGCCACCTCGAAACTGTTCTTCCGGGTTCCGGTGGGCGCGGAAATGTGCGGTCCGCTGTTCGATCCTTCGGGCGAAACGGTTTTCCTCGCCGTCCAGCATCCGGGCGACGAGGGTCTCGCCACCTATGAGCAGCCGGCCACCCGCTGGCCCGACTTCAGCGACGATCTGCCGGTCCGCCCGGCCGTTGTCGCGGTCACCAAGCAGGGCGGCGGCAAGATCGGCATGGCCTGATCGCCACCCTCAGATCATGAAAAAGGGCGCTCGCGGGCGCCCTTTTTTGTTTCACAAACAGCCAATCGGCGTCAGCGCATCAGCCGGTCGATGGGAAAGATCGCGCAGGTCTCTGTCCCGTGGGCCAGAAGCCTGCCGCCGGCATCGCGCAGATAGGCCTCCGAAGTCGCCGTGGTCCTGCCGCGGTGAACGATGCGCCCCTCACAGGAAATCTCCCCGCTGTCCGGCAGAATCGGACGGGTGAGGTTCAGCTTGAATTCAACCGTCGTGTAGCCTTCGCCCGGTGCAAGCGTGGTCATGACAGCGCAGGCAAGGGCAGAATCCAAGATCGTCGCCGCCCAGCCGCCATGTACGGTGCCAAGGGGATTTAGGTGCTCGCCGTTCGGCGCGCCGGCGAAGGTCACCGTCCCCTCCCCGACCTTGGTCAGCCAGAAATTAAGGGTTTTCGCAATGGTGGCGCCGGGCAACCGCCCGTCGAGAATGCCCTGCATCACCGACAGGCCGCCCTCCCGGGCAACAAGGTCGAGCGGGACCACTCCCGGGATTTGCCGGTCCGGAAACCCGGAAGCCTGTTCACTCATGGCGAAATCACCTCGTTGACAGTATCGGACGGACTGGCTTGCGGCATCGCCTTGAGTGCCGCCACGCAAAAGCTATCGCGGCTGATCGGCGGCTCGATCCCGCGCGGCTCGAACACGTGCCTTTCAAGAAAATAGCCCGAAAGCCTGAAACCCTGCGCAAGCATGTCCGCGTCCGCGCAGGGGCGGCTCCGGTCGACAAGAAAGCCGGGCAGCGGCAGCATTCGCTCCGCCCAGGGCGCGCCCGCTGCGGCTGAGACCGCCCTGCCCGATTTTGGCGACACGTAAACAAGGTCCGTTCGGACGCCTGTCGCAGCACATTCGGCAAGGTCCAGGCCGAAGCCAAGATCTTCCAGCACCGCAAGCTCAAAGCGGACATAGAGCGCACCGGCCTCATCCGGGGTATCCAAAGTGTCGAGGATAACTGCAAAGGCGTCGTGCAGGCGAGGATGGGCATCGCGTTCGGGCAGCAGCCGCAACAAGGAGGCCATGGCCTGAACCCCGTGAACACCGATGGCGCTCTGCATCAACCGGCCGGCCCGCCCGTCAAGCAGCTCGACCTGGTACTGTCCCAGATGTTCGTCGAGCCGGGCGCGCCAGACCAAATCGACCGCGTTTCCCGGCTGAAGCACCGGCTGCAACCGCTTCGACCGGCCACCCCGGACGATGCCCATGTGGCGGCCATGGGCGCGGGTCATGACTTCCGCGATCACGGAGGTTTCCCCGTGCTTGCGTAATCCCAGGATGATTCCCTCGTCGCGCCACTCCATTGATCGAACTTGCCCGCTCAGTGCGGAAATTCAAGTCCGATCTCGCGATAGCGCTCCGGGTCATTGCCCCAGTTCTCCCGAACCTTGACGAACAGGAACAAATGCGCCTTCTGATCGAGGATCTCCGAGATCTCCTTGCGTGCCGCCTGGCCGATGGCCTTGATGGTCTCGCCCTTGTGACCAAGGACGATCTTCTTCTGGCTCTCACGCTCGACATAGATCACCTGCTCGATCCGGACCGAACCGTCCTTCTTTTCTTCCCAGCGCTCCGTTTCGACATGGGAGGCGTAGGGCAGCTCCTGATGCAGGCGCAGATAGAGTTTCTCGCGCGTGATCTCGGCTGCAAGCTGGCGCATCGGCAGATCGGAAATCTGGTCCTCGGGGTAGTACCAGGGACCCTCCGGCAACGTTCGTGCGAGATAGTCCATCAGATCCGAACACCCTGAACCATTCAGCGCCGAGATCATGAAGGTCTCATCGAAATGCGCTTTCTCGTGAATTGCCGCCGTCAATGCCAGCAAGGTTTCCCGCTTGACCTGATCGATCTTGTTGAGCACCAGAATCAACCCGCCCTGCCTGTCACCAAGGGAATCGAGCAGTGCCTCGGCGTCGCCCTTGATCCCGCGCTCGGCGTCGATCAGCACCAGAACCAGATCGCCGTCTTTCGCGCCACCCCACGCCGTGGTGACCATTGCACGGTCGAGCCGGCGCTTGGGCGTAAAGATCCCCGGCGTGTCAATGAAGACGATCTGCGTGCGGTCGTGAATGGCAATGCCGCGCACGATTGCCCGCGTCGTCTGTACCTTGTGCGATACGATCGATACCTTTGCGCCGACGAGCTGATTGACGAGAGTGGACTTGCCCGCATTGGGGGCGCCGATAAGGGCGACGAAGCCCGAACGAGTTGGGGCCTCCGGTGTTCCGGTTTCAGTGGCTTCAGTCATGATCTTGTCCTGTCGGGCGCTGCCAGACGCCTTCGCGTTCGAGGATGGCGGTGGCGGCCGCCTGCTCCGCGGCCCGCTTGGAACTGCTCTCGCCGCGGGCGGGCTTGGCCCCCGCGATCTCGACGATCACCGTGAAGACCGGCTCATGGTCGGGCCCCTCGCGGTCGGCCACGCGGTAGACGGGAGTCACCCCGAAACGGGCATGCGCCCATTCCTGCAATTCGGTCTTGGCGTCACGCCGCGCGGCGTCCTCTGCCAGCGCCCGCGACTTCCAGTGCCTGAGAATGAAGGCCCTTGCCGCTTCCAGACCGGCATCGAGATAGATTGCCGCAATCAGCGATTCCACCACATCGGCGCGTACATTGGCCATGCGCTTGCCGGTGAGCTTCTTGACATCCGCGCCGGTGCGGATGAACTCGTGAAGATTGAGTTCATCGGCGACCTCGCTGCAGGTCTGGGCGCTGACAAGCTGGTTGAGGCGGACGGAAAGCTCGCCTTCGCTGGCGGTGCCGAAATGTCCGAAAAGCAGCTCGGCAACGCACAGCCCCAGAACCCGGTCGCCCAAAAACTCCAGCCTCTCGTAGTTTCCGCCCTGATTGGCCCGGGTGCTCGAATGGGTCAGAGCGCGTTCGAGCCGCTCCGGCTTTGCAAAACGGTGGCCGATCCGCTCCTCGACCCGGGCGTTGACCTCGGCCTGCTTTTTCTGTGCCCGGCTCATTGCTGCGCTGATTTGAAGAACCGGTCGAAACGCAGGTCGGTCGGCCACTTCCAGATCTCGAGCGGCGAGGAATCCTCGGCGATGGAGAAAAAGATGATCGTTGCCCGGCCGACGAAATTCTCAAGCGGCACGAAGCCCACGTCGAACCGGCTGTCCTGCGAGTTGTCGCGGTTGTCGCCCATCATGAAATAATGGCCTTCCGGCACCAGGAATTCCCGCGTGTTGTCGCCGGGCGAATTCTCATTCAGGTCGAGCGTGGTGTAGGAAACGCCATTGGGAAGGGTCTCGCGATAGACCGGAACATCAGTGCCCCGATTGTACCGGCCTTCAGGCGTATAGTTGCCGACGAGTTCACGTTCGACCTGTTCGCCGTTGATGAATAGCACGCCATCGCGCACCTGGATCCGGTCTCCCGGAAGTCCGATCACGCGCTTGATGTAATCGAGCTTGGGATTGCTCGGCAGCCTGAACACGGCCACGTCACCGCGCTCCGGCTCGTCCGACCAGATCCGCCCGGAAAACAGGTCCGGCGAAAACGGGATCGAGTATTTCGAATAGCCGTAGGAAAACTTGGAGACAAACAGATAGTCGCCGACCAGCAGCGTCGACATCATCGAGCCCGACGGAATGCTGAAGGGTTGGAAAAACAGCGTGCGGATGATCACTGCAAGCAACAGCGCCTGGACAAGCACCTTGACGTTTTCCCACAGGCCGCCTGACTGGTCTTTCGTAGATTCTGACACGCTTGGAATTCCTTGGATTGGCGCGGAAGCGCCTTCTCTAGCGCTTTGCATGAGTCCGGGCAACCATATAGCCGGACCGGGTTGATCTGACCACCAGAAGCCGCTTCAGCCGTCGGCCACGGCTTCAATGATCACGAAAGCCTGCGCCAGCGGATAGTCATCGGTAATCGTCAGGTGAATGGCGGCCGCCATGCCCTCGGGCGTCATCAGCCGGAGGCGCTCGGCGGCCCCGCCGGTGAGGTTCATGGTCGGTTTCCCGCCCGGAAGGTTGACCACACCCATGTCACGCCAGAACACGCCCTTGGAAAGCCCGGTTCCGAGCGCCTTGGAGCAGGCTTCCTTGGCCGCAAACCGCTTGGCATAGGATGCAGCGCGATTGGCCCGCCGGTCCGAACGGGCCTGTTCGACCTCGGTGAAACAGCGCAACGTGAACCGGTCGCCGTGGCGATCGAGCGTCTTCTCGATCCTCCGTATATCGATCAGGTCGCTGCCAATCCCGATGATCACGCGCGTTCAGCCTTCTCCGCCTGCCGCTTGGCGCGCGCGGCCGTCATTTCCTGGATTCGCGCTCTGGCCCGCGCGGCCAGTTTCGACTTTCGCCGCGTCTGGAAGGCGGCCACCCCCCAGTAGGTCAGGGCATAAAACGCGATTGCGCTGAAAAGGCCGGGCGGAAGGCTGCCGATCAGCATCGGCTTGACAACAGGCTCCCACAACTGACCGAGATCGAGATGCCTCAACAGTGACTGCAGGTCCACATGCCTGTGGCCTGCATCGGCAGGCACTCCGACAAGGAGATTGCCGAGCTTCAACGTCAAGGCCCAGATAAAGGGAAAGGAAATCGGATTTCCGAACGCGGTTCCGAGCGCCGCAGCCACCATGTTGCCCGCCAGAATGTAAGCCAGGGCAAAGGCCAACACGAAATGGAAGCCAAGAAGCGGTGTCCAGGATGCGAAAACACCCGCCGCGACACCCGCTGCAATGGCATGTGGAGTGGCGGTCAGCCGCAAGACCCGCTTGACGAAATACTGAAACGATCTGCCAAATGAACGCCTTGGCCAGAGCGCGGTGCGCATCCGGTCAAAAAATCCCTCTGGTCTGCGGCGGCGAAACAGCATGATGGATCGTATATCGCTCTGTTTGTGTCAGCCCTAAGTCAGCCTGAAGTTTTTTTGCAAGCCGCATTCGGCACCGGTCACCCTGGACCGGAGTATATGGGCCAACACCGAAGAACTGGTAAAAGCACGCAGGATTTCAACAGATCCGAACCGGACCCGACTCCGGCGAGACCCATACAATCACTTCGGGCCGGCCTTGTCAGCCTATTCGTATATCCGTTCAACCGTTGAAACCGAATCGAGGCTCTTGAGCTGGGCAATGAGCTGGTTGAGGTGCTTGAGATCCCAAACCTGCAGGTCGACCAGCATCTCGGTGAAATCCGCCGCAACCCGGACCATCGAAAGGTTCTGGATGTTGGTCTCGCTCGCCGCGACAATCTGGGCCACATCGGCAAGTGTTCCCGGTGCGTTGATTGCGGTCACGAGTATCCGGGCTGGGAAGCGATTCCTGTTGTTTTCATCGATATCCCAGCGAATATCGATCCAGCGGCTGGGCTGGTCATCGAATTTCGTCAGCTCCGGCGACTGGATCGGGTAGATCGTGATGCCCGCGCCGGGCTCCAGAATTCCGATGATCCGGTCACCCGGAACCGCTCCGCCGGGACCAAATCGCACCACCGAATTGTCGTCCATGCCGCGGATCGGCATGGCGTTCGTTTCATTGCCCGCGCCGGACCGCATTGAGGATTTGATACCGCGCTGGGACTTGTTCAGTCCGGGCAGCTTGAAGATCAGGCCCGCGGCGCTTCGCAAATTGAACCAGCCGTCATCAACGGGCTTGCGAACCGAAGCACGGGTTTCCTGATGATTGGGCCAGACGGCCCGGAACACGTCCTCGGAGCCCAGTTCGCCCCGACCGACCGCCGCCAGCGCGTCTTCCACATCCTTGTGCCCAAGACGGTGCAGAACAGGCTTGAGTGTTTCCCGTGACAGGGGTTTGCCGGCGCGGTTGAAGGTGCGCTCGAGAATTCGCATTCCCAGACCCGAGTACTGTTTTCGCACGGCAGCCTTCGTGGCCCTGCGGATGGCCGCCCGTGCCTTGCCGGTGACGACGATTTCTTCCCATGCGGCAGGAGGGACTTGAACTCCCGACCTCAGGATCTCGACCTCGTCGCCATTGGCGAGCCGGGTTACCAGAGGCATGATGCGGCCATTGATCTTCGCGCCCACGCAGGTGTCGCCGATATCCGTGTGAACCGCATAGGCAAAGTCGATCGGCGTCGCGCCGCGTGGCAGCGCGATCAGCTGGCCCTTGGGCGTAAAGCAGAACACCTGATCCTGAAACAGTTCCAGCTTGGTGTGTTCGAGAAAGTCTTCGGGATTGTCGCCGACCGAAAGCGCCTCGATTGTCTGGCGCAGCCAGGAATAGGCGCGCGAGTCCTTTGACAGCAGTTCTCCGTCACCGTCGCGGCTTGCATCCTTGTAAAGCGCATGCGCTGCAACGCCGCGTTCGGCGATGTCCTGCATCCGGCGGGTCCGGATCTGCAGTTCCACACGCTGCCGCGACGGCCCAACGATGGTGGTGTGAATGGAACGATAGTCGTTCTGTTTGGGCGTCGATATGTAGTCCTTGAAGCGCCCCGGAACCACCGACCAGCGCATGTGCACGATGCCCAGCGCCCGGTAGCAATCGGCCTCCGTATCGACAATGATGCGGAAGCCGAAGACATCCGAGAGCTGCTCGAACGACAGCGATTTGGACTGCATCTTTCGAAAGACCGAATAGGCTTTCTTCTGCCGTCCCTTGACGGTGGCACACAGGCCTTGCTGCTCGAACAGCGCGGATAGCTCCTTCTCAATGGTCTGAATGAGATTGCGGTTGCGCTCGGAAAGCTCCGCCAGCTTCTGCGTTACGGTCTCGTAAGCCTCACGGTTGATGTTCTGAAACGCCAGTTCCTCGAGTTCCTCGCGCATCGCCTGCATGCCCATGCGGCCTGCCAGCGGAGCATAGATATCCATGGTTTCTTCGGCGATCCGCGCGCGCTTGTGCGGCGGGACATGCTCAAGGGTCCGCATGTTGTGAAGGCGGTCGGCAAGCTTGACCAGAAGAACCCGGACGTCGTCGGAAATTGCCAGCAAGAGCTTGCGCAGGTTTTCGGCCTGCTTGGCGCGCTTGGTGACCAGGTCGAGTTTCTTGATCTTGGTCAGTCCCTCGACCAGACGTCCGATGTCTTCGCCAAACAGGTCATCGATCTCTGCCCTGGTGGCTGTGGTATCCTCAATGGTGTCATGCAGGAGAGCCACAGCAATCGTGGACTCATCAAGCCGCATCTCGGTGAGAATGGCGGCCACCTCGAGCGGATGGGATATGTAGGGATCGCCACTGGCGCGCGTCTGCTTGCCATGCTTCTGCATCGCGTAGACGTAGGCCTTGTTGAGAAGAGCCTCGTTGACGTCCGGCTTGTATTTCTGCACGCGCTCGACGAGCTCGTACTGACGCATCATGGAAGCAGCACTCCAAAACAGTAAAATGCGCCGAATCGAACGACCGGCGCATTCTATCGCATCAGTTGTCTATCGGCTGAGATCCGGCCGCATCCGCAATCGTCAAGAATTGGCGACGGGCCGGATACCCTTATCAATAATCGTCGCTTTTCTCAGGCGGCACAAGCCCTTCGATACCCGCCAGGAGCTCTTCCTCCGACATCGAACCGAAGGCAGCGCCCTCGGGCTGATCGTCCTCGACCTGAGCTTCCGCCGCAGCATCGCCGGACTGGATGAACTTCTCCGGATCGGGCTCGGGCTCATCCACTTCAACATGCTTCTGCAGCGAATGAATGAGATCTTCCTTCAAATCACCGGGCGACAGGGTCTGATCGGCGATTTCGCGCAAAGCAACGACGGGGTTCTTGTCATTGTCACGCGCGATGGTGATGCTGCCACCCTGCGAGATCTGCCGGGCACGGTGGCTGGCGAGCAGGACCAGTTCAAAACGGTTTTCAACTTTGTCGATGCAATCTTCGACTGTGACGCGAGCCATTGCCTGTCCTTTGCAAACTGCGAATGGGGAGAACTTGTCCGCCGGATAAACACATTATGCGGCGATTTCAAGTCATTTGGTCCCGCCGCCCGAAAGGCGCGGATCGGAACCTGACCCTGTAAGGTGAACAGTGCCAATATCATGCCTCACAGAAAATTGCCACCCCTGCCGAATTGCCCCCTTGAAAAAAGGAGGGAAGAGCAACAGGTGCATCTAATGTATGACGTATTGATTCGATGGGCTGCCCCCAATCAACGACATTCTGCAACAACGGTGCATTACCACCACGCAACTGCAGAATAATTCTGACCGCCGGGAAAGCTTGAAATCAGGCAGATAATTGCCGAAGGGAATTTTGTTATGTTTGATCCAAGAGAGAAAATCGCCCTCTTTATTGACGGAGCAAATCTTTATGCCGCATCGAAGGGCCTCAATTTTGATATCGACTACCGAAAGCTTCTCAAGTCGTTTCAGTCGCGCGGCTATTTGCTTCGTGCCTATTACTACACCGCATTGATCGAGGATCAGGAGTATTCGTCGATCCGCCCCTTGATCGACTGGCTCGATTACAATGGCTACAAGGTCGTCACCAAGCCCGCCAAGGAATTTACCGACTCCATGGGCCGCAGGAAGGTGAAGGGCAACATGGACATCGAACTCGCAATCGATGCCATGGAGCAGGCGGAAGTGGTGGATCACCTCGTCATATTCTCGGGCGACGGTGACTTCACCTCGCTGGTGGAAGCCTTGCAGCGCAAGGGACGCAAGGTGACGGTGGTCTCATCGCTCTCGACCCAGCCACCGATGATCGCCGATGACCTGCGCAGGCAGGCGGATTATTTCCTCGACCTGACGAGCCTCAAGTCCGAGATCGGCCGGGACCCGTCTGAGCGTCCGCAACGCGCCGCACCGGCAGCGGATGATTTCGAAGACGAATACGACGACGACTGAAGACCAAGTCGACCGGTATTGCGGACGATGGGGCAAATTGCGAGTGAGCCCGATGACGACTGTGCCCTTTGTCCACGGCTGCACCGTTTCATTGCCGAGACAAGACAGCTTTACCCGGAATGGCACAACGGCCCGGTAAAAACCTGGTACCCGCCAGAAGGCCCGGAGAGCGTCGAGCTCCTCGTCGTCGGACTGGCGCCCGGTCTGCGCGGAGCCAACCGCACGGGCCGGCCTTTCACCGGGGATGCATCCGGCGACCTTCTCTTCACCGTTCTGATGGCCAAGGGATTTGCCACCGGTAAGGACCTGCAGCTCAAACGCACCGCAATCACCAATGCAGTCCGGTGTGTGCCGCCGGGGAACAGACCGGTCGCTGCTGAAATCAACACCTGCCGCGTCTTTCTTCAGTCAAGCATGGCAGCGATGCCGAAGCTCCGCGCGATCGTCAGCCTTGGCAAGATTGCTCACGAGAGCACGGTGCGCGCGCTCGATGGCCGACCGGCAGCACATCCCTTCGCGCATCATCAAACAACAGACATCGGCAATGTGCGGATATTTTCGAGCTATCACTGCTCGCGCTACAACATCAATACCGGGCGGTTGACGCCGGAGATGTTCGCCGCGCTTTTCGATGACGTTAGCGCGTTTCTGCCGGATTGAAGCAAAGGGAGAGCTTGGCTTCCCGCGCCCCGACTAACCCCGCTCGCGCAACAATCTCGTCTTCTGACGGTTCCAGTCGCGCTGCTTCTGGGTCTCGCGCTTGTCGTGCAGCTTCTTGCCGCGCGCCAGGGCGAGTTCCAGCTTGGCCAAACCCTTGTCATTGAAATAGACCTTGAGCGGAACGAGCGTCATGCCGTCGCGTTGGACCGCCTGCGCCAATCGCGAGATTTCGCGAGCCTTGAGCAGGATCTTGCGACGGCGCCGGGGCTCATGATTGAACCGGTTGGCCTGAAGGTATTCCGGGACATGCGAGTTGATCAGCCACATTTCCCCGCCCTCTTCATTGGCGTAGGATTCAGCGATGTTGGCCTTGCCCTGGCGCAGGGACTTCACCTCGGTCCCGGTCAGCACAAGGCCGGCTTCCAGGGTGTCCGTGATCTCATAGTTGAAGCGGGCCTTGCGGTTCTCCGCCACTATGTTGCGATCGGGCTTTTTTGCCTTTGCTGCGTTCATGATCAGTCCGTTACACCCGCATGGTCGAGCGCCGCGTCAAGCAGGGCCGCAGTCGCCGCATCGACTTGCGTCAATGGGGAACGTACCACATTGCGGATGAGGCCCAACTTGCCGAGGCAGTACTTCGTTCCGGCCACGCCCGGTTCCGTGAAGATGGCCTTGTGCAGCGGCATCAGCTTGTCGAGCATCTTCAGCGCCTCGGCATAGTCGCCACGCAGTGTCGCCTCCTGGAACTCGGCGCAGTGACGCGGCGCGACATTGGCCGTAACGGAAATGCAGCCCACACCGCCATGGGCGTTGAAACCAAGTGCGGTGGGATCCTCTCCCGAGATCTGCACGAAATCGGCGCCGCAGGCCATGCGCTGTTCCGGTACGCGCGCCAGGTTTGCCGTCGCGTCCTTGACGCCGATGATGTTCGGGAAATCCTTGTGAAGCGCCGCCATGGTCTGCACCGTCATGTCGACGACGGAGCGCGGCGGAATATTGTAGATGATGATCGGCAGCTTGATCGCTTCGGCCACCGCCGCAAAATGGGCATAGAGCCCCTTCTGTGTGGGCTTGTTGTAATAGGGGGTTACCACGAGCACCGCATCTGCGCCTGCCATCTCGGCATGGACCGCAAGTTCGATCGCTTCGGCAGTGTTGTTAGATCCGGCGCCCGCAATCACCGGAACCCGGCCGTCGGCGACCTTGATGCACAATTCGACCACGCGCTTGTGTTCGTCATGCGTCAGCGTCGGAGACTCGCCCGTCGTTCCAACCGGCACGAGACCATGGCTCCCGGCCTTGATCATCCGCTCGACATGGCGCGCAAAGGCGTCTTCATCCACCGCGCCGTCATCGGTGAAAGGGGTTATGAGGGCCGGCATGGAACCCTTGAACATTCTGGTCTCCAAAACTCTATGATCGCAAGGCGGCAATTCTGTCGCCAATCTGTCATGGGAGGCGATACAGGAAATCAACGCACTGGAAAAGCCTTACCGGCGAAAGCCCGGCGCTTTTGGCGCTTCCCTCCGCCACTTGAGCAACACGCGGCATCATTCTTGGCAATTTGCCCCCATTATGCCTGAATGCTCAGATTTACAGTTCGTGATAGATTTGCCCTCCGGCGCAGCGTTCGTGCATGCGAACGCCTGGCACCCGGCGAGCTTTTTTCGGCGCAGCGTTCGGGGAGGCTGCGCTTGATCCGCATCCAAGGACACGCAATTTGGACCGACCAAGATGAAGCCACACATCCCATTTGCCGCAGCCATGCTTTGCGTTCTCATCGTCAGCACAGGATCCGCAGCGGCAGCCCCTCTTCCCCAGGGCAAGATCCCGGTTCCCGTCCCGAAGCCCCAGCTTTCGGATCCGGCTCCGCAGGCAGGTGCCCGATCCCAAACACCGGCTTCATCGATATCCGCGAGCGCAAAACTGGTTTCGGGACTTGATGCGCTCAATGACCGGGATCCTGACCGGGCGCGGGCCATCCGCGATTCCATGACGCGGTCGACGATCGATCGCCATATCCTCACCTGGTCCATCGCCTTGTCAGGCATCGAAGGCGTGCCCTCCGACGAGATCAGGTCTGCGGCGGCCGAACTGGAAGGCTGGCCGGGGCTCGGGTCGCTGAATGCATTGGCCGAGCGTGCACTGTTTTCGGAAAACCCGTCCGATAAAAAAATTCTCCAGACCTTTGGCGACGCCGTGCCGGAAACCGTCAAGGGAGCGATACTGCTGGTTCGCGCGCTGCTTTCGACCGGTCAGACCGACCGGGCCGCCTCGCTGGCGGCAAAGACATGGCGGACGGAGCGCATGGACCGCGAGGAAACCGCCGTTTTCCTCGAAGAGTTCGCTGGGATCCTGACCAAGGCCGACCATCTTCGGCGCATGGAGATGCTGCTTTACCGCGACCACCTGAGCGAAGCCGAGCCGCTCGCCAGACTCGCCGAGGCACAATCCCTCTACCGTGCCTGGAGCGCGGTGATCCGCAACCCGGCCCGGGCTGCCGATGCGATATCCCGGGTGCACGCTTCCTGGCACGACGATCCCGCCTATCTCTTCATCAGGATTAGGCATTTGCGCGAGCTCGAACGCGATCGAGAAGCCGCAAAGCTGCTCGCGAAAATGCCGCGCGACAAAGCCGTCCTGGTTGATCCCGATGAATGGTGGATCGAAGCGCGCGTTGTCAGCCGTGGTCTCTATGAAAAAGGCGAGTTCAGGGAAGCCTATGATCTCGCCGCCGCGCACCTGGCGCAAAGCCCCGCAGACTATGCCGAGGCCGAGTTTCACGCCGGCTGGTATGCGTTGCGCGGGCTGAACGACCCGCAAACCGCATCCCGGCATTTTGCCAATATCCTGAAAGTGGTGGATGGCCAGATCTCGACCGCCCGCGCGCACTACTGGCTCGGCCGTGCCGCAGAGGCAGGCGGCGGAGACGCGAAAACCCATTTCGAAAGGGCGGCAGATTATCCGACGACATTCTACGGCCAACTCGCCGCAGCCAAACTCGACCGCAAGTCCCTGACCATTGCCTACCCCTCTCCAAGTAATGCCGAACGCGCACGCTTTGCATCCCGCGAAGCCGTCGTGGCCATTCGCAAGCTGGAGAGCGCAGGCCATCAATGGCGCGCCGACAGCCTCTACCGCGCGCTCGCGGGTCAACTCGAAAGCCCTGGCGAGCTCGCAATCCTCGCGGCGATGGCGGAACGACGCGGGGATCATCAGATTTCACTGCAGGTCGGCAAGATCGCCTGGAACCGCGGGCTCGAAGTCGCGGCACTGGCCTACCCACTTGGGGCAGTGCCGCCAAGCGCCAATATATCCGGCGCCGGCAAGGCCCTTGCCTATTCGATCGCGCGACAGGAAAGCGCGTTCAACAAGGCCGCAGTCTCGCCCGCTAATGCCCGTGGACTGCTGCAATTACTGCCCGGCACAGCCAAGGGGGTCGCCGCCCGCCATGGCCTGCCATATTCCAAACCGCGACTGACCGCGGACGCCGGTTACAACGCCACCCTTGGCGCCCATTTCCTTGGCGAACAGATCAGCGACTTCGGCGGCTCCTACATTCTGACCTTCATCGCCTACAATGCCGGACCAAGCAGGGTCTCCGAGTGGATCGAGCGTTTCGGCGATCCTCGTGGCAAGCCTCTCGATGAGGTGATCGATTGGATCGAGATGATCCCGTTCACCGAGACACGGCATTATGTGCAGCGCATTCTGGAGAATTATCAGGTTTACAAGGCGCGCCTGGGCCAGACCGCAAGCATCGAAAACGATCTGCGTTTCGGGCGGCGCTGAAAACGACAATTCGTGTTGGTGCGGCCGGGCCGGTCCGCCGTGCTTGTCGAACCTCGCATCCCGGAAGTGGCTTGAACCGGAAAATGCGCTATAGCGGTCTCAGCCAATCCGCACGGAGAACAGCAGTATTCATGACCAATCAGGATATCGAGACCCTTGCCCCCGTCACTCATGAGGATGTGTTCTATTCCGCAAGGGACGGGTTGAGGCTTCATGCGGCGGACTATGGGCGCCACGATCCGCTGACCCGGGGGCGCTTGCCGATCGTCTGCCTTCCCGGCCTGACCCGCAACACAAGGGATTTCCACGATCTCGCAATGATTGTCTCGCGCCATCCCAAGGCGCCGCGTCGGGTGGTGAGTTTCGATTACCGCGGCCGTGGACAATCGGCATGGGACAAGGAGCCGGCTCATTACACGATCACGACCGAAGCCGAGGACATTCTCAACGGAATGGCGGCACTGGGGCTCGAACATGCGATCTTTATCGGCACCTCGCGTGGCGGTCTCATCATGCATGTGCTCGCCGCCACAAGGCCCGGCGTAATGGCAGCGGGTGTCCTCAATGACATCGGACCGGTGATCGAGGGCGCAGGACTTGCGCAGATCAAGGCCTATCTTTCCAGAACGCCCAAACCTGCAGACTGGTCACAGGCAGCCAAGGTGCTCGCGGACGCGCACGGGAAGAGCTTTCCCGCGCTGAGCGACGCGGACTGGGACGATTTTGCCCGTTCTGTCTATGTGGAGCGCAACGGCAAGCTGACCCCGGACTACGATCCGGCGTTGCTTGAGGGACTCAAGGGGCTTGATCTGAACACGCCCCTGCCAACGCTCTGGCCGCAATTCGAAGGACTGGGCGCAATGCCCTTGCTGGCCTTGCGCGGCGAGCACTCAACCCTGCTGTCGGCTCAGACACTCGATGAAATGAAGGCGCGCGTGCCACATCTCGAGACTCACACGATCGAGGGGCACGGACATGCACCGATTCTGCACCTGTCCGGAATTCCCGAACTCCTCACCCGGTTCTTCGCCTCTGTGGACAAGACCCGCAGGCACTGACGTTACCGGACATAGTCCCGCCAATGAAATTGCCGGCGCAAAGCTGCCCCATCCATTGCCTAGCGCGACCGGATCCCGTCGAGCTAGCCCGACGCTCAACCAGTCAAGGTGTTACGGCATCCTATGCGCTCGTGTCGGATGCACGGGCAGCAATATCAGGTCCCGGATTTGCCGCCTGCGCCGCCGCCGGCTGAGCCTTTCGAGCTGGCAACGTCCCCCTTGGCCACGCGCTTTGAGAACTCGGTATCTTCGCCCTTGGCGAGCACCTTCGCCTGGGCCACCCAATCGTCGCGCTCGATGCGGCCCGGAAATGACAGTTGCTCGCTGAAGTCGGCCTGTTGTTTCTTGGTCCACTTTGCAATCTGGGCGAAACTGGTCACACCGATGGCATTGAGCTTGGCCTCAAGTTGAGGGCCGACGCCCTTGATCTTCTTCAGATCGTCAGGACCGGCGGCAGCAGCCGGCTTTTTGCCGGATCCGGACTTTGCCTCGGCAGCGGCCGGTTTGGCCTTGCTTGATGTTGCGGATTTCGGGGTCGCCGCCTTTGTTGTTGCCTTCTTTGCGGGGGATGCCTTTTTGGAAGTCGCCTCCGCAGACGCTCCCTTTGCCGTAGATTTTGGTTTTGCAGTCTTGGCCTTGGGTTTCGGCTCTTTTGGAGCCGCCGGTTCCGACTGGGCGCTGTCCTGCGCCTTGGCGACCGGGGCGGTTGCCGCAGCCGCGACCGGTGGCGCGGCATCCGGCTGGGTGGCGGACGCAGAGCCGGTTGGTTCGGCGGGCGCCGAGCTCGAAGGTCCCGGTGCCGGGGATGAGCCCGGCACCCCGCTGGCGCCGCCGGATTTGGCATCAGGAGACATCGAGCTGGCCGCCGAGTGCTCCACCGTGCCGCTGTCAACTCTCCGCTTCAGCCAGCATCCGAAAAAACAACCGGCCACAAAGGCGATCGCCATGAAAAACAGGGTCTGCAACACCAACATGATCATGTCTCCCTCTCCTCGTCAGGTCCTGAACCCGGTCATGCGCGTTTGCCTCCGCAGGTCTTCCAACCCACGACACCGCCCACAATGAATGCACACAGGATCCAGAACCACACATGCGAGAACACGTAGAACATCGTCACCTCCTGTGGGGCATGGCCCCCTTTGTCATTCAACAATCCGGAACTCGATCCGCCTGTTTGCGGCCTTCCCGGCTTCGGTTTTATTGTCTGCAACGGGATCCGACTCGCCGTACCCGACCGACAACAGTCGGCTGCGCGCGACACCGGCATCCACCATGTAATCCATCACCGCTTCCGCCCGTCTTTCGGACAGAGCAAGATTGGCATCCGTCTCGCCATCCGCATCGGTATGGCCTGAAATTTCCAGCCGCACGTCCGGACATTTACGTGCAAGGAAGGCGATGCGATCGAGAAAACCCCGTGAATGATACTGAATGCGGGCTTCGCCCGTGTCAAACAGCACCGAGTTTTGCGAGGCGATGCGATCGATCTGGCCCTGGCATTCCGTCCCGTTCAGATTTTCGGATGGCAGTGGCAATTGGCCGATCGTCTCGCGCAGGGAAAAGGCCTCAGGCAGGGCCGTGCCAAGTTGATCGGCTATTTCCCCTGACGCGGCCGCACTGAACGCGTTCCCTGTGAGGGTCGATTCCATGTCACTGAGTGTCGCGACCCCGCCATCAAGTCGGCTGAGGCCCTGTAAGACTGCATCTGCAGCCGCCGAAAAGCCTTCCGGTGCTCCACCCGCTACCGTCATCCGGTTGTCGATCCGAAGCGATCCAAATTTCAGCCTGGCCGACCCAACCAGGTCGTCGGCGACTGCTTCACTGGGAACAAAACCCTCAAGCAGCAGCCGATCCGGATCAAGGGTGGCCGTCCAGACGAATGGTGAAACCCGGGCAAGCCCGATATCCGTGGTGCCAAGCTTCACGCCCCCGGAAAGCCCTTGATCGAGCCTTGCCTGGAACGCGCGGAAGGCCTCGGCATCGCTGCTATCACCGGAGATATCGATCCTGTCATTGCGAATCGACACCCGCCCGTCCTCCATCAAGGAGACCAGCGCGATGGCGTCCCGCGAGGCAACAAGCCAATCGACACCATCGGGAACTCCCGATGCGAAACGCATCTCGTCTACGACTTCGAGGTCGGGACGGCTTGCCGTTGCTGCGTCAATCAGGACGCTCCGGATGGAAGGATCGGGAATGTATCCGCGCAGCGTCAAATGTGCGTCATCCACTTCGGCGGACCATGTGTAATCGCCGTTGGCCGGCGCAGGCGAAATCTCGAGGCTTTCGACGCGGCCGTCCCCCGGCGGTGATGCCGACAGGAGCTGCAGTGCGATCTCGTGATCCGCCGGATTGAGCGCCTGCCCCTTTATGCGAATGGCAGTCCCGTTCAATTCCATGAGGCCGGTCGACAACCGGGAAAATACGGACGACCCGTACTCCACGAGAACCGTGAATTCATCGGGTGCGCCACGCGCCAGTTTCAACTGATCGAGCAACGCAATTCCCGGCAGGGTTTCGCTCAACAAGGTGATCAGCCGCGCCCGCGTTGCCATGTCCGGAGCAAAGCCGTTCAGCACCAGCCCGTTTTCGGTTTTCTCGAGGGAAAGGAGGTAGGGCGACTGCTCCGGCAGCAGCCCGGTCTCGTCAATGACGGCGCGCACGCCGTAGAGTTGTTGTGCAATTGCGAGGGCTTCCGCCCGGTTCTCCGCTGAGGGAGCAAGCCCTTGAAGGGTCAGATCCCGCCCGTCAAGCGCAACGCCGGCCCAGGCATGATCCGTCGCGAGCGCCGAAGTCGCCCGGTCTTTCAGATCGGTCTCGACCGGGTCGAGATGCAACCAAACAGCCAGCGCGGTGAGACACGCCACCGTGGCGACGCCGGGCCAGATCCAGGATTTCCAGTTGCGCATGCGTTCTCCGCGAAGCTTTCGGGACCCGAAGCCTAGCATCGCGGTTGACCAATGGCCAAGGCCAAAGGTCCGTAGGCGCGGAGTTCCTCTATTGGTCTGTGAAGGAACCAGCCGAATTATCAATCGCTCTTGTCTACAGCGACCCATCTTCAGATGGCGGCTTCAAGCGGCGCACCGTGCGATCACGGGTTTGGACATGCAAAAAACCCGGCAGCCGAAGCTGCCGGGTTCTGATCAGATCAAACCGAGGTTTGATTAGAACGAGCGCTGAACGCGGAGCGTTGCGCCGAACTCATCGCCACCGACGGTGCCGTTGTCAGCCCAAGCAAGTTCCGGGGTGACCACGAGGCCGGGAACCACGGTGTAGTTCATGTTACCGACAACACTCCATTCGTCGGAAGCAGGACCACCGGTCACGGTGTTGGCCTCAACCCACTGGATCTGGGTGTTGAACTTGACCTTGTCGGTTGCCTGGTACGAACCACCGGCGATGACCGAGAAAGTCTCGTCGGTTGCAGCACCGTTTGCCCAGCTGGTGTAAGCCGAGGAGTTCTCACCGTACATCAGCATCGCGAAGATCGAAGCCTGATCGTTGATGGTCACGTCGGCACGGAGCTTACCGGTCCAGCCGCCACGAACCTGCAGCGCAGTGAGGGGTGCAACAGGAGAGACAAGGACGAAGTCGTCGCGAGTGTCGAAAGCGACAACTGCGCTCAGGTCAACAATACCGGCATTGTAGCCGGCACCGATAACGACATGCGGCATGTAGTCGTCAATGCCCCAACCGGTGGTCGAAGAAGCAGCCGGAGCCACAACACCAGCCGCAGAAACGGTGAAGTTGGTGTTGTTGTAGCTGTCATCACCCTGTTCGAACGCGATACCGGCCCGGAAAGCGCCACCGTTGTAGGTGTAGCTGATCAGGTTGGTGTCGAACGGACCATAGCCGCCAACGAGCGTATCGTTGATGACCGACCCGCCGTAACCGGTGAAGGTGGTGAAGTAGGATTCGTCCTTACCGACGCGGAGACCACCGAGCTGGATCCATGCGAAGTTGATCGAGAACTCGCCGTCGTTGGAGTAACCGTTACGAGCCTGGAAACCGGTCGCGGTGAAAGCGCCGCTGTTTGCCAGTGCGTTGGTATCCCACTGCCAGCGGGTTTCGACGAAGGTGCGCAGGGTGCCCATTTCGGTTTCCGAAGCGGTCGAGACCTGGAACGAAGCGCGAGCGCGCTTGTTGTAGGTTTCGTCGCCGGTTGCCGAGTTGACGTCGAGCAGATCGCCACCGCTGATGTCGTAACGGACATAACCGCCGATGCGCAGGCAGGTTTCGGTGCCCGGGATGTAGAAGAAGCCAACGCCGAAAGCGTCGCAAACGCGAACGTATTCAACGGGCTCAGGCTCTGCTGCGATGATGGCGTCGGCGGCACGTGCGCCGGATACAGCGACGAGAGCCGCTGCGGAGCCGAGGAGAAGGCTCTTGATGTTCATTTTCTGACCTCCAGTCAAAAGTAATAAAGGGTCTGGGTTGTTGCTGAAGGACAGCGTTCCCTGCCCCATCCCCACGATGGAAGAAGACAGGCGGATGCCCGCCTCGCTTCGAGATCGAACATACTCGCCAGCCGCTGCGGTGCAACGCCGATCAACCGGGTTCGGACATTCACCCCATGCCTTCCCCTTGGCCTGTTGCACAAATGACACGAAATCACCGGCCGGCCCATGATTTGTTTACCTTTCATTAGGCTTTGGCCGCGTTTTCGGCCGGGGAAGCGACGCGATTGGAGCGTGCGACCGATGATTCCGCCTCTCGCCGCCCCGGGAGTCAAAGTCTTGCGCGCCCCGCATTCGATTCGATTCGAGACCGAACACACTTGCGTCGGCCCCCTTGGGATTAGGGCATTCAACAGTTCACTGGAATGAGGTCGCAATTCGGAGAGCACCGGGCGGAAGTCCGGACGGGCCACCTGTCGGATGGCCATGTCTTCCTGGAGCCTCTGTTGCTGAACCGTGCAGATCCCACGTCGGGGCAGCGAATATGCCTTTCCTTGAGGTTCAGCCCTCTCCTTTCATTCAGGTCGCGTCTGTAAGGGCATCGCAGGCGCTGATCCATCCGGCACCACACCATTCTGTCGCCCGTGGTCTTGAGATGTGTAATTGCCCGGGAGCCGAAATGGGCTCTCTGCGCACCGATGTGGAAACCCGCCAGCTGGGTCGGACGCCACTCTTCATTCCGGCGCGCCCGGGAACTGCAGATCAAGGCACCGGATGCCCGCGCCGCCCTTCTCAGGGCGATCAGCCTCAGAGCAAATCCACAGTTGGAAAGCGAGATGACAGGGTGGCGGAATTGCGGTTGATTACGTTGCCCCGCTGCGGTAACAGACGGGCAACGGAGAGGTGGCCGAGTGGTCGAAGGCGCTCCCCTGCTAAGGGAGTATACCGGGAACGGTATCGAGGGTTCGAATCCCTTCCTCTCCGCCATCACCAAGCCTATCGCTCTCAGAATTATAGAGAAATCCCCAAGAATGCCTCTCGTATGCACTTCTGTGTGCACTTCAGGGGCTCGGCTTCAAACTCTTTTGGAACACAGAGTAATGCCATTAGCGCCAGATCGCTTGCGGAGCTGTACCGTGTTTTTCGGGCTTGCTACAATTTAGCTACCTGCAGTCAGGTGTTTTCCTCCCAGCTTCTGATTCTCCGGTCAGATAAGATTTCGCGCCGAGAGGTTCCGCATAAATGAGGCGACACCGAATGACCATTCCGCACACTCGGTCGACAAACGTACTATGTTGGTCAAACTGCCAAGCCGGGGCGACGCAATTGTCACGACATCGCCGATCTTGTGGGTGAAACCTTCACCAGGGACGTCACGATCCTGGTTCGGAGCGAAGAGCGTACCGAGGAACAGCACCAGCCCGTCGGGATACTGGTGATGACGGCCCAGCGTCTGGGCAACCAGATCTTCGGGATCGCGGCTGATCTCCTTCATGGAGGAGTGCCCCTTGAGTTCATATCCGTCTTCACCGGTGACGGTCAGATCCAACTCAGCCTGACGAATATCATCTAAGGTGAACCCTTGATCGAACAGGCGTATCATAGGGCCGATGGCACAACTCCCATTGTTATCCTTGGCCTTTCCAAGAAGAAGGGCAGAGCGGCCTTCGACGTCACGCAGGTTGACGTCATTGCCGAGCGACGCACCAATGATCCGTCCTTTCGACGACACCGCCAGAACAATTTCCGGTTCGGGATTATTCCACTGGGAAATCGGGTGAAGTCCGACCTCTGCGCCGGGGCCGACGGCAGACAGAACCTGAGCTTTGGAAAACACTTCGGCGTCGGGACCAATGCCGACTTCGAGATACTGGCTCCACAGCCCTTCGTCGACGAGGGCCTTCTTGACGCGGGCGGCCTCCTCGGAGCCCGCCTTGATGTTTTTGAGCGAACTGCCGATTGCATCGCCCACCCGGGCACGGATATCCAGTGCCTTTTTCGGATCCCCTGCCGCCTTTTCCTCGATTACCCGTTCGACCATGGAGGAGGCGAAAGTGACGCCGCAGGCCTTGATCGCCTGCAGGTCACAGGGTGCGAGGAAGCGCGGTTTATTTATATCGCCGGCATTTGCGGCGATCTCCTCGAGCCGGCCGACCGGTCGGGTTTCCGCTTTACGAACATGGGCTGCGGGATCATCCATCTCGCATATGTCGCGAACGGTGGGCGCGGTTTTCGAGGTTATGTCGTAGACAACGCCATCACGAACCGTGACCACCGACGGGCCACCCGCTTCAGGGGACCAGATACGGCCGACGAACAGGCCGTCAGCAGGAAGTTGAAAGCGGTTCATCAACAAAGTCCTTCACTTACAGTCACAAGACATCCTAAACGAGTAGTTTGCCCGGCCTTGCTATGAATCCCGACTACCAGTCAGGCGGTGTAGTCATTTGGTCAGGCGCCGGCCAACGGGTTGCTCTCGCCGTGGCGACATCGTTTCGTCAGCACGAGCCGCAGCGTTGCCATTGGATGGCTGCTTCATGCCTTGCGGAATTCAGCGCTCCGCTTTTCCGCGAACGCACGGCGGCCTTCCGCAGCGTCTTCTGTGGCAAAGCAAATGGTTTGCAAGTCGCGCTCATATGCGATCGCATTCTCGGTCGGCATCCATGCAGCGGCAGACAAATTGAGCTTGGCCGTTTCCACCGCGACGGGCGCGCGGGAGGCGATCGTCGCTGCAAGCTCCTTTGCCCGGGCGACGAGATCGGCTTGCGGGAGCACTTCGCTGACAATACCCCATTTCAACGCCGTCTCCGCATCGATCGGGTCGCCGGTCATCAGCATCAGTGCCGCGTTGGAGGGGCCGGCTGCAGAGCGAAGGAAGGCCGCCATGCCGCCTCCCCCGATCCAGCCCAGCTTGACCTCGGGTGCTGCGAAACTGGCGTTCTCCGAAGCGATCCTGATATCGCAGGACATCGCGGTCTCGAGACCGCCGCCAAAAGCGTACCCGTTGACTGCCGCGATCACGGGTTTGACGATTCGGCGTATGGCGTCGCAGTAATCCTGCCGCTGGCGGAAAGACCACGGCGTCGGATAACCGTCGAGTGCGCGGATGTCGGACCCGGCCGAAAAGGAGCGGGAACCGGAGCCGGTCAGGACGATGGCGCGAACCTCGTCATCCATGTTGCAACGCTCCGCCGTTTCCACGAGCGAGCCCGCCATTTCGGGCGTCATCGCGTTGAGCTTGTCGGGCCGGTCGATGGTGATCAACGCCACATGGCCGTCGATTTCGAATCCGATGGTGCCGGACATGTCGGTTTACCTTTCTCCGCCGTTGCGGCTCTTCGTGTAGAGATCTTGCAGCTGTTCGAGCACTTCGTCGCTCGGCATATCGGTGTCGAAACTCTCACGCAGCGCGGCGGAGGCTGCCGTCTGGAAGGCGATGTAGCCCGAATACCGGGGCCGTACGTAGGAGTTCTCCAATGTGTCCGCAGTGTTGACGTAGAAATCTCCCCACGCGGCATTCACATCGATGTCCAACCAGGCCTCCCGCCGCGATGGTTGTCCGTCATGTGCCGGAATGAAGCCGCACTGGGCCTGCTTGCCCATCAGCCAAAGGACATGTTCCTTGAGCGCCGAATCTGGAACCGATCGTTTGGAAAACCCGATACCTGTCCCGCCAAGGGTGCCCACCGGTTGACCGCCCGCCACACGCGGGGCGTCGTGAAAACGCAGCGGCTTTCGTCCGTCTGCTGGCCTGCTGTAATTGACGTAGCCGTACACCAGCGGGCAAAGCGCAATGCTGTCCTCGCAGCCCATGAGGTCGAGCAGACCAATCGGATTAAGCGGCTTGGCCCGCTCGGGCATCGACAGTACGATCCGGGACAGGATCGCGTGCGCCTTCTTACAGACATCGGCACTGACTAGGACTTCGGGGTTGGCGACCGCCGGCGGTTCGCCGAGAGCGGCGCAAATCGAGAAAAAGGACAACGCCGCATGCGGCCCGGCGATGGAGGCTGCGACCGGAACGCCAGCATCTATTAAAGCCAGAACATCATCCCACATTACCGGAATGCTTGCCGTGAGATCGGGACGCACGGCCATCACCTGTGTGGCGGCATCAAGAGGCAACGCCCAGTGCTTGCCTGCGAACCGGTAGCTCGACAGGCTGGGGCCGATCGATGCCGCTTCGAGCGAATTGATAAGGTCTTCTCCAAAAATGTCCTCGATCGAATGAAGGCAATCTGCCTCAACCGCTTCCCCCACATGCGGATGATCGAGAACCACAAGATCATATCGGGAGCAAAGCTCAGCGATAGGTGCGGATTCGAAACCTTCGAGCGGCTGCACGTCCCACGAGACCCGTCCGTGGCCGGGCACGTCAGGGTCGCGGGACGCGGCATCGAGGGCGTTGAAGCCGCGGGGGTGATCCCAGGTCAGTCCTTTCCACATCGCTCAGATCTCTTTCCCGGCTGCAATGGCGCCGGAGGCGACTAGTCTGCCGATTTGTTCCTCGCTGAAACCGGCCTGCCTGAGGATTTCGTCAGTGTGTTCGCCGACCAGCGGCGCGCCTCGTTCGACAGTCGCCGGCGTCTTGGAAAATTTCATAGGGAAGCCGGGAGTTTTGACGTGGCCTTCGGTGGGATGATCGTACTCGATGAAGGTCTTGTTGTGCGCGATCTGCGGGTCGTTGACGAGTTCCTCGTAGCCATAGACCGGACCTGCCCAGATACCTGCCGCAGAGAAGGCTTCGAGCCATTCGTCTGTGGACTTGCCTTCGAGCTTTGCCCGGGTGAGTGCAAAAATCTCGTCGCGTTTCTCCCAGCCGTCCCTTTCATCATTCATCTCCAGGAGCGCGGGTTCAGAGATGATCTCGCCGAGAGTCTTGAGCGGCGGGAACGCGAGTGCCAGGTAACCGTCAGCGGTCTTGAACGTACCATAGGGCGAGCGGATGTAGACGTGCGCGTGCGGTTCGGCGCTTCGTTGCTGCGGCTTGCGTCCGACGGTGAAGACCGAAAGCTCCTGCATCTGGATCGTGGTGATCGCATCGAGCATGTTGACCTGGACAAGCTGTCCCTCGCCGGTCCGTTCACGGTGAAGAAGCGCCGCCAGTGCACCTTCGAAGGCAGTGTAGGCGGTGATGGCATCGGCGAGATACATCCCGGCCGGGGTCGGAGGCTCCCCTTCGCGACCGGTTGAGCGCATCGCGCCGGACATGGCCTGAAGCAGCAGGTCCTGCCCCGGCCTCTGAACGTAGGGGCCGTCCTCCCCGTAGCCCGACATGGAGACATAGACCAGGCCGGGATTGAGCTTCGAAAGGGTCTCGTAGTCGACGCCCAGACGCTTCGCGACACCGGGACGGTAGTTCTGGATGAAGACGTCTGCCGACTTGACGAGTTCTGCAAGCACCTCGCGCCCGCCTTCGCTCTTCAGGTCAACCGCCAACGAGCGTTTGTTGCGGTTGAGCGAGAGAAACGAGACGTTGACCTTGTTGCCCGTGGCGCCACCTGCAGAGACGTGGCGCTGCCATTCGCCACTGGTCGGCTCGACCTTGACGACATCTGCGCCGAGATCTCCCAGCCGCTGTGCAGCGAAGGGCCCCGCCATTGCGATCGAACAATCGAGAACCCGGTAACCGCTGAGAATGCCCAAGGGACTTTCCTTTCCTATTGCATTACCCAGCCGCCATCCACATTGATGGTCTGGCCGGTGATGAAGCTTGCGTTTTCAGATGCGAGAAAGAGGATCGTGCCGGCGATGTCGCCGGCATGACCGCGCCGTTGAACCGACTGGTTCTCAAGAACGTACCGGTTGTAGCCCTCAGGGTCGGCGTGGATCTTTTCTGCATCGGTCGGAAAGGCGCCGGGCGAGATCGCGTTGACTGTGACACCGTACTTGCCGAACTCCCGCGCCCACGCCCGCGTCAGGCCGATGAGCGCACCCTTCGATTGCACATAGGGCGCGAGATGCTGCCACCCGCCGTAGAAGGTGATCGATGCGATGTTGACGATGCGGCCCCACTTGCGGGCCTTCATAGCGGGAAGCGCGGCCCGCACGCACATCAGGTGCGATTCCACGTTCACCCGCTGGATCTTGCGATACTCCTCGATGGAGTAGTCCTCGAAAGCGCGGGCCGGATACATGGCCGCATTGTTGATGACGACATCGAAACCGTCTGTTTCGGCGCCAAGCGCTTCAAGCTTTTCAGGCAGCGCATCGGTATCGGAAAGATCGAAATCGCGCAGGAAAAGCCTGGAGGTGTCGGCCTCAGGCACGGCTTTCACTAGTTCCTCGCGCTTGGCGGGGTCGTTGTCGATTGCCGCCACGCGCGCGCCGGCCGCCAGGAGACGCAGTGTCGTTGCCATGCCCAACCCGCCGGCCGCACCGGTATAGAGCACTGTCTTTCCGGCCAGCATGTCCGCGGATCCGGGTGTTGTCATCGTCATAGTCTTGTTCATGAACGCCCCCGGATGGGTTCGAAATTGCCTGAGGGTTTGGGGTAGTCTTCGGCAGGTTGCGCGGCGAGCCCGGAAATCCTGGCTTCGGAAGCGGCGATTTCATCGGCACTTGTGAGGACGCGGAACCGCGTGTCGTAACTGCGCTCGTCGCCGTGTTCGAGCCAGATCATCTCGCCGCGCTCGCGCGCCGCACCTTGGCCCAGCACGTGATTGGTCGAGGGTTCGATGCCGAGCGCGTAATGCGCCGACTGGAAATTCTGCCACTGGTACATGCAGGGGAACTGGTCCTTACGGGTGGTGACCTCGAAGCCGAGACCCAGTTCGTCATTGACCAGCGCGACAGGAACCTCGCCATTGTCGCCTGCGGCCAATTCGTGCTGCCAGACCTGCTCGTGGAAAGGGTTCGCGGGCGCCGAGGCGCGGCGGTAACCCACATTCTGCTTGCGATAATCTTCGCCGGCATGGGCGGCCCACACCACGTCGCGGATCGGAGCGAGATAGCGCGATCCTTCGGCCAGCACCGGATGGGCAACATTGATATGGTAGCAATACATGTGCGGCGTCTTGTAGAAGCCGAGATTGACCACCTTATCGGACAGTTGAATGTCGTTGGTCCCGACCTCGACCTCGATCCGGCGGACAAGTTCGAGGTGCTCTCCGAAAACCGTCGCCTGCCGCACGCGGCCCTCGGCCCAGAGGAAGCAGCGGTCGCGGTCCCAGCGTTCGCCGTAACCTGTCAGGCGCGCGGGAATCGTGCCGACCCTGCCGTGGATCGACTGCTTTACTGTTTCGCGCGGACCATAGACATAATTGTCGGCCGGGGCGTCATACATGAAGAGGATATGGTCGAGACCGCAGGTGACCATCAGACCGGAGAAGGAGCGCATCCAAGCGAGGCCACCTTCGCCCTCGTACTCGTGCAGGCCCGGATGGCGAAAGCCCGACGGCGAATGCCAGCCGATAGCCTTTCCCTGGTAGTCGCAATCGGCGATGTCCATTGCACGATCGACGAGTACCGTGAACCGAAGGCCGCTGCCTGTCCGGAACTCCAGCATGCGGATACCGCGTTCCAGGCCATCTTCCAGGGTCATCAACCTCACACCGGCGAACTGGGTCAGGTCTCCAGCATGGGTGGCCACGTCGACGCGCGACATAGCTCTCCCGTAGAGCTGTACCATGTACATCTCCTTCCCTCCGGCACACCAGGGGCCGCCGGTCAAATATTCAGGTTGTGGATGCGGGGCCGAGAAGGTTTGCCTCGGCCCCGTTCTGATCAGAGACCGTTGGCGCGAAGCTTCCCGTCGAGGAACTTCTTGGCGCGCGGCACATCCGCTTCCTCCAGATGCTCGATGATCATCGGGATGTTCGGATGCTTCTGCGCCAGGCGCTGCAGGTAGAGATCGTAGTTGAGTTCGCCGAGTCCCGGTGCGGGAAGCTCGATCTCGCCAACGCCGCGGAAAGTATGGCTTTCATGCGCGGTGTCGTCGCCGATATCGGCGTGTTTCTCGGCCTTGTCATCACCCGAACGCTTGACGTCCTTGGCATGGCCGATCCTGATCTTGTCCGACAGCGCATCGAAGACGTAGTTCAGCGTCTCGTCCATCTTGTCCATGTTGTGCGCCTCGAAATAGTTCGTCGGGTCCATCAGCAGGCCGAGACCCGGATGGTCAACTTCGGCGAACATGCGGAGCGTCTCCTCGACCGAACCGACCACGTTGTTCACATAGGTTTCGAGAAGGAACATGGCACCATGGTCGTAGGCATGCTGGGCGAGTTCGCGGATCACTTCGCGGCAGTCTTCCCAGCCTTCCTCGGTCTTGTTCTTCGGGTGGTGAACCCAGTCGCTCTCGGTATCGAACGTGCCGGTCTCCGAGATCACATATGGCGAGCCCAGATACTGGGCATTGGCGATGATCTCCTTGAGGAGCCCGTTTCGCTTGGCGCGCTCGGACTTGTCCGGATGCACGATGTTGGTGTAGCCGGAAATGCAGCTGATCGGCAGATTGTGATCCCGGAACGTTTCCCGGATCTTGATGCACTTGTCCTTGGTAATGTTGCCGGCGCTCAGGTCCATGTCCTTGAAGTGCATGTCGAGCTGCACGGTGTTGAAGTCGTGGCCGCGAATGACCTTCGCCGTTTCCTCCAGGGTGTACGGGAAGTACGCCGTGAAAATTCCTGTCTGCATCATGATGATGTCCTCCCTTGGGTTCAGTCGATTTCGATTTCGGAAAGCTCGACGGTCCGTTTATCCTCAATGGACCGGTAAGCGGCTTCGACAAGCGCCATGGTCTTGACGTTGTCGGCGACGGAGAGCGCGGGTGCGTCTCCCGTTTTGACGGCGTACTGAAGCTGTTCCATCACGCCGATAAAGGCATGCGGGAACCACATGGTCTCCCACTCGGGCGAGACCCACTTGCCGTCGGTGGTCTTTTGCGAAGCGTAGGAAAGCGTCGACGGTGCGCCTGTCGGCCAGCCGATTGTTCCCTTGGCCACTCCCTCCGTACCTTCGACCCGCCAGCCGATGTGCTGATCATCCTCGTAACCTTCGGCCCGGGGACCTGACCAGACATCCTCGAGCGACACCGCCACCACGCCCGACGGGAAACGCAAGGTGGACACCACGATGCCATCGGAATGCTTGAAGGCCGTGCGCGGGTCAGGGCGGGTGAGCGAGGTCACTTCATCCGGATCACCGAACAGGAAGCGCAGCGCATCGAGATGGTGCACACTCATGTTCGACAACGTCAGCCGGTCGTAGCCCTCGAGAAACCCCTGCCAGTGCGGTATCGCGTGCATGTCGATCTGCGCGAAGACGATTTCGCCGAGTTCGCCGCCGTCGATGATCTGCTTGAGCACACGCATCGACTGGTCGTACCGCATGTTCTGGTTGACAGAGAGGATCTTGCCTGCGGCGGCAGCCTCGTCACGCAGTTTCCTCGCCTCGTCGAGCGACAAGGCCAGCGGCTTTTGTGCCAGGACCGCCTTCACGTTCGGGGCGGCCAGCGCCTTGCGGATGAGATCGGGTTGCAGATCCGGGGGATAGGCGATGTCGACGATCTCTACGCTCAGGTCCGAAATCAGGTCTTCGGGCGTGTCGTGCACCGTGCCGATTTTCCAGCGGTCGGCGACGGCCTGTGCGTTCGCCTTCGTCCGGGAGGCGATCGCGGCGACCTTGAAGCCCGCTTCGGCATAGGCGGCAAGATGGCACTCCGCCATGATCATGCCAGCGCCGATACAGCCGATCGCGTAATCCCTGCAGCGGACTTTCGGGTCCGGTTCAAATCTCATTTCGTCCATCCTCCCATTCTTCGCTGGTCAGCCTCACGCCGACAGCGCCTCTCCCTGCCCGTTGAAGAAACAGGCCTGTCCGTTCGCCACCGACAACGAGACCTCGCTCGATGGCCTGATCTGCGGTTGCCCCCGGACCATCGCGCGAAGCGTGATATCCTCGGACTGAAGGGTGACGATGGTCACACCACCGAGCGGCTCCACCTCATAGACTTCGACCGGCTTGCCGGCTCCGCCCCCGTCGTAACCGACGGTCAGGTCCTCCGGCCGAATTCCGATCTTTGTCGCGCCGGCGGGCACCGTAATTCCCTCAAGCGGCAACGCGCCGCCAAGCGCGCTCGGCCGGTCCGGATCGAGGTCGATCAGGTTCATGGCCGGTGCGCCGAGCATGCCGGCGACATAGGCCGAGTTCGGATTGTCATAGATGTCGGACGGAGCGCCGACCTGCCGGATGACGCCGTTCTCAAGAACGGCAATCCTGTCGGCAACCGACATCGCCTCTTCCTGGTCGTGGGTGACATAGACCAGCGTCCGGCCAAGCTCGTGCTGAATGCGTTTGAGCTCAACCCGCGTTTCCTCTCTCAGGCGCGCATCGAGCGCGGAAATCGGGTCATCCATGAGATAGGCCACCGGATCGCGGACAAGTGCCCGGGCGATCGCGACGCGCTGACGTTCTCCGCCCGACAGCTGTGCGGGTGACTTGTGCAGGATGTGGCCAATATGGAGTTTCTCGACCACGTCAGCGACGCGGGGGGCAATCTCGTCGGAACTCATCTTGCGTTCAACGAGCGGAAAGCGGACGTTCTCCTCGGCTGTCATGTGCGGGAAAAGCGCGAGGTTCTGGAACACCATCGCCACGTTGCGGCGAGCCGGAGAGACGTGATTGACCGGCTTTCCGTCGATGAGAACTTCACCTTCATCAGGCCGTTCAAGGCCCAGGATGAGCTTCAGGATCGTCGTCTTGCCGGATAGCGGCGGCCCGAAAAGACAGAAGAATTCGTTGTCGGCTATCTCGAAAGAAATATTGTCGACGGCGACCGTATCGCCGAAGCGCTTGGTCACATTTTTGAATGCGATCGACGCCATCAGTTCGCCCCCCCTATGGCCGCACCGGTCTCGGCGTCGAACACGCGCACATTCGACGGGTCGATGGCCAGTGAAACAACCTCCCCGTTACGGACCGGCACGCGGTTGTCGAATACGCATTTCACCGCGCTGCCGTCGCTGCCCATGTGAACAATGGTGCGAGCTCCGATGCGCTCGACGAAGGTAACCGGGAGGCGCAGCCCCTCGCCGTCGGTCAATTCGCAGTGCTCCGGACGGAAGCCGTAGAAGACCGAAGCGCCTTCGGGCACCGATGCCGACAGGTGCGCCGGCAAGGGCGTGGACATGCCCGCTTCTCCCAGGTCGACACGTATGAAGCCCCCGGCCTCCACGCTGCGGCCCTTGACGAGATTCATGCCCGGAGATCCCAGAAAGCCCGCAACGAAGACGCTGGACGGATTGTTGTAGACATCGATCGGCGTCCCGACCTGCAGCAGTTTCCCGTGATCCATCACCGCAATCCTGTCTGCCATGGTCATGGCCTCAAGCTGATCGTGGGTGACGTAGACCATCGTCTGGCGGAACTCGCGCTGAAGGTGCTTGAGTTCCGTGCGCATGACGGCCCGGAACGCCGCATCGACGTTGGAGAGCGGCTCGTCGAGCAGGAAGATGGCCGGTTCCATGATCGCGGACCGGCCGATGGCCAGCCGCTGCAAGATGTTCACTGACAGCCCTGCGGAGGGCTTTTTCAGAAGCGGTGTCAGGTGCAGAAACTCGGCCATGTCATGGACGCGGCGGTCGCGTTGGGCCTTGGCCACGCCCGTGGCGCGAAGCCCATAGGCCAGGTTTTCATACACCGTCATGTGCGTGAAAATTGCGTAGTTCTGGAAGACGAAGCCAACCCCCCGGCGGCTCATGGGAACGCCACGCATGTCCCGGTCGCCGAAGCGGATCGCGCCTTCCGATGGGTCGATCATCCCGGCAATCATGTTCATCGTCGTCGACTTGCCGCATCCCGAAGGACCAAGCAGGGCCACGAACTCGCCGTCGGCGATTTCGAGGTTCATGTTCTTAAGCGCGGTAAAGGAGCCAAAGGTCTTGCCAAGGTTCTCCAGGTGAATCGCGGTCATCAGCCGGCCTCCCTGCTCTGCGACATGCGCTTGATCGCGAAAGCGGACACGACCGACAGTGAGATCAGGATGACCAGCGCCACCGCGGCGACATAGCCCCAGATCAGCTCTTGCTGGGTGACCTTGTAGATGTAGATCGAGATCGTCTCGGTCGCCACGCCGGGGCCGCCGCCGGTCATGATGTAGAAATTGTCGAACACCTTGAAATTCTCGATCACGCGGATCGCCAGCGCGATAATGATGATTGTCTTCATGCGCGGCAGCACGATAGTGCGAAAGCGCGTGGTCCAGGATGCGCCGAGAAGTGTGGCTGCGCGAAGCTGATCCTCGGGTACCCCGACCATGCCCGCCAGGAGGATGAGGAACATCAGCGGGGTCCACTGCCAGATGTCCGACGCGATGACGGCAAAGAACGCGAGGTCGGGGTCCGACAGCCAGGCGATCGTGACCGGCGCACCATAGAAAAACGACAGGATGTCGTTCACCGGGCCGCCCGACTGGAAGAGCATGAAGAACATGTACCCGGCAACGGCCGGAACCACCATCATGGGCACCAGGAGCACCGAATACAGAAACCCGCGGCCGGGAAAGTTGTCGACAAAAAGGATCGCCAGCCCAAGCCCGAGAAGAAACTCCGCGGGAACGCAGATGGCCATGACCAGAACCGTCCGCCAGAGTGCCGACCAGAAACGATCGTCAGCGACAAGGTCGGTGTAATTGGCGAAACCGTTCCACAGTTGGTGGGCCTGCCACCAGCTGATGCCGTCGAGCGGCGACCAGTCGGTGAGGCTGATATAGATCTGCATCAGGATAGGAAAGACCGCAATGAACAGGATGAGCAGCTGGGCTGGCAGCGTCAGCGAGAAACCCAGACGACGGCTGTCGCGCGTATCCTCGTGCTCGACGGGCTCGGCCTTTGCCTCAAGAATGTCGGCGGTCATTGTTTCAATGCTCCGAATGTGAGCCCGCGCACCAGGTGTTTCTGGATTGCAATCCCCAGAACGACCGGAGGGATCGCCGCAATCAGTCCGAGTGCGGCCTTCGCGCCGTAGAGCTGTCCAGTCATGGAAGATGACAGCGACGCCATGTAGACCGGTATCGTGACCCAGTCCCGCGTGGTCAGCAGCAGCGCGATCAGGTAGTCCGACCAGTTCAGAATGAAGACAAAGAGTGCCGAACTCGCAAGCGCAGGACGCATCATCGGCAGTGTGATCTTCCAGAACACGCGCAGCCGCGAGCAACCTTCAACGAGAGCGGCGTCCTCGATCTCGCGCGGCATGTCATCGAAAAACGTCTTCATCAGCCAGAAGGCAAACGGCATGGTGACGATGCCATAAACGAGCGCCAAGCCGTACCAGGTGTCTATGAGACCAAGAAAGGCCCACATGATCATGACCGGAATCATCACCGCCATCGGAGGAAAGATGCGCAGCTGAATGAGCGCCAGCGGCAGATTTCCGCCCGAGCCGAAGCGGGATAGTCCGTAGGCGGCGGAAGTACCGGCCATCATCGCAATTATTGTGCCGAAGACCGCGGAGAGCAGCGAGGACAGAATTGGCTGTCCGGCCGTCCGGTCCAGCGCGACTATGAGATCCGAACTGCTTTCGCCGAAGAGGAACCGGAAATTGTCGAGCGTCGGGCTGTTGGGCCACCACGTCAGTTCGGCGCCAGTGGCCGACCACTCGGCGATCGGCTTGAAGGCCATCGAGACCATCCAGAGCGTGGGGATCAGAGACAGCGCAACGAGCGAGAGGATCGCTGCATAGCGGAAAATCTCGAATGGCATTGAGCGATTCATGGGGTGGTTCCGGGGCTGAAAAAGGGGATGCGGACCAGGTGGCCCCGCATCCCTTTGTTCTGGTTTTAGCTGATTGGATCGGTGATTGTCGGCCAGGCGGCCTTGTTGGCTTTGATCGCCTCGATCAGCTTGTCCTCTCCGACACGGCGTGTGACCCGTGCCCATTGGCGCTCGGTATCGGCCATGGCGTCGGCCGCCGATTTGCTGCCGGTGAGAGCCGCCACGAGATTTTCGTCCAGGGCGTTGTGGAAAGCCGTCGCGCCCGGATAGTTGATCGTCGGCACGGTGCGCGCGACACTCTCTCGGACCACATCCATGTGGTAGTCGTGATAGGTCTGCCGAACGAGCGGATCGGCGAAGTTCGACAGCTGGAACGGGTCGAAATAGCCGCCCGGGTTTGCCGTCATCCATGAGTAGATCCGGCTGGACCCCAGCCACTGCAGCAGCAGATAGCTCGCTTCCGGATACTCGCTCTGCGAAGATACGGAGGCCGAAAGGTTGAGCCAGAGCACTGTGCGGCGGATCAGCTTGCCGTCGATCTCGCGACCGGGCGGGAGGTGAGAACCAATCTTGCCGGTCACCTTGCTGCCCTCGTTGGCAGGATTGTCCAGGAATTTCGGCAGGTTCGAGAATGCGCAGGTCATGGCCGCGCCGCCTGAGGCAAAATTGCCGTACTGCTCGGGCCATCCCCACGAAATCGCATCCGGCGAATGATGTGCCAGAGACGCGATGTACTCCTGTGTGGCCCGAATGCCAGCTTCGGAATTGATCAGTGGGTTGCCGTCATCGTCGAACAAGAACTGGTTCGGCGAGGCCATGGACACGAAGCGCTGGTACCAGTTGGTGTAACCCCAGCCCTGATTGCGCAGGTCGGTGGAGCCGAACAGCCCCTGATCCGGTCGATGGAAGAAGGCAGCGATCTCGTCGTGCTGCCTCCAGGTCGTCGGAGGCGCCAGTTCATAGCCGTACTTGTCGGCGAAAGTCTTCTGCTCTGCCGGATCGGAGAACAGGTCGGTACGATGGTTCCAGATCTGGAAGTCGCCGTCGAGCGACACTCCATAGGTTGAACCGCGGTAATTGTTGAGAAGCGAGACACCCTGCTCGCCGCCAACATAACCGCGCTCCGGATGGTCCCATTCAGGCTTGTGGGTTGCAACATACTCGTCGAGATTGACGATTCCGCCGGTTTCCGCGAGGTCGCCCAGACGGTTCCATTCGACGGCATAGATGTCGAACGCGCCGCCCTTCGTGGAGACGTCTTGCATGACCTTGGTGAATTCCTGGCCGTTGGGCACACCGACAATGTCGAGCGTGATGCCGGTTTCGGCTTCCCAAAGGTCCTTGATGGACGGCGCACCGGCCGGGAATGGCTGGGTAAGCTGACCGATGGATCCGTCGGAGAGACCGAGAACGATCCGGTCCGGCGCCTTGCCGGCACCCTTGAGTTCCTTGATCGCCTCGATGGCGCGGGCTTCCGGGGTATCAGGACCATACTGGTAGCGTTCGGCACCGTCGAAGCCGGTCGGCCCGCCTACCATTCCTTCGGCGAGACCGTCAGCCGCCCTCGCCCTTCCAGGTCGCAGAAAATAAGGTGCAGCAACGGCACCGACCAAGCCAGCCGTGGCCGCTGTGGACATGAAACGTCTGCGTGAAATTGATGTTGTCATTCGCGTAATCTCCTCCCAGAACGGCGTTCCTCAGCGCCTTGGAGGAGCAAGATTGATGTTTTTGATCATCCCCGCAATCAGCAATATCAATCAATTATCATCATTTTACATCATTTAGCGCTTGCAGAGCGTCTCAAACAACTGTAAAAGGTCGCATATCAGTAGCATGAGAATAATGATTGCTTTTGATGTCATTCTAAACCATCATTTGAATCAGGATATGGGATTCGAATGAGATCGACAGTTTCGCACATTGCCAAGGAGGCCGGGGTGTCGCCGGCCACGGTTGATCGGGTATTGAATGGGCGTGACGGTGTGCGTGCGCGGACCCGTGACATTGTCATGGAGGTCGCGACACGGCTGGGCTATTTCGGCCCGGTGGCGAGCAGAGACCAAAGCGAGATCCGCATAGAGTTCGTTCTGCCTGCAGGCAACAACACCTTCATGCTGATGTTGCGGAAGTTTCTTTTCGAAGAGGCGGCAGCCTATGGCGGCATCAATGCAAGCCTCCACCTGATAGAGGCATTTGATCCCGAGAACCTGTCCCACAAGCTCCGCGAACTTGAAGGCAAGACGGACGCAGTCGCGCTAGTGGCGCTCGATCATCCGATCGTACGCGAGGCAATCAATCATCTGGCTTCAACAGGCATTCGGGTAGCGACCCTCGTCTCCGATATCTCGTCAGTCAACAAAATCGGATATGTGGGCATCGACAATCGTGCTGGCGGGCGCCTTGCCGGACTGCTCATGGGTAGGTTTCTCGGCGACGACCAGGAGCACGGCACGGCCATCTTCATTGGATCTTCCGCGTACCGAGGCCATGAAGAACGGGAGATGGGATTCAGGTCCATCCTGGCGCAGGACTTCCCTCTCCTCAAGATCGTCGAGATCATACCAGTGAGCGAGGACAGGGATCGTGCCTATGAAGCGGCGAAGCGACTGCTGGAATCGAAATCGGTGCGTGGAATCTACAATATCGGATCCGGTAACCAAGGCATCGGACGCGCATTGCGGGAGACCAAGCACGGACGTGAAATTGTCTTCATAGGACATGACCTGACGGATGCAACGCGCATGATGCTTCTCGACAGAACCATGGATGCGGTTATTGATCAGAACCCGCGGGTCGAAGCGAGGGAAGCGATCAAGCTGCTTGTTTCGGCTGTGAGGGGGTCTAAGGAACCGGAATACCTCCCGCGTCTGCAGGTTATTTTCCGAGAGAACATCCCAACCTTTTAACACTCTGAACCGCCTGCGTTTAGTAGAGCTTCAAGCTCGGCGGTCTTGGACTGATCAAAAGTCTCATCACCTCTAAGTGTTTCGAGAAACTTTATTGTAACTAACCTGAGACCCTAAACTTCCTCCAGAATTTGGTAGAGTCCGTCAGACACCAGGAGACGGACGAATGAAGCGTTCACGGTTCACGGAAGAACAGATCATCGGGATATTGAAGGAGCAGGAGG
>Ga0160421_1000040_pt1 | contig 149598 bp, 113 predicted proteins | sample TAMARWmetagpilot_FD_108195 | JGI IMG/M metagenome (GOLD analysis project Ga0160421, IMG submission 108195) | Phycosphere-associated microbial communities from TAMU algal ponds, Corpus Christi, Texas, USA - TAMU ARW-7 10/27 metagenome pilot | ecosystem: Engineered > Artificial ecosystem >... | reverse complement strand
CTTCCACGCATAGAGCGAGTGCGGACTGACGCCCAGCCGCTTCGACACTTCAGCGACCGGATAGCCCCGCTCGGTGATCTGCGCCACTGCGTCCCGTTTGAAATCGTCGCTGAAATTTACTTTCCCCATCATGGCCTCCTTGCCTCAAAATTAGGAAAGAAGGCGTCCAGAAATCTAGGGGCTATTCACACAGGATAGGAAAAACGACCGCACCCACGGACTCTGGGCCATCTCCGTAGAGATCCCCGGCAGCCCTTACACGTTAACTGTGTTGGCAAGTATGCATGCCAAAAAAAGAATGACATTCTCCGGATGGAGAGCTCACCTGAGCCACCATTGATCAATTGTTATTCATTGATTTTATTCATTAAAACCCAAATTTTAGGCAGCTTAATATATAGCTTAACTGCCTTGCCCCGAGCACTTAGATCGGATTTGATTCAACTAAAAATATTTGCACACCCCGCAACCATGCCGATAGTTAAAAAACTCCTAAGCCGATCAGTTTTGGAACAGTTCGATGACGGGGTAGAGCATTGGCACAAAGAATTGAAATGGTCCCAGAAGGTGCGGGGGCTGCCGGATGGTCTAATTCCCGATGGCGTCGGCTACCGGCTTTCGTCTTGCTGGGGACCGTGGCCGCCTGTGCACCATCAATCACGCAAGCCGAGGAACGCGGCCCGGAGCCGGAACTTGGCGGTCCATGGCAAGTCCGCTGCCTGAAGAATGAAGGACCGAAAGAGGCCGGAAACTGCGAAGCAACACTCCGAATCTCGAACCGCGGAGAACAAATCGCGGAACTGGCGATCGGCCGGATGCAAGGGGCCGATGATCTGATTGTCGCCGGACGTGTGCCATTGGGCGTCCAGCTCCAGGAAGGCCTGCTGCTCGGTTCGGATCCGGACAACACGATCTCGGTGCCTTACTCCAACTGCCTTCCAAATGGGTGCGTGGCGCACATAGTTGCAAAAAGGTCAGAGGTCTCGCGCCTGCTATCCCGGGGCCAGACGTATCTGAGTTTCCGCGAGCGATCCGGTCGAACTGTCAGGATAGCCATTCCATCGGACGGTCTGGACCGGGCACTGGCCCTCCTCGGCATTGAAAGCGGAAGCTGAGCTCATGTCGAAGCTGACCCGCCTGTCAAAATCTGCCGCTATGGCATTCTTGTTGTGTCTGGCATTCGGCACAGCCGGCCTTACCAACGCTCAGGAACTGTTGACCGCGAGTGCGACTTCTCAGCCTTCAAGCGATGACGTCTTTGCCATCGCCAGTCATCAGGCCTGGCAGGTGGTCTGCAAAGGCGAGGCAACAGCGAAGAGCTGCCATCTGTCCGCTGCCGGCAAAGCAGGCAGCGAGGTCGAAAAGCCGCTCACCATGTTCCTGTCATCGGTCCGGCAGGACGACGGCAGTCTTGTTCTTGTCCTCGAGACTCCTCTCGATCTGCTGGTCTCGAAAGGCATCGAGCTTCGGGTCGATGGCGGGCAGCCGCTGCTGCTGAGTTATCGGTCCTGTCACATGTCCGGCTGCGTGGCGCCCTTCCGGCTTGATGACCGGATCAGGCGAAGCTTCACCAAAGGCACACGGCTGGTCGCCCGGGTTTACGACCTGCAGGCCCGGCCGGTCGATGTCGAGTTTTCCCTGATGGGATTCACCGACGCCAGCAACGCCATGGGAAGCTGACACCCCCGGCTCCCCTCTCAATTCAGCCCGAACCTATCAACGAGTAGAGATTGCCATGTACCGCGTAAATACAGGTTCCAGAACCAGGACCCGGCTGACACTTGCTACTCTGGTGCTGTCTTCCACGGCTCTCACACCGGTCGGACTTGCCGCGCAGGAGCTTCCGGCAGGTGGCATCGTCAGTGCAGGCGACGCGGAAATTCTCCAAACCACAAACGGGTTGGATATTAAGCAGACTTCACAGAATGCAATCATCAACTGGTCGGACTTCTCGATCAGCGCAGGTGGATCCGTGGTCTTCAACAATGGGTCCGGCGCGACTCTCAACCGTGTCACCGGGACCGGCATATCGAAGATCGACGGCAACCTGTCAGCAACCGGAAGCCTGTATCTGGTCAACCGGAACGGCATCGTGATCGGCAAGGATGGCGTGATCTCAACGGGCGGAAGCTTTATTGCCTCCACCCTCGGCATCAAGGATAAGGACTTCCTTGACGGCGGCAACATGACGTTTTCCGGAGAAAATGCCGCGACGATCATCAACAAGGGCAAAATTGGCTCCCTGGGTGGCGATGTTGCCCTGATCTCGCGCCATATCCGCAATGAGGGGACGCTGGAGGCGCCGGAAGGAACCGTTGGCCTCGCCGCTGGACGCGAAGTCCTGTTACGCGACGCGGCGCTCGATGACGGCAAGTTCCTGGTGCGCGTCGGCGACGCCGATTCCTCGATAACGGAAGCCGGCATGATAAATGCCGCCCACGCCGAACTTCGCGCCCACGGCGGCAACATATACGCCCTGGCGGGCAACAAGGGCGGCGCCATCAATGCCAATGGAACAGCCAAGGCCGGCGGGCGGATATTCCTCACCGCGGGTGGCGGCAAGGTCCGTATCAGCAAGCCGGCCCGGGCGACCCGCGCCAGGGTATCCCCTTCCAGTGCGGGCAATGCGGCAGGAAACAGCATTGCCATCAATGCAGATATCGTTTCGGTCGCAGGCTTGCTCCAGGCCGGCAGCACTGTAGGAACTGGCGGCAAGATAGACATCGGTGGCCGCGACATTTCTCTTGAAAACGCCAGCATCGATGTCTCCGGCGCCACAGGTGGCGGCGACATTCGCATCGGCGGCGCCTGGCAGGGCGGCGATTTCGGGGCGTTGCCAACGGCGGATCAGGTAAGCCTCGACGAAGGCACTCTGCTGACTGCCAGCGCCACACAGGCCGGCGATGGCGGCGAAGTCGTTGTCTGGTCGGACAGTTTCACGCGGTTTGCGGGCAAAATCGAAGCAAGAGGGGCAGACACCGGCAAGGGGGGAGACGCGGAAGTCTCCGGCAAGGCGAAACTGGCCTACTCGGGCTTCACCGATCTTTCTGCGGAGAGCGGAGCCTTCGGCGATCTTCTGCTCGATCCCTATAACGTCACGATTTCCGATGAGGCAGGGGCAAACTCCACCGGCACATCGGCGACGGGCGACGACAGCATCATCACCGTCGCCACGCTGGAAGCGGCCCTAGCCGGCGCCAATGTCGAGATCACCACAAGCCCCTCGGGCGGCACCGGCACGCAGGCCGGCGACATTCTGGTTGCCGATGATGTCAACTGGGACGCCGACACCGTGCTGACGCTGACAGCCGATAACAACATCGGGATTTTCGCCGATGTGACCGCGACCGGCACCAATGCAGGCCTGGTTCTGAACTATGGCGGCGACTACTTCATTCCCCAAGGCGCTTCGGTCACCCTCTCGGGGACCAATGCCAGCCTCGACATCAACGGCCAGTCCTACGATCTCATCCACTCGATGGCCGACTTCGCCGCCATCGCATCGAACGGCAGATATGCTCTGGCCGAGGATCTGGACGCATCGGGCACCATTTATGCCGATGCGGTCGTCGATGACGTGTCATCGATCACGCTACACGGGCTCGGGCACGTGATCTCCGATCTGACGATTGACAGCACCCAGAATGAAGTCGGGCTGTTTGGCAAGGTCAGAGGCACTTTACGGGACTTTGGCCTGCTCGGTGGTTCGGTCAGCGGCGCAAACAACACGGGTAGTCTCGCCGGTTTTCAGAGGGGCGGAACGGTGTCGGGAGTCTACTCCTCCGTCGACGTCACGGGGAGTGGGGATAATGCTGGCGGGCTGATCGGCCGGAGCTGGGGCACGGTCGCGAATAGCTTCGCTTCCGGTTCCGTGAGTGGTGGTCAATACAATGCTGGCGGGCTGGTCGGTTATGCCTTCGGTCGACTCTCAAATACCTACGCCACAGGTGACGTGACGGGGGCCACCTACGACGTGGGCGGTCTCGCCGGATTTGCCGCCGCAGACATTGAGAATTCCTATGCGACGGGCAACGTAACCGGCACTTATGATGCCGGTGGTCTCGTCGGTTTTCTGGACGGCTCGATATCAACCTCCTACGCGACCGGTGATGTGGTCGGCACCTTCAATACCGGTGGATTGGTGGGCTACGCCCGTTACGCCAGTATCGACACGAGCTACGCCACCGGCGCCGTCGGCGGACCGGGGACGGGCAAGGGCGGCCTTCTTCAATACGCCCTGGAGTCCACCGTTGCGAATTCGTTCTGGGATACGGAGACGACCGGGCAATCGAACGGGGTGGATAATGCCTATGGTTCAAGCCCGATCTCGGTATCGCCTCTCACCACCGCTCAGGCGCGTGACGCCGGCAACTATTCCGGTTGGGATTTCGCCAACGACTGGTACCAGTCCGGCGACATGCGGCCGATCCTGCGCTCCGAGACAGGGCCGACGGTCAATGGCGTGACAGCCGTCTCCAACCTGCACCAACTGGCATTGATGGGGGCTGATCTGAACGGCTCCTACCTGATGACCAGGGATATCGACGCGAGCCCGACCGCCACGTCGAATGCCGCCGACATCTGGAATTCGACCGGCTGGGTGCCGGTGGGTGAGAACGGTACAACGCCTTTCACCGGGAAGCTTGATGGAAACGACAATTCGATCGGCTCACTGACATTCGCAAGGACTTCGGATTACCGCCAAGGCTTCTTTGGCTATTCGGAAGGCACGATCAAGGACCTGCAACTCACCGATGTGGAGATTGAGGGCTTTAGTTACGTTGGAGCACTGATCGCAAGGAACTACGGAGACGTAAGCTCCGTTTCCATTACAGGTAGCGTAACCGGACGCTCTTATGTAGGCGGTCTCGTGGCGAACAATTACGGCTCGATATCGAATGCAGTTTTTTCAGGTTCGGTTGAGGGCATATCATTTTATGCGGGAGGACTGGCCGCTGATAATGCCGGATCGATTTCCAATTCGGCAACATCGGGCAGCGTAACCAGTGCTTTTCATCTCGGTGGACTGGTTGGTTACAACAATTCCGGCGGGACCATCGAGTTCAGCCATTCGAGTTCCGATGTGAATGGAGTAAGCAACGTCGGGGGGCTTGTGGCGCAGAATGTGAACAACTCGATCATCCGCAATTCCTATGCGACTGGCGATGTTACCGCTTCGATCAGCTTCGGGGGTGGCTCAACGAACCGTATTATCGCGGGCGGGCTTGTCGCCGTGCAGAACGCGGGCGGTGTAACCGAGAATTCCTATGCAACCGGCAATGTGAGTGTGCCGGATACCGCGGCGTCCAGTATTTACTCCACGGCAAGGGCTATGGCCGGTGGCCTTATTGGCCGCAATTTCGGTTCCATCGTCAGTTCCTTTGCGGCGGGTGATGTCGATGTCTCCTCCAACAGTGATAAATCTATCGAATTGTACGTCGGCGGTCTCGTCGGCGAGAATCCGGCTGATGGCGATATCAGTATCGCTTTTGCCAGCGGATTGGTGACTGCCAACGCGGCCTCCACCTCGAGTAACCCTTCCGACTTTGTCAATGTTCACGCCGGGGGGCTGGTTGGCCAGAATGACGGGAATATCAGCGATGCTTATGTCCCGTTCACGGCATTTCTGAATTCGTCCGCCGGGGTTACTACCGGCACCGAAAGCTACAACTATGTCGGAAGTCTGGTGGGCAATAATTCTGGTTCCATCAGTAGAACTCATGCCTTAGGCAATGCGACAGCGTCGGCGCATCACACCGGTGCCGCTTTGCTCGCCGGTAAGAACAGCGGAACGATTTCCGCGTCTTTCGGCCAAGCAGGTTCATCAATCGTCGAAAACAACAGCGGGACCCTTATCGACGTCAATTCCTATTCCACTGCCCAACTTCAGGATACGGCGTTCATCCTCGCTTCCCAGACGCCGCTGGGCTGGGATTTCGACAATGTCTGGATACCGCCGAGCAGCGGTTATCTCCCCGAGCTTTACGCCCTGAGCCCGGTGATCTGGGTTGAGGAGGCGACGACGACTTCGACCTATGGCGAAGCGACGGGTACAGTCACCTCGGTCACCTCCCATGGCGGGCCGATGGCCTATGTCTTCGGATCGGTCGGCGATGCCCTCGATTTGACCGGCGCAACGGTTTCGGTCGACCCGACCACCAACGCCGGGACGTCTTCCGGCTCTTTGACGAACCAGAACATCTTTGAAGACAGCGATGAAGCCGTGACCTACCGGGTGTTCTACCATGGCGCTTCGACGCGTGTGGTCGAGAAGGCCAATCTTACCATCACCGCTTCCGATGACAGCAAGATCTACGGCCAGACCGCGAGCCTCACCGGCTATTCGGTCTCCGGACTGATCTCCGCCAATGGCGACAGTGTCACCAGTGTCGACCTTGCCAGCGCGGGCGCAGCCTCGACGGCGGACGCCGGCAGCTATGACATCTTTGCATCCAATGCCGTGGGCAATCGGCTCGACAACTACGCCATCAGCTATGCCGATGGTGCGCTCACCGTCGACAAGGCGGCGCTCACCATAACCGCGAGCGATGCCTCCAAGACCTACGGCCAGACCGCCAGCCTCACCGGCTATTCGGTCTCCGGCCTCGTCGCCGCCAATGGCGACGCTGTTACCAATGTCGATCTCACAAGCGCCGGTGCTGCCTCCACGGCGGATGCCGGCAGCTATGACATCGTCGCGTCGAATGCCGCGGGCAATCGCCTTGGCAACTACACCATCACCTATGCCGACGGCACGCTGACAGTGGACAAGGCGGCACTCACGATCACCGCTTCTGATGACAGCAAGACATATGGCGACAATGCTAGCCTCACCGGCTACACCGTCTCCGGCCTGGTGGCGGCCAATGGCGACAGTGTCACGGGTGTGGATCTCGCCAGCGCAGGCGCAGCCTCCACGGCGGATGCCGGCAGCTATGATATCGTTGCGTCGAATGCTTCGGGCAACCGCCTGAACAACTACGATATCTCCTATGCGGATGGCGCGCTCACCGTCGACAAGGCAGCTCTGCTGATCACCGCTTCGGATGACAGCAAGACATATGGCGACAATGCTAGCCTCACCGGCTACACCGTCTCCGGCCTGGTCGCGGCCAATGGCGACAGTGTCACGGGTGTGGATCTCGCCAGCGCAGGCGCAGCCTCCACTGCGGACGCCGGCAGCTATGGTATCGTCGCCTCGAACGCCTCGGGCAATCGCCTGGACAACTACACCATCTCCTATGCCGATGGCACGCTGACAGTGGACAAGGCGGCGCTCACGATCACCGCATCGGACGCCTCCAAGACCTACGGACAGACTGCCAGCCTGACCGGCTATTCGGTCTCAGGCCTGGTTGCCGCCAATGGCGACAGCTTGACGGGTGTGGATCTCGCCAGCGCGGCTGCCGCCTCCACGGCGGATGCCGGCAGCTACGATATCGTCGCGTCGAATGCTTCGGGCAATCGCCTTGGCAACTACACCATCTCCTATGCCGACGGCACGCTGACAGTGGACAAGGCAGCTCTGCTGATCACCGCATCGGACGCCTCCAAGACCTATGGCCAGACCGCCAGCCTCACCGGGTATTCGGTCTCGGGCCTGGTCGCGGCCAACGGCGACACTGTCACCAGTGTCGATCTCGCAAGTCCGGGTGCCGCTTCCACGGCGGACGCAGGCAGCTACGATATCGTCGCCTCGAACGCCTCGGGCAATCGCCTGGACAACTACACCATCTCCTATGCCGACGGCACGCTCACCGTCGACAAGGCGGCGCTCACGATCACCGCAAGCGACGCCACCAAGACCTACGGCCAGACCGGCAGCCTCACCGGTTACACGGTCTCGGGACTGGTTGCCGCCAATGGCGACAGCGTCACGGGTGTGGATCTGGCGAGTGCGGGCGCGGCCTCGACGGCGGATGCCGGCAGCTACGATATCGTCGCGTCGAATGCTTCGGGCAATCGCCTTGGCAACTACACCATCACCTATGCCGACGGTACGCTCACCGTCGACAAGGCAGCGCTCACGATCACCGCAAATGACGCATCCAAGACCTACGGCCAGACCGCCAGCCTCACCGGCTACTCGGTCTCGGGCCTGGTCTCAGCCAACGGCGACAGTGTCACGGGTGTGGATCTGGCGAGCGCGGGTGCAGCCTCGACGGCGGATGCCGGCATCTACGATATCGTCGCTTCGAATGCGACCGGCAATCGCCTCAACAACTACACCATCTCGTATGCCGACGGGACGTTGACCGTCGACAAGGCGGCGCTGGAGGTCAAGGCCGATGAGAAGGTCAAGCTCGAAGGGGCAGTCAATCCTCCGCTGACCTGGTCAGTCACAGGTGGTCAGTTGTTCAACGGAGATTCACTGAACGGAGCTCTTTATACGACCGCAGACGAAAACTCGTCACCGGCTTCATATGCTATCGCGCAGGGAACGCTGAACAACACCAACTATATGATCACCTTCCTGGGTGGAGTGCTCCTGGTCGAGGCCCGGTCACAACCGACCGACCAAGAACCGGGTTCGTTCGAAACAACGGGCCAGCCGGGAATTGCCGGTGAAGACCCCGCAGATCCCGGCCAGTGGCTGGCAACCATCCAACGTGTGGCTTTCACCTGCGACTCGGACTCTATGGATGAAGCCGATCTCGACACCGAGGCGTTCTGTATCGTCTCGCCTTAGGGCAACGGAATCTCGGGACATTGCGAGATGATAGCCAGGCGCTGTTCAAAAGAGAGAACAAAGAGCGTGATTGCGCGAAGCTGATAAAGGTTCTGTTAACCATCAATGTTTACTTCTCGATAGCAATTCAGACTATCGGGGCGGCATCATTCTGCCGGAAAAACATTGGCTTACTTCAGCTCGCAATGCCGATATCAGGTATCTGGCAACGCATCCTGGAAATTGGCAGCTGCATCTGTCCTGCTCCTCGCAGGATTGGCAGACCAGGCCGCGGCCATCGAGCGTCATCCGGCTCCCGAACCGACACAACCCTCTGCCAGCACCCTCCCCGGCATGCAGGAGCTCGGCGGATCGGATGACGCGACCCCACTCGGAGTCACGATCGGCGGCATCGTTGTCGATGATCGTCTCGACGATTTGCCCAATGGAGACGTCAGCGGGGTCCAGATCAGCACCGGCAACGAGACAATCAACGACCCGCAGCTCAAATCGGTTCTCGACGGCTTTATCGGGCAGCCCTTGAGCTTCAAGCTTATCGATGATGTGCGCGCTGCAGTCGTAACCCACATGCGCGACCACAACCGTCCTCTGGTCGCCGTCATCGTTCCCCCGCAAGAGGTTACGGGCGGGACGCTGAGGATTGCTGTTCTTCCGTTCGTCGTCGGCGAGAAGAAAGTCGAACGGCTCGGCTCCCGTTTTCAACGTGGAAGTGACGAGAGAATTCTCGCTTCGGTCCGGGTTCAACCGGGTGAAGAGGTCGACTCCGGCGAATTGTTGGAGGATTTGAATTGGCTCAACCGAAGCCCGTTTCGCAAGGTTGGCGTTGTCTTCGACAAAGGGCGCCTTGCCGGAGAAACCGACATTACATTGACGCTCAAGGATGAGCGCCCTTGGCAGGCTTACGCAGGTTATGCCAACAGCGGCACCCGCGCATCGGGCCATGACAGGGTTTATAGTGGGTTTGCTGCAGAACTCCCGTGGGACGCACTGGTTTCATACCAGTATGTAACGTCCCCGGAGACAATCTATTCGGATGGACGGTTTCACAACCTCAATGGCGATAAAGCCTACATGTCACACGGTTTCTCGTATGTTCAGGCGTACGACAATCGCATGCAACTCTCGTTGGACGGCAATTACATTCACTCCCGATCTCGGCAGAACAGTTTTCTTGTTCAGGACAGCCGTCTCCTTGAGACCGGGGCCCGGATATCCATACCTTTCTCGCCTTTGGGGCCTGCATCGGAAATTTTCGTCGGCGCTGAAGCCAAATGGCAATCCCGCGAACGTGAGTTTGCCGGAACCCCGCTAGGGCAGTCCCATGTGGAGATCTATCAAGTCACCGGTGGGGTTCGGAGCGAGGCGCAATTGAACGGGCATCAGATCAGGTACGGTTTGAGCGGTGTTTTCAGCCCCGGCGGCCTTGGATCGAACAACACCGATGCTGCGTTTCGAGCGTTCAGCGCCAATAACCGTGCCAAGGCTCGTTACGCGTATCTCGAAGCCTGGGCAGATGCTTCACTCAATCTGCCCCACGGCCTGAGACTGAATCTATCCGGTGAGGGACAGGTGGCCTCGGGAGCACTACCCGAAACCGAACGGTTTGATATCGGAGGTGTAGGAACGGTCCGCGGATATGCGACAGGCGAACTCAGTGGCGATCACGGCTTCTGGACGCAGTCTGAACTTCACCTACCTCCTGCCAGTTTCGGTGAACTGCTTGTGGACTTCTACGGATTCTTGGATCACGGAAAAGTCTACGATTTCTCGGTAGGAGGCTGGTCGGGAATAACAAGCATTGGACTGGGAGCCGAAGTCCGAATGACGGATCGCGTCTCGCTCAAAACGAGCTGGGGGTACAGTCTTTCCGCTGGCCCCATAACGACGAAGCAAAGCAACAGACTGCATATCGCCATGACAGCGACTTACTAGGGCAGATTTATTTTAATCGAAGCACTGCCATTCTATTCAAAGTAATATTGTTGGAACCTTTCAATAATTCCTTCAATCAGAATAATATTTTATAAAAAATAAAGGGATTTTCTCCAAAGATCAAGCGGCCGTTAACTCGTCTTGTAGCCATAACCGACCACCTTCGCGTCAGTCTTGAGCTTGCTCCCATAACAGGTCGCGAGACCGCTCCGAAAAGTGTGACCTCGTGGAAAGCGATACGCCGGCGGGATCGAAAGCCGGGCAGCGATATGGTCTTGGCTAGGGGCGATCATGCTACGCAGCTAGGTCGGTACGCTTGATCAGTGCCGTCTTCAATCCCGCATGGGTCATTCCAGCATCCAGATAACATTCGACACCTACGGCCACCTGTTTCCGGCAGTGGATGAGGCTCGGGCTCTGGCGGGTGCAGAAGCCGCATTGATGGGATCGAAGATCAGGGCTTGATGCAGAAATACGCCCGATAGACGGCTACGTCTGCACGTATGCCCGCTGACGGCAAAGTGTTCTGCCAACCTGCTGTTTGGCCGAGGTCGGAAAACAGCAGCCCGACGTCGATGTTATTCCAACCAACAGGGCATGCGTTTGGCGATGCAACGGCGACTATAGTGCCCGGGAGAAATTCGCTGGCGAAGAGTTCTGAGATCGCTCCTGTCGAATACTCATAAATCGCTCCCAAAGCGGCCAGTGTAACGGCAGTAAAAACGGCAGTGACTATACTCTTTATCATTTTTCAAAGCTCCTCTACCTGATTGGAGACATCATCATAAATATGAATGGAGAGAAAAACTAGACAGATAAAACGCGGCACAAACGCAACATGATCCATTTTTCTTCATTTAAAACAGTACTTCAGAAAACAATCTGACTCCGTTAGTCTTGTTTCGAATCCAGGTTCCCCAACCAAAAACCTCCCTATACTTCAAAAAACAGACCGCGGTTGGTGACCTGCCACCAAGGGCCGAATTTGGGCGTTTGCTGTGTAGAAGGTCATCCAGTTCCGAACGCCAGTCCTTGCCTCCGAACCAGTCTCCCATGCGTGCAAGCAGACGCATTCACAGTTCAGCATCCGCCACAGCCGCGCTAGGGTCGGCGGCTGGCGGATATTGGCGATCGGGTGCGGTCGCGCCTCCGCGCTTGGCAAACAGCTCCTTGCCGCCGCGACCGCTCGCCTCCCCTCTCGGGCGTCCTCACGTCCTGGCACGCCGCCCGTGTGCTCACGGCTGCTCGCCCTGGGATTTCTCCAGCAGTTCAAGGGCGGTGACCGCATTCAACACGCCGGGCCGGTCGGCTTCGGGGTCATGCCCTCCCGGTGCAGCGGCAGTCCGCTTGCGAGCAGTCAATATCGGCACTTCGATCTGCGGCTCCATTTTCTCTTGCGAGGCGTCGATCAGAAGTCGCTTCATGGCTGCGCCACCAAGCTTTGCGCGAGCCCTTTTCTGAACAAGGGAGCAGACGCCGGCGACAATGGAAGAAGCGGCGGAGGTGCCGCCGAAAATGGCATAAAGCGAGCGCGGCCTCAGGTCCGCGCGGTCGAACTGCTCGTCGAGTTCAGCCGGGTTGCGCTGCTCGCCATAGTCGATGGGATTGTTGCCCTCGACGGTATAGCCGTAAAAACCGGGCACATCGATTGCCAGGATGCCATATGCGCCGTAGCGGTTGCCGATTGCACCGTCCTGGGCGGGCAGCATGGACAATCTGCGCGCCCGCCAGCTGAACTCGTCGTAGCGGGTGTCGTCCCGCGTCAGCTCCTGGCTGTCGTCGCTTGGCGCATGGATGATGTCGTTGGCGCCGGTCGAGGAGTAGGCGCTGCGAACGCCGTTGTTGTTCACTGCGCCGCAGACGATGAGACTGGGAAACTCTCCGTTGGAAAATTTTGCCGGAAACTCGATACCGCCCGCGCCATTGTTGCCCGCCGGCACGACCACCGGAATGGCATCGGAAACCGCGCGCAACACATGCCGGAGCAGGCGGAAATCGGCATAACGCGTATCATCGGTCAAGAGCCGGGAATGGCGCGGATCGGAGGTATCGGGATCTTCCTCGGGCGCAGCCATTTCCTCGATCGCCCGCGGAATCAGGATGACGTCGGCCTCACGCACGACCGCGTAGAGAAGCGCCATGATGATCGGCCAGTAATCCTGGTTGTAGACCGTCGTGATCGGGATGATTTCGGCGAGCGGATTGACGCCGGAATAATCGATCGCCCAGGGGTTCGCGGGTTGGCCGTCTCCGGTCTCTTCAACCTCCGCGTCAGCGCCGACCAGGCCGGCGCAGGCGGTGCCATGCGGCGAAAACCGTTCCGCCGGCGACTGCACCGTCGTCTCGATATCGAAAGCCGGCCAGTTTCCCTCGCACACCGCACGGATCGCCTCCCGGAGAGCCAAACTCGGCTTGTTGCGATTGTCATCCTCCTCCTCGGCCTTGACGGCGAGATCGCCCAGGCCGCAGCCCGCCAGCGCCGCCAGGATCCTGTCCTTCTCCAGAGCGAGGTCGGGATCGGGGCCGGTGTCGCCTGGCTCGCGCGGGTCGCGATAGACCGTGCCCACCATGGAGCGGGAAAACTCGATCGGAAACCTGATCCGCCCGGCGGCGAGATTGGGGTGCCGGCGAACGCAGCCATTGTCGATGATCGCTACGCGCGAAACCCGTTCCAGCGGTTCCTTCGGCTTCCAGAGCTGGTGCGGCAGGAAAACGGTCTGCTTGTCGCTGTTCTTCCCCCTCTCGACCTCTTCAAGCAAACCGATGCCGTGAAGGTGCCACAGATAATGAAGGCCCTCTGCCTTCGGCAAAGCTTCATTGCTCATCATCGCTCCCCTTTCCTGCTCAGTACCATTCGCGCTGTGCAGCCACCATCTTGCCGCGCAGGACGTAGCTCAGATACGGCGCCACCATGGCGGCAAGTTCCTTCCCCGCCTCTGAGTCCGACGGATAGTGCAAACCGGCATATTCCCTGTTTTCGGCGACCCGCTGGGCCACATGGAACAGTTCGGTCGCCGCCCTGACTTCCGGAATAGCCCGGACCAGCACATGGGCCACGGAGAAATTCTGGAAAGAATGATTGCTGGGAAAGGCCGGGTGGGGCGGCACCGGGATAAAGGGGCGCAGCCGCGGCTCGACGGCACTGGGGCGCGGTCTGGCAAAGCGGGTCTTGTAGATGTAGCCGATCCGCTCGGTGATCTGCAGGACCGCCTGGACCAGCGTCTTGGTCGCGCCATAGCCGTTCAATTCCTCAATTCCCAGCGGCCGGTAAAGGTCGACAGGGTTGTTGGAGGTCATCTGCCAGATGATTTCGGCCTGACGCAGCCTGTCGCCGCGAAGTTCCTTCTGGAGCTTCAGGAGCTTTTCGATTTCCTTGCGGGTGTCGGCCGCGCCCGGCGGCCGCCGGATCGGCATGTTCTCGAATATGAAGGCATCGCGCGCGTCCAGTTTCACCTTGGACTGGGCGTTGGCGAATTCCTTGCCGAGAAGGGCGAGTTCGCGCAATTCGGGCCATGTCGAGATGACGGCGGCACCGAATGAGGGAACCAGGTCTCCGTTCAGCGCTTGGGCCTGGGCCTGAGCCTGGGCTTGCGCTTGCGCCTGGGCCTGAGCTTGCGCTTGTGCCTGGGCCTGGGCCTGGGCTTGGGCCTGAGCTTGCGCCTGGGCCTGGGCGCGTGCGCCGCCGAGGCTGAGCGTGAAACCGGCGCCGCCGGCGCCGCCGCTTCTGCCCTTCAGGACCTCATCGCTGTCGTCAGGCACGGCGTCCGCGCCTGCGGGCCTGAGGCGGCGAACATCATAGATGTCGCCGAAGCGCGTCAGCTTGGTAAAGGGTGAAATGTAGGGTCTTTTCTTTTCGTCGTCTTCCGACATGGCGTCCTCTGCCCCCTCGCTCATCGCGTGATGCTGTTCAGGAAAGTGTCAGTTCTTTCAGGCTGTTTCTCAATTGCAGGCGCGCGGCGGCCGATGGCACGGGATAGCCGGGATCTTCCAGCGCATGCAGGAACCGGCTCACCCCGGGCTCGCCCAGACGGGAAATCACCTGTTCGGCCGCGTCGCGATTGCCTTTCGATGCATAGGCGGCCGCGAGATAGCGCAGGGTCGGCCCGTAGGTTTCGCGTCCCTGGGTCGAGTCGCCGAGCGCGAGTTCGCCCGCGCTGACCGCGTTTTCCAGTTCGCCCGTCATCAAGCTGATCATGCTCATCGAGGTCGAGAAGGCGTAGCGGAACGGATGTCCGTGCCCCATGGCGCACGCAAGCGATGCATGATTCTTGGCCTGTTCGTACCGGTTGATGTAGAAATTCAGCATGGCCGCGTTGTGATGGAAAATCGCCGAATCTACCGTCTGCTTCATCACCGGCTCCATCACCGAGGCTGCTTTCGCGAAATCGCGCAGGATGAACCCGTACACATGGGCGACCAGCGAGCGACCGACGGGGTTCCACGGATCGAGTTCGAGCGCGCGCCGCGCGAGAGCATTGCTGTGCTCGCGCAGTTCGGCGATGTCCTTCCCCTTGGTGTTTTCCAGCCGAAAGGCCGACAGATAGGCATACCAGGCAATGTAGATGCCCTTGGGTTCGCACTCGATCGCCTGCTTTAGCAGGGTTTCGGATTTGGCAAGACTATCGCCCGAGCGTCGAAACATGTGCTCGAGGCCATCCATCGCCATCCGGCCGGCAACCGAGGCGGGAAAGCCGGGCCTGAGGATCGTCTGGCACAGGTGCTCAACCGTCTCTGAGACGACGCAGCGCAGCGTGAGCTCCAGCGTCGCCCGCCCCAGGCTGGCGCTGCGACCCCAAAGCATCACGTTGTCCAAACGCCGCCGAGCGGTGATGGTAACCTGTTCGCACCCGTCCTGCCTGTGGGTGCGCACGACCAGCGACAGATCACAGGCGCCCTGGGGGCACAACTGGTCGCGGTTGTCGGACACGTCGAAGAAGCCGGTGTCGGTGAGCGCGACAACCAGGCGGTCTGTCAGGTAGTTCGAAAGCGGATGGAGGTCGGGAGCTTCGCCGGAGGTCGCCAGGCACAGGCTGATCGACAACCGGCGCGGCGCCGAGGGAATGAGGATGAAGGGCTCCTCGATCAGCGAGCCATCGGCGATTTCCTGCCGCGTGTCGCGCAGCCAGCACTCGAACGAATTGTCCCTGATGTCGAGCCCTTCGAGAAAATGCTCCGCGCGCTTCTGGTCGGCAGGGATCGACCGGTCGAACGCATCGATCGAGAGCCGTTCAGTCTTCAGGCGGATCGGCCCGCCGTCGGTCTCGATCAGGCTGTCGAAATCATCGCCGAGCAAGCCACGCAACTTGGTGAGGGACTGGCGTAGGCTGGACCTGCCGTGAAACTCTCCGCGGTCGCTCCACAAGAGATCCTGAAGTACAGAGCGCGGCCGCGGCTTTCCGTTCGAGAATGCTAAAATAGCCAAAAGGCCGATCAACTTGGCGCCCAAGTTTAGTGGCCTGCTGTTCTCATCAATGAGTGCTGGAACTCCAAACAACTTCAGTTGGTACATCTGAACTCTCCTCGGACTTAAACAAGATAACGTTTATTAAGACCATCACATACATGTTTTTGGCGGCTCATCCGTAATTCACGCAGAATTCACGGCTGAGGGCACGTTAATCCAAAGAAAAAATCCAAATTTTTCAGACCTGAATTCCAGAGGCGGCAAGCTGAAGCAGCCGTGTCCTCCAGATTCAGGCCGGCGTCATTTGACAGAACAGATGCAGATTTCACGCGCAGCAAACGTCGACTTCACGGGCGCTTGATCGGGAGCATGCGAAACCTGTCCGCGAAAGGAGGACACGCATGGAGCACCCTGCGTCTTGGATACTGGACCTGAAGACGGAGCAGCGCCCCGGGCACGCGCCGCTCCCCCAGATCGCCTTCCCCGGCATGGAAAGCTATATCAAGAAGGCATCGGCCAGCCGGATCAGCGATGCGCTCTATTGTGTCAGGGCGGTCGTCATCCATGCCTCGGCCGTGCCGTCGACGCCATCCCTGATGGCCGTCATCAAGGCTGCGCGGCAAAGCCGCCACTGGATCATCCCCGGCCGGCATGAGCGCCAACACGGTCAATTGGTCTGGAACGTCATTCCGGACCTGCGTTCTGCCCTGCATGTGCGGTCTTACGCGTCCAATCCAGGGATCAATGACGGCCAGCGCAACGCAAACCACTGGACACTCGCGCTCGACATCATCAGCGCCCCGACGAAGGCCGGAGGGCCGGAGCCGTTTTCGGAATGGCAGGTCGTCATGGCTGCGGCCATCGTTCGCTACTGCTGGATCCGTTTCCCCAACCTGACGCAGGTCGTCTCTCACGCGGCTCTCGATGCGGAACGGGTATGTGATCCGGGTCCGCTGTTTCCCTGGCGGGAATTCGAAAGTGCCGTGGTCGGCAGCGCCGCCCCCGCACCGATCGAAGCGGTCGCGTGCGACACGATCCCGATGTCTGAAATCGTCGCCAATCCCATCACCCTTGCCTGCTGCATGCCGAACGCTTCGCACGGGCAGGAAGCCTGAGGACAATCATGGAGGATACCCCAATGTCCAAGCGCAAGACCATCGCCCTGACCGCCGGCCTGATCGCCGTCTGTGCGGGCTCTGCAAGTCCGGTAGCCGCGCAGACCGCTCCGAACCCGGAACGTCGCGGCATTGGTACCGAGCCGTTCCTGCCCGGAGAGGCAGGGACTGCGCTGCTTCCCGTACCGGATTTTGAGATCGACGCTCGCAGGTCGCTGTTCGTCACGGAAAAGGCAGCGCTCAAGGCGCTGACATTCAAGGATGTCATGCAGAAACTCGCCGATGACGCCGTCGACCTCGGGGACCAGTCCGCGACGCCGGAACGTCTCTTCGAGGACTGGTGGGCGCAGGCCGCCTCGCCGTCTTGCCAAACTTCCGTAAACGGTTTCCCCTATGACTGCCCGAGGCCCGAATCCGAGCAGACGGCGGCCCAAGCCTTCGGCGACGGGGCTGGCGCCTATATCCTGACGGGTGCGGTCAACCGCACGGATCTGGCGGCAACCGACTGGAGCAATTGCGGCGAGCAGCGGCTGGTGTTCGCCCGCAGGAACGGCCCGGCAAGCGAGACATTCACTCCGGGCCGCAATCTGCTGATCTTCGAAGCCTCGATCCCCAATCCCGCACCGGATCGCGGCAAGCGGGGATGCGCCGGCATCGCGAGCTTCTGGGCCGAGCTTTCCGACCCCGCTTTGTCAGCCGCCGAACGTGGCGAGCGGTTGCGGTCGCATTTTCTCGGAGGATGGGGGGACCCGGCGGTCGAGATCGTGTCGCTGGCAAATTACGGTTTCCATACCAGTTATGGCGAGGCGCCGGAACTGGACCGCCCGCTGGGCCAGATCCGCACCAACCAGTTCATGGGTCGGGACAGCCGGCTGTGGCTTCTGCGCGAATTCCGACCGCGAAGGATTGCCGGGGAAACCAAGGTGACGATTGCCCCGCAGATTCTGGCGGCAAACCCCGAACCGTCGCTTTTCGCCGCACAGGAAGGCGATGCCAACGCGGAACAGGCACGGCAGCTCGGCCAGGAGATCATCGATCAGCTGGCGGATCTGAGCGTACCTGACATCAACAGGTTCACCATCGCCACGTCGCTCGGGATCAATACCGCTGACGGCCATTCGCAAAAAACCGAAGGCAGTTTCCTGGCCATGTTCAAACGGGACGGCGGAAACGGCATCGTGCGGAACATGCTGGCCGGCGTGACCGGAGAGGCAGAGGGACAACTTACCGCCGAGCAACTGGTCAACCGCGTCGAAGCGATGTCCTGCGGCGGCTGCCATCAGTCCTCGAATGGAAAGGACGTGGGCCTGAGGGCGAACCAGTCCTCGAATGGAAAGAACGTCGGCCAGGGACCGGACAAGCCATGGCCCTTATCAGCCGGATTCGTTCACGTCGATGAAATGACCGACGATGACGACGTATCCGAACCGAGTTTCAAACTCTCCCCCGCTCTCACGGACGTGTTCCTCCCCTTCCGCCTGAAGCTCTTCAAAAAAGAGTTCTTTGGCGGAAGCTGACCGCGCGGCGGGCGGTGGCGGCCGGCCCGGTGGCCGGCCGCCGTTTGTCGGATCCCACGGAAAGGATAGCCAAGATGGTGACAAGAACAGGCAATCCCCACGCATCGCCCTGCCAGGCCGCAGCGCGCAGCCGGCCGATGAGCCTTGTTGCACTCATGTGCACGATCAGCCTCAGCGGCTGCGCGGACAGGACAATGGTCTCGGCGGCCCAGAATTACGCGGAGCCTTTGACCCGGGGCATCTACTATGCGCTGCCGCGCGGCCATGTTGTCGTCACCGCAGCGCGGACTGCGCAAGCGGCCACGGTGACGGCGACGTCCGCGATCCTTCCCGATCCGGACTATAGATACAATCTTTCGTTTCGACCCCAGATCTTCGCCGACGACACGCTGTCCATCTCGGTCCTGAACGGGATGCTGACCAGCGACGCCAAGTCGGAAAACACCGATCAGGGTCCGGCGATCATCAAGAAGCTGCTGGACATTGCCGAATCCGCACTCCCGGGTTTTGGCGAAGAACACACCACAACTGCTGCCACCTACAGCATCACCCAGGTCGTCGATCCCTTCGATCCGGCAAGCATCCGTTCTTTCAATGCTACCCTGAAGGCTTCCGGCGAAACAAGGCTCGAGCTGTTTGTCTCGGACAAGGCGTCCGGCAGCCCGATCTCGCCCTACGTGCATTCGCCCGCCGGCCAGGCCTGTGACGGATCGATCTGCTTTCGCCTGCCTGTGGCGGTGTTTGTCGGCCTTCGCGAGCGAAGGAATCCGGCGCGGATCGTCGGCCAAGCCACAGCCGTCATCCCGGACCCGCGCTTCACCGCGTCCATCGACATCCGCCGCGCGCCCTGCATCAAGCAAGTCACCACGCTGACCTTCACCACCGGCATGCTGACCAAGAACGATCTCAACAAGCCGTCCGAACTGCTGAAATGCCTCGAGATCCCCGCGAATATCATCTCCAGTCTGACAGGAGACCTCGGTAAAGCGCTCGGGTTCGGCGACAAGGCCGCGAGCCCGGTGACGCAGACCGTCATCGTGACATCGCAGGACGTTGGCGGCGTGACGTCACAGGACATCGGCGGCGTGACGACACCGGACAAGGGCAGCGGCGGCCAAAACGATTCGGCCCCGCCCCAAAATCCGCTACTGACCCACACAAAGGACGGCAAACTACTGCCGAAAGCAGACTGATGCGAACCATGTCGAGCCTTCTTTCCCTGATCATGACCGCCGCAATGGCCGGCACCGCGCTGGCGCAGGACCAGATGGCGTCCCCGTCGACTGGCATGATGCAGCAAATGACCACAGGCCAAATTCGAGGCCTCTCCGGGTTCATCCAGTCCGAGAAAGGGTTGCAGAATGCATTCAGCGATTCGGCGCTCAAATATCCCGATCGGTTCGACGCCTCGCTTCAGGCCTGGAACAGGGCCGACAATCCTCCCCCGGTGGATTTCGAGGCAGCCGAGCGCCTGCGCTCGATGTTCGACGAGATGTCGGTCGCCACCTCCAACGACTTCGCCGATATCCGCCTGCTCGATCCGGAGAGCGTGCGAGACCTGCAAGATAAGGTGACCAAACCGAACACGAGGCTCGTTCCGTTGGCCATCGGAAACACACTGTTTGCGACAGACGACGGCCGGCTTTCGGTCTGGACGAACCCGCAGCAAACGCAAATCCCCGGCGTGGGTGACTTGTCAGCGCTGGGCCGCATGATGGACAGCTGGATCGAATCGCGAGGATCGGATCCCGTAAGCGATTTTGGGTCAATAGAGATCAAAGAGACCGGTTCCGGACTTCAAATCCTGCCCGGCTCGATCGATGCCACCAAGCGGTCGCCTGGCGGCTCCGACACTTGCATTTCGGACAAGACACCTGGCTCCTGCCTGGCGCATGTTGTTGCGCTGATCCGCAATGTCGTCCCGTCCTGCTCGGGCGTGGCGATCGAGCAGGATGTCGTGCTGACCGCCGCCCATTGTGTCTGCTCCGGAGGACAACTCGCAGACGATCGCGACGGATCAGGTGTTTCGGTCTTTTTCGGGTCCAATGCCACGCCGCGCATGCGCAACTCCGGCGTGTTGGTCCAGGCCGAATTGCCCGCCCATCCCTACCGAGCGGAGTTTTGCAGGGACTATGACAACTGGCTTGCCAATGGCGGGCCCTATCCCGAAGGCGATCTGGCCGTTGTCAAATTGTCGAGCACCGTCGATTTCAGCCGCTTTGGGGATCTTCCGAAAATCATGACTGCCGACGCGTTCAGGCCGCTTCAGGAGATCGAGGTCGCCGGATTCGGAAGCACCAGCGCCACGCGCTATTCCGCCTACAAGAACAGGACCAGGCTCGTCATTCATTCGCGAGACTGCACCGACCTTGAAGCAACCGGGTCCCGCTTCGCCGGCAAATGCCATGCCGGCACCGAGTTCGCGGCCGTCGGCATGGACATCGAAACCGACAGTTGTCACGGCGACAGCGGCGCTCCCGTGTTTGTCCGCGAAGCCGGTCGCCTCGCAATCGCCGGCATCGTATCCCGGGGGGTCGAGGGAACCTGCGGCCCGGGCGGCATCCAGGTGCTCGTCAACACGGAGCCCGTGCTCTACTGGCTCAGGACCTGGATGCCGCAGATGTCCACGACCGGCCTCGCCACCAGCGCGCTGATTTCCGAAATCAACAGATTGGAGATCCTGAAATGAAGCCTTTGGCCCCATTCTTCCTCGCCGTCGTTTTGATCGGCCCCACATGCTCTTTCGCCGTTGCTGCGGAAGCTGATGCTTCGCTCGCCAGAACCGCCGAAAGCGTGCGCACGCTCGCCCGGCAAATCGACACACTGCGGCGGGACGATGCTACGACGGGGGACATCGCCCGCTCCACACAACGCATGATCAACGGCATCGCCAATGGCGCAGGCATCGATGAAGGATGGGTAGGCAGCATTTTCGATGCGAGCGGGTTCAAGTGTGGCGCGGCGATCGTCGCGTTCAGGAAAGCGGGTGACAAACGTGTCTCGCTGTTCGGAGAAGACGACAACTATTTCCTGGTGACGGCCGGCCATTGCTTCGGCAAGGACCCGACATTGCTTGACGCCGTGGAGAGCGCAGCGGGCACGCAATGCACGCTGGTCAACCCGGCGGGTTTCCTGTTCGGTATCGGATTCCGGCGGCTTGAGGACCAGCGCGCCGCAGCCTTCGAGGCGCTGCGGATCTGCCGCCATCCCGGCTACGACGACAAGACGCTGAAAGATGATATCGCCGTGGTCGAGATTCCCAAACCGGGCCCCGACCTCAAGAAACGGGTTTCGGCGATTGCGATCGCACTTCCGCACGAGGACCTTCTGTTTGAGGACCGGGCGCGGATCAGCGCCCTGGGTTGGGGGCCTTCGAACAAGGCCAACCCCACAAAGCCGCAGTCGACCCTGTTGCGCATCGATCTTCCAATCAGCACCCAGGCTCATTGCGACCGCCCGACAACGGCTGACGGCACGCAGCCGGTGACTGAGAACACGATTTGCGCCGGTTTCGAAACGGGCGGCACCGGCGTCTGCTTCGGAGACAGCGGATCGCCTGCCGTGTTCCTGCCGCTTCCGGGAGAGTCCCAATATTTAGGCGATGGCCACTTCGTCACCCATCCCATCCTGATGGGGATCACCAGCTACAGCGCCCGGTGCGGCATCAACGGCGTTGATTCCTTCTTCGTCGACATTCGCGCCTACCGGGACTGGATTTCGGATGTGACGCTCGCCTTTTCACAGAAGGAGAACTGACATGACCCTGCTCTTCCCGTCACGAACCCTCATCGTCCTTACGTTTTTGCTGTCCGCTCCGATTGCCGAAGCCCGAGCGCAAACGAGCAATGCCGACAGGACCGCCCTGATCGGCGAGGGCGACACCTTCCATATTGTCGGTTACGACCCGGATCCCGAGCAATGCATCGTCATGCGCGGCGATGAGCCCTCCCGCTGCGTTTCAGAAGAGCTGCAGAGGGAATCCGCGCAGAACCTTCTTGAACTGGCCCGCATGGTGAACCCCGAGGAAATGCTCCATGGCGCATTGCGCGACTGGATCATGCAGGCGCCGGGCGACGGTACGGCTGCCGACCCGGAGACGGGCGTCTATTTCCTGCAGGAAAGCGGGCAATTCACCATCGTGAGGTACCCAAGGACTGCAGGGGGCGACGTCTTTCTCGACGGCGACATTCTGCTCGGGCAATCGGAAGCCTTGCAGCAGTTCAACGCCGACCTGCTCGCTTCGACCGCCGCCCGCCTGTCACCGGGGCAACTGGACGACAAGGCACTGGCCACATGGATTGGAAACGCCAACTTTATTTCGCTTCCGACTTTGGAAAAGGCAGCGCTCGGCGACGGAGTGAGAAAATGGAACAACAACTGCATTCCAGTGCTCCTGAAACCCGGCCTTTCAGCTTCCAGCCGCTCCAGAATCACGGCTGCGGCCGATATGTGGAACGCTAGCGTTGCAGCCCTGCGCATCGTCCTGTCGCACGAGCCTTCCAAGGAGTGCCTCAACAATCCGGTCGTCGAACCCCAATGGAGCATCGATGAAGATTGCAACGCATCGGCATCGCTAGGTCCGGGCGCCCTCATTCCCAACCAAAGCCACAACTACGCCGAATGGTCCCATCCGATCCTCAAACTTTCATTGAATTGCCCCGTCGGAACCATTTTGCACGAATTCTTCCATCTTGCCGGCTTCATGCACGAGCACCAGCGCACCGGGCTAGAGGGTTTCCTGACGAGGAATGCCACCAACAACACGAACCTTGCGACCTTCAAGACCGTCAAACTGACCGACTATGACCCGTGTTCGATCAGCCACTACTCAACCACCGACAATAATAACAAGCCGAGATTCACCGTGACAGCGGCTGGCAAGGAGCGTGCAACGGCTTGCGCCAAACAGTTTTCAGGCACCGTCGCGATACCCGGTCAGCGCGAAAGGCTGAGCATCCTCGACGTGTGGGCCATCAACGAACTGTACTGAGGGCTTTACAATGCTTCGGAGAAGTCCCTGAATCGACATGGGTTCGGCGAGCGCGCCCATGAAGTGGGAGGAGTGGTCCTGAAGGAAGCTGGCGACATAGGTGTGATTCAGCGTGCAAGATTGACCCCATTAGCGGGATGATCGGCGTGAACTCCTTGCCCCAAGTTTGGGGAGCAAGACGTCTTCAAACCCAGGGGGATTCAGGCATTTTGATCTGACAATGCCCTGCCAAACAACAACTATGACCGGGAATCCGACGGCAAAATCTCCGTGCTGTGCGACAGGAACGCATCAAACATTTCAGGCAACGCGGTTATGCCGATGCCAGGTTCGTCGTTCAGGTGCCATTGTCCGTCCGAGATACTGGTGCCGATCGGCGAAAAGCCATCACGGAGCGGATTTGGGTTCACATCCACTTCCAGCAACCCGTCGCCTCCTACGGCCGCCAACAAGTTCGCAGATGCCTGAAGCCCGATGCCGCCGCCAAGAAAATGGGGGCAGTAGCGCAAACCGGCCGCAATCGCGCTCCGTGCCACGCCCAGACATCCTGTCAGCCCGCCCCATTTGATGATGTCGGGTTGAAAAACGCTCAGATGAGCCGCTCTTATCGCAGCATCAAATTCGACAACCCCCACAAGGTTTTCGCCTCCGGCCAAGGGAAATGGGCTTGCTTGCGCAAGTGCTTCCCAATCGGCTTGCGCGGCATCCGCCTGGATCGGTTCCTCCAACCAGACCAACGGCAAGGATCGCGCCTGCTCCATGAAATCCAGCGCCGCCGCGTGGTCCCAGCCCTGGTTTGCATCCGCCGCGATGGTTTCTGTGGCCGACTTGGCCTCGAACACCCCGTTCATTCTCTTCAGGTCGTCTTGCCTGTCAAAACCGACCTTGATCTTGAAGGCCTCAAAACCGATATCGCGGGCGCTTTGGATGAGTGTCGAGGCGTCCTTGATGTGAATGCCGCTTGCATAGGCAGGCACTGCATCGACCGCGTCGGGATTCATGAAATGGCGCAACGTCTGCCCGTTCTTTCGCGCGAACAGATCCCAAAGGGCGATATCCAGCCCTGCGATAACCTGTCGAAACGGACCCCATTCACCGCTTTGCAATGCCAGGATATGCGTTCGCGCGGTCAGAAACTTGAAAAGCTCGTCGGGCCGGGAAAACGGAAGACCAAAGACGAGCGGGGCAATATCCTGAGCCAGAAGATTGACCCGGTGTTCCGCTGCCGCTGCCGGCCAGTTGCAAAAAATCTCTCCCCAACCGAAGGCCCCATCCTGATCTTCGATCCGAACGAAGGTTGCGGGGCGGTTTCGCATGATGCCGAAGGACGTCTCAACAGGTGTTGCAATCGGACTGCGAAAAGCGAAAGCCTGGATCCGGGCAATTGAAACAGTGCCCGTCACGCCAGAAGGTCCATGTCGAGTCGGATGTAGTCGCCGCGATAGATCACATCGGCAAGATAGAAAATCGTTCCGTCCTGCTCGCACATGACCCGACGCACTTCAGCCATCGGCTCACCAACCGACAGATCAAGCAACTCCGCAGTTTCCATATCGCACTTGGTAACGATCAGGCTTTGACGGGCCGCTTCGATGTGCAACTCAGGATCATCAAACAGGACCGGCAGAGCCAGATTGGACCGAAGCGCTGCCTCGTGCCGGTCAAATATATGCTTGGCGATGTAGAGCGTGATCACACAGTACCGTTGCCCGTCGCGCGAATGGATGCGCCGTAGCATGTGGTACTTTGGTGCCGCACTTCCGAAGCTCACACCCTCCGGCAGATCGGTTTCAGAGTCGTCCAGGCTCACCAGATCGGGAACGTCGCCCCGATAGAGCTCGACAAGTTGAGAAAGGCTTGTCACCACGCTCAGCGGTCTGGTCGGCCGTTGATGCGGGAGAACCATGGTCCCGCGTCCCCTCCGGGGATTCAGCAGTCCTTCGGCTTCAAGTATCTTCACCGCGTCGCGCACAGTGACGCGGGCGACCTTGAACTCCTCCATCAAGACTTCGATCGTCGGCAAAAACTGCCCCGGCTTCCAGACACCACGCAGTATTCTCTGCCGCAGAACCTCTGCGACACTGATGTAAAGCGGAGTGCCATCCCTTCGGAATCTTTGCTGATTCATGTGGTCCAGCCTAGACGAAGTTGTTTCGGTTAGCGACCTAAAAATGCTAAAGTCCTATTGTTAGAATTTTTGATTGACCGATCCTCTCGCTCGCATTATGCCTATAAGTAGGACTTTAGGTTCTGAGGGGAGGATTTTCGTGTCAGGCTACGACTACATCATCGTAGGCGCAGGAACCGCCGGCGCAACGCTGGCGGCACGACTGACCGAAGACCCCGCATGCCGCGTCCTTGTTCTGGAGGGAGGCGGATCAGACCGGAATTTTTGGCTGAGGCTGCCGGTCGGTTACTACAAGGCGATTTACAATTCCGCTTTCTCGCATCTCTATCGGTCTGAGCCCGATGACGGCATCAATGGCAGGCAAATGGATTGTCCGCGCGGGCGCGTCATCGGCGGGTCGAGTTCGATCAACGGCCTGATCTTCATTCGGGGTCAGCACGACGATTTTGACGACTGGGCGCAACTGGGAGCGACGGGTTGGGACTACAACAGTGTCCTGCCGTATTTTCGGAAGCTTGAAACCTTTTACGGGCCACCGTCGCAGTATCGCGGCGCCCACGGGCCACTGCATATCAGCAAACTGCGCAACCAAAACCCGTCCTGCGATGCCTGGTTGAAGGCAGCGCGGCAGATGGGCCTGCCGGACAATCCGGATTTCAATGGCGCGGCCACGAACGGCGTCGGGTCATATCAGTTGACCCTGCGCGGGCGCTGGCGCGACAGCGCCGCGACGGCATTTCTGAAGCCCGCGATGAAGCGGTCAAATCTAACCGTAAAGCTTCGCGCCGCGGTGACCGGCGTGACCTTCGAAGGAAGCCGCGCGACAGGCGTGACGTATCGGCAGGGCGGCACGGACCACAGCGCTGTTGCCGATTGCGAAGTCATACTGAGCGGCGGATCGGTCCAGACCCCGCAACTTCTGCAGTTGGCCGGGATCGGACCTGCGCAGCGGTTGTCGAACCTCGGAATCAAGGTGCGCCACGATGCGCCAGAGGTCGGCGAGAACCTGCAGGACCACATCCAGATGCGCACCATTGTCGAATTGTCCGAACGCGGGTTGTCCCTGAACGATCACATGAGAAACCCGGTCAGCCTTGCCAAGATGGGTCTGGAGTGGCTCGTCAAAGGTTCGGGGCCGTTGTCCGTCGGCGCCGGGCAAGTCGGCGGGGCCATGTGCACCAAATATGCCGAAAACGGGCGGCCGGATATCCAGCTTTTTGTCATGCCCCTGTCCGTCGATAAACCCGGCAAGCCGTTGCACGCCTATTCCGGATTCACGACTTCATTTTGGCAGTGCCATCCCGAAAGCCGCGGAAGCATCCACATCAACTCCACCGACCCGTCGCGCGATCCGACGATCCGGATGAATTACTTCGAGGCCCAGCGGGACCGGGATGTGACGCTGGAAGGCTTGAAAACTCTGCGCGAAATCTATCGCCAACCGGCATTTCGCGACCTGTGGAGGCGCGAAGTCATCCCGGGAGAAGACCAGAAGTCGGACGAAGAGCTGATGAACGCCATTCGGACCCATGCGACCACCGTCTATCACCTGGTGGGCACATGCCGCATGGGCAGCGATGCAGAGGCAGTGGTCGACCCCGAACTGCGCGTGAACGGCGTCGAGGGTCTGCGTGTCGTGGATGCCTCCGTGATGCCCAAGATCCCCTCCGCCAACACCAATGCCGCGACGTTCATGATCGCGGAGAAAGCCGCCGGAATCATCCGGCCCTGAAGAAAACACCAATCACTAGGAGGAGACGAAACATGAAGATCTGGAACAAAACCGCCTTGCTCGCCGGTGCCATCACGCTGATCGGGCCCATGCTTGCATCGGCGCAGGAAGCAAACCCCATCGACTGGCGATCCGTACCCGAGATGGACAACCAGATCACCATGAAGATCGGACACTCGGTCAACATGGACTGGTCAAGCCACACCGCCACCCTCAAGCGCTTTGCCGAGTTGGTGGCGATCTACTCGAACAACGAGATCCGCCCCGAAATCTTTCCCGGAGCACAGCTTGGCGGCGAACGCGAGATGATGCAGCAGGCCCGACAGGGTGCGCTTCAGGTGACTTTCCCGGCCACAAACAACGCCGCTGCCCTGGCCCCATCGCTGAACGTATTCATCCTGCCCTACCTCGCCACGTCCACCCAGCAGGTGAACTACCTGCAGGATGAACTGACAGAGTTCCTCAATCCGCGCGTGATCGAGGAAGCTGGAGTTCGGATTGTCGGCTGGGAAAACGCAGGCTGGCGCGCATTCTTCTACAAGTCAGACACCCCCATCGAAAAGCCGTCGGACCTGGCTGACCTCAAGATGCGCGTGCCGCCCAACCCGATCATGATCGCCACCTATGAAGCCTGGGGCGGCAACCCGACGCCGATTGCTTGGTCCGAACTGTACGGCGCTCTGCAGCAAGGCGTCGTAGAGGGCGGCGACAACCCGGTTACCGACGTGATCGGGATGAAGTTCAACGAGGTCATCAACCGGATGACCACCTTCCACTACACGATCCTGACACATCCGATCGTTGTCTCGGAACGTTGGTTTCAGGGCCTGAGCGAGGAGCATCAGGCCGTGATCCTGCGCGCGGGCAGCGAAGCGACGGATTACATCCGCTGGTGGCAGCCCATGGACGAACAGCGCTGGTGGCAGCAGGCACGCGATGCCGGGGTCGAAATCACCGCAATCGAGGATGAAACCGAATGGGTCGAAAAAGCCCGCGCGATCTGGCCGAACTACTACGAGGCCATCGGACCAGACGGAGATGAGGTCGTCGCAAAGGTGATGGAACTGCTCGAAGCATATCCAGGCGACAAGTGATCGCACCCGGGCGGAGCTCAGCTCCGCCCGGACTGCACTGCCATGCGTTGCTTCGGCGCGAACAGCAAACTCCCCATTTTCTTGGAGATCATGCCATGCAGAACACCACGATTTGCCGCCTCCTGCCCCCTGCCACGGCTTCATGGTTGCCGGCTTTATCTCGGGCCGATGCAATGTCAGTCAAATCTCGGGCGAAGCAGATCGCCAAAAAGATCCTGTCATGACCCGCGCATTGCGCCTGGCACTCTTCGCCCTCTCGGCAATCGGGCTGACGACAATGGTCACTTCGCTGTTTCTTCAGGTTCTCGCGCGTGAACTGAACTGGCGGGTGGACTGGACCGAGGAAATCGGGCGGTTCGCCTTCATCTCGATGGTCTTCATGGCTGCAGCCTATTCCACTCTGAACCGCTCTCATCTGCGTGTCAGCGTGTTTTCGGACCTCGTCGCGCGGAAGATCGGCGCGCGTCCGGTGCAGGCCTTCCATACCCTGTTTCTGTTGGGGTTTGCGGCCATCATGATCTATTTCTCGGCCGTCAACTTCGTCGAAGGGTTGCGCTTCCCCAACATCTCGCCCGCCTTGCGGTTCAATCAGAACATCCTGTTCGTGGCAATGTGTTGCGGTTTCGCCCTGATTTTCCTTCTTCACCTGCGCGACCTGTGGGCGCTGATGCGCGGCGACACTCTCGAAGACGGAGGGCCGGTCGATGAGTGAAGCGCAGCTCATCCTCGCAATCATATTCCCGCTGATGCTGATCGGGGGCATCCCGATCTATGCCGCCCTCGGCATCACCGGACTGGCGGTCAGCTACGTTACCGATGCGCCGCTCGTCTTCGCCAGTCAAAACGTCCTGAACGGCCTGGACAAGTTCGCACTTCTGGCGATCCCCGGCTTTATTCTGGCGGGAAACATTATGGAAAAAGGTGGCATCACACGCGATATCATCAGCATTTTCCGTCATGCCTTCGGCCATATTCCCGGCTCATTGGGGCTCGTCACAATCTTTTCATGCATGTTTTTTGCAGCGATCTCCGGCTCCGGTCCGGGCACGGTCGCAGCAATCGGCGCCATCATGATCCCCGCGATGATCCGCTATGGATATCCTGCGGCCTACGCCGCCTCTGTTTCGGCCACGGGCGGGACGCTCGGCGTGATGATACCACCCAGCAATCCATTGATAATCTATGGAATCATCGCGAACGTTTCCATCGCCGACCTCTTCGCAGCAGGCATGCTGCCCGGCTTGATGACCGCCTTCATGCTGGCCGGAGTGGCCTTTCTTCTGGCGCGCCGCATGGGTGCGGTCATGGAAAACGACAAAGACGCGCCGCGAGCCTCGATCTGGCGGCTGATCTGGAAAGCCAAATTCGCCCTCGCGCTGCCCGTCCTGATCCTGGGCGGCATCTATTCAGGTGTTTTCACGCCGGTCGAAGCTGCGGTCTGTGCCGTCTTCTACGCGCTGGTTGTCTCAGTCGTCGTCTACCGCGAACTGACATGGGCCAAACTCGCGGAAGCCTTTGACGGCGCCATAAAGCTTGGTGGCGCGCTCATGATCATCGTTGCATGTTCCACCGTCTTTGCCACGGTCATAACGCTGGAGCGCATCCCGCAAAGCATTTTGGAGACCTTCGGCGGCGTGACCGAAAGTGCGATCGTCATTCTGCTCATTATCTGTGTCTTTCTCATCGTGATCGGCACATTCATGGAAACGATCAGCGCGATCATCATCCTGGCGCCGATCCTGGTTCCGCTGGTCGTGTCTTTCGGAGTCAACCCGATCCACTTCGGCATCATTCTGATCGTGACCATCGAGATCGCGTTCCTGACACCGCCCCTTGGGGTAAATCTGTTCGTCGCGAGCCAGATCGCGAACATCAAGTTTGAACGGGTGGCCGTGGCGATCCTGCCGTTCGTCTTTACCCTGATCGTTTCGATGCTGCTTGTGATCTTCTTTCCGCAGATCAGCCTTTGGCTGCCCGAAACCCTGCGAAGCCTGAGGTAACACCATGACAGTAGAAATACGCAATCCTGCCAATCCCGGCGAGGTCGTCGGCACGTTTCCGACGCTCAAACCGGAGGAGGTACCCGGCGTCATCGAAGCCGCTCGCCATGCGCAGCGCGACTGGGCTAAGGTGCCCCAGCCGGAGAGGGGCCGGATCGTCGATGCTTTCCTCGACGGGCTGGAGGCCCGAACCGAGGACATTGCGCGCGCCATCACACGCGAGATGGGCAAGGTCATCGGAGAATCCCGCGGTGAGGTGAACAAGGCGCTGGGCGAAGGCCGGGCCACCACCCGGCGGGCGTCCGCCCCGATCGGGGAGGTCCTGCCCTCCCAGAAACCGGGCACAGTGACCTATTCGACACGGCGTCCGCGCGGAGTGATTGTCGGGATCAATCCTTGGAACTTTCCCTTCAGCACGCCCGTCCGCAAGACCATCCCCGCGCTGGTCTACGGCAATGCCATGGTTCTGAAGCCATCCATCAGCACGCCCGGCGCGGCGTTCATCATGCAGGAAGTTGCCGATGCGACGCTGCCCAAGGGCCTATTCCAGATCGCCAACGGATCCGGGAGCCTGGGCACCGCCCTAACCTCCGCCGCGGGTGTTGACGGTATCAGCTTTACCGGCTCTGTCGGGGTCGGACGCATCGTCGCGCAGGCCGCGGCGGCCAATCTGACCGAAATCAGTCTCGAACTTGGTGGCAAAAACCCGGTCATCTTGAACGACGCCAGCAATCTGGATGCAGCTCTTGACCAGATTTATGCGGCGGCCTTCGCCGTCTGCGGCCAACGCTGCACCGCGATCAGCCGGGTCATCGTGCGTCGGGAACTTGAGGCACAGGTCATCGACGGACTGGCCAGACGCGCCAAGGCGGCGCAGGTCGGCGACGGTCTTGATCCCGCGACGACCATCGGCCCGCTGTCAGGTGAAAAGGCGCGCACGGATGTGGCGGGGTTTGTCGACCGCGCAATCGCTGCCGGTGCAAAGGTGGCCGCCGGCGGAAAAATGATCGACCACAACGGCGGGTATTTCTATGCTCCGACCATCCTGTCCGGCGTGACACCGGATATGGAAGTTGCACGGGAGGAGGTCTTTGGACCGGTGCTCGCCGTGATCCCCTACGATACGACGGATGAAGCTCTTGGCATTTGCAACGATGTCGAATTCGGGCTCTCGGCCTGTCTTTATTCCGAGCAAACGCCCCTGGTAGAACGGTTCGTCGCAGAGGCGGAAAGCGGGATGCTGCATGTCAACTGCGGCAGCTTTCCCGAGGATCATGCACCCTTCGTCGGCGTAAAGAACTCCTCGCTTGGTGTTGGCGGTTCGAACGGACCTTCAACCCTGCATTTTTATACGCAGGAGCATACGGTCTTTCGAAAGGGGCAGGCATGAGCAAGGCGAAACCTTCCGCTGCTCCAGGAGGTGCACGTTTGTCTCTGCAGGCAAATGCGCAAGACAATGTCGCAACGCTACTCGACGAGAACGTGGAGGGCACAATGGTTGCCGGCGGGTTGGCGATCGATCAAGGCATTCCATTCGGCCATAAGGTGGCACTTTGCCGGATCGAAAACGGAAGCAAAGTGGTAAAATACGGTGTGATCATCGGCCACGCGACATCCACTATCCGGTCGGGGGAACACGTCCATGTTCACAACATCGCATGAGGCTATAGGCTCCGGTTGGCGCCGCGCCGACGGTCGCATCGGGCTGCGTAACCACGTAATCGCATTCTCAACGGTGGCCCTGACCGACAGGATCACAGCTCTTGCGGCCGGGCGGGTTGACGGCGTTCTGCCAATCTGCCCGGCCTTCCAACGCGGTCTTCGTGGAGCTGACGCCACACTGCAGGCCGAGACAATCCAAGCCGTGATCGCCCATCCCAATGTCGGGGCGGCCCTGGTTGTTACGCATGACCGCGCCGCCGCCGAAAAGCTTCGAGCCGATTGCACCGGCCTGGGGAAACCGGTCGTTGTTCTGTCCCTGATCGCGGGGGCGGGAATTCAAAATGCAAATGATGCGATGATAAAGCACTTACAGGATCTCAAGGCAGCGGTCGCGGACAGTCCAAAGACCCCCCTGCACTTGTCGGACCTTGCTGTTGCGCTGGAATGTGGTGGATCGGATGCCACTTCAGCACTTGCTGCCAATCCGGCGATTGGCCGCTTTGTAGATCGGGTTATCACCGCAGGCGGAACTTCAATCGTTTCTGAAACCGCCGAGTTTCTGGGGGGTGAGGACGTCATTCGCGCGCAAAGCTATAACGAAGCGGTCGCCAAGGACATCCTTGGCTATCTTCGCATCGAAGAGCAGATGATGCAAAACGACGGCATCGATTACCGGGGCGTCAATCCAACACCCGAAAACATCGAGGCCGGACTGAGCACGCTCACCGAAAAGACGATGGGTGCTGTCTGCAAGATCGGAAGCAGCCGCTTTGCAGGCGCCTTGTCATTCGCAGAACGGCCGCAATCCGCCGGGCTCTACTTTATGCACACGCCTTTCTTCAGCCCGACATCACTGACCGGAATGGTGCTTGCCGGGGCGCAAATCAGCCTGTTTGCGATGGGCGTCTATAATCCCTCGGGGATGCCGCTGGCACCGACGCTGAAAATATGCGGCAATCCTCAAACGCTGTCGGACTGGCCCGACGGGATCGATTTGGATGTGTCGGGAATTATCACCGGCAGTTCAGATTATGATGATGCCGCGGATTCGATCCGGAACCTGATTGCCGAGATCGCAGATGGAAAATTGACCCGGGCGGAAGAATGGCAAGAGGGACAAATCATCGTTCCGGTTTCACAGCTGCCCCTCTAACCTGACCGCCGCCAGGCTCAGGCATATCGCGGCGCGCGGGCCTTGTCAGATGAGCCCTCGATGATCAAAGAAGAGCTGCCTTTTCAATCTCTGCGACGAGAACCGGGCCGAACCCGTTCGACCAGAACCGTATGGTCTCGTGGCTGATGTCGATGCCGCATTCGTGCATTGGCGCCTCGACATTGCGGAGCGAGAGAGGACATCGCACGTACATCATCACCGCCAGCCGGACTTGGTGTGCCCCTATCGCGTTTGAGTCAAAACCACCCCAGCAAAAATCAGCACAACGCCCAAGAGCCGGTACGGACTGATTTCGATCCGCTCGAGCCCGAAGAACCCGAGACGATCGATCACGAGCGCAGCCAGGAGCTGACCAAATATCGTTGCAGAGATCGTTGTCGCCGATCCGAGCTTGGGAAGCGCAAACGTAATGGCAAAGATGAAAAAGGCGCCAAAGACACCGCCGGAAAACGTCCATGCGGCTGCGTTCCGAGAGTCGCCGATGCTCGGAAACTCGGAGCTAAACACGATGACAACCAGCAGCGCCAGCAGGCCAACCGCGAATGAAATGAAGGCAGCCAGCAGCGGACCTCCGATCGCAGAGGCAAGGCGCGCATTGATCGGCGCCTGGATCGCCACAGCAACACCACCGAAAACGACAACGGCAAGCGGGAACAGCATCTGCGGGTTCTGCAGCGGGTTCACTCTTCGGGCCCTGCGAACGGATCCGGCTCGCCGTCAGGCACCGGAACCTCGAAAGCGTTTATCGTCATCGAGATCAGCGTGTAGTAGCCGAGCACTCCGATCAGATCGACGAGCGCGACAAGTCCGAGTGTCTCAACCGCACGACGGTAAAGAGCATCTTCCTATGGAGCCGGCGTCCGGCTCCTCGACAAATTGATCGAAGGCGATCTGGTCGAACTCGTTCCGCGCGGGCCGAAGCTCAAGACCCATTATGTTCGCCCGTCCGAGAATCTGCTTCATCACTTCATGCGGTATTCCACGCATGTCAAATCCCTCCTGGCGGAAACGTTTGGCCTTCGCAAAGGCACGGAAACAAAGGAGTACTATTTCGGTGGCTCCTATTTCGCCCCGCAGATCTTGTCACCGATCCGCGGTGACGACATTGGTGGCGATGCCTTTCAGGATTTGAGGTTTCTGCTCAATGACGACAACTATTTCGCCTCCATGCGGAACATGTGGTCGGATTTCCGCACCGATTTGGGCAGCAAGAGCAGCTTCCGTCTTCTGCAGCTACCCCAACTCTACAAGGAAGCGCGCAACGTTCTTCAAGGCAACGGCAGCGCCCATGATATCGTGGCGATCAACATGCCGTGGCTTGGCGAATTCGCCGACGACGGTCTGCTTGCACCGCTCGACCAGCTGATCGGGGGCGCCGCGCTCAATCCGCTCGACTTCCATCCCAATGTCTGGAGCACCGGCCAATGGGGCGCTACGCAATTCGGCGTGCCTATCTACTGCACGATAGAGATCCTGGCGGCTCGAAAGGACTTGTTTGCGGCGTCCGGGCGCAAATACCCCGAAACCCTGGATGAATTGGTCGCCGCCGCGCGCGAATTTCACCGCCCGGCCAAGGAACAGTACGGAATCGCGTGGAATGGCCGGCGTGGCATGCCGATCGCAACCACCTTCATGTTCGCCCTTGCGGCGTTCAACTCCTCGATCCTGAAGTTCAACGGCAACAATCGCTATGATGGCAGTACGCCCTTCAGCCGGTCACCCGCCCAGCTCAATCTTCGCATCGACGAAGCGCTTGAAGCGATCGATTATCTGCGCAGGCTCACGGAATTTTCACCGCCTGATATCGCTGATCTGGATTGGGAAGGGCGCATTCAGCACTTTATTTCCGGTCGGGCGGCAATGGCCTATTGCTGGACCATGCGTGCGGCGCGCTTCGAGCATGAACCGGCATCACGGGTTGTACGTCGGGTCGCATATCTCGCGCCTCCTTCGAAGAGGCGCCGGGAAGTCGCCGCACCGATTGGCGGCTTTCTGCTGACGATACCGTCCCACCTGCCGGAGCAGCGCCGCAAGGTCGCCATGGATGCGCTAGCGTGGATGGCCTCGCCCGAAGCCATGAAAGCCCATGTGCGCAATGGCTTTCCCGTTGCGCCGCGTTTTTCCGTTTGCTCGGACCCGGAAGCTCTCGCCTCCTCTCCGATCGTCGCCATGGTTGACCGCATGTTGCGCCAGAACCAGATCATCACCTGGGCACGAGTTCCCGTACCATCTTATGGCAGCATCGAAAGAACGCTTGGCGACGAAATTCACAATGCAGTGTTTGGTGGCAAGCCGGCGGAAAGGGCATTGGCTGACGCGGAAGCGCGAATTCTTGGCGCTTAGTCCCAGTTGGGTGCGGCGGATATTTGCTCCTTCCGAAGTCTCCGGGCCGGGCGTCCCGTCACCTGCGGCTCTCACCAGTCCTGCAGGATCATCTCGGCGGCGCGTTCGGCGATCATGATAACCGGAGAGGCGGTGTTGCCCGACACGATTTTCGGCATGATCGAGGCATCGACCACACGCAGGCCCTCCATGCCGTGGACCTTGAGCCGCGTGTCGACCACCGCACGCTCGTCGTTGCCCATCTTGCAGGTGCCGACCGGGTGAAAGATCGTCGTTGCGATGTTCCCTGCCTCGCGCAGGAGATCGGCGTCCGTTTCATGCACCGGGCCGGGCAGGATCTCGGTGGGTGAGTAGGGTCTGAGCGCCTTGGCGCCCATGATCTCGCGCGCCTGGCGGATCGAGCGGACGGCGACCTGTTTGTCGGCCTCGGCGGAAAGATAGTTGAGTCTGATCTCCGGCTGCAGGTCTGTATCCGCAGCGGAGATGTGGCAGGAGCCGACGCTCTGCGGGCGAAGATTGCAGACCGAGACGGTGATCGCGGGGAACCCATGCAGCGGATCCCCGAGCTTGTCGGTCGACAGCGGCTGCACGTGGTATTCAAGATCGGGCGTGGCAAGCGACGGATCGCTCCGGGTGAACATGCCGAACTGGCTCGGCGCCATCGACATCGGGCCGCTTTGCGCAAACGCATATTGTAGCCCGATGCCCAGCTTGCCGAACCAGCTGTTGACGCGCTCATTGAGCGTCTTCGTGTTGCTCACCTTGAAAACTGTCCGGATCTGCAAATGGTCCTGCAGGTTCTCGCCGACGCCATCAAGCCCGTGCACCACAGGGATGCCGAGCCCTGAAAGATGATCCGGGTTGCCGACGCCGGAAAGCTCGAGAAGCTTGGGCGAATTGATGGCGCCCGCCGCCAGGATCACCTCGCGCCCGGCGATGGCGAGATGCTGTCTGCCTTCGTGCCTGTAATGCACCCCCGTCGCGCGGTGCCCGTCGAAGGCAACGCGGTCACTATGGGCATGAGTGACGACGCGCAGGTTCTTGCGGCCGCGGGCGGGTTTGAGGAAGGCCTTGGCCGCGTTCCAGCGCACGCCGCGTTTCTGGTTGACCTCGAAAAAGCCCGAGCCCTCATTGGTGCCGGAGTTGAAATCGTCGGTCGGTTCGATACCGAATTCCCGCGCCCCCTCCTGCACCGATTTGAGGATGTCCCAGATCACCCGCTGGCGGGAGACCTTCCATTCGCCGCCCGAGCCGTGCATTCCGGTGGCGCCGGCATGGTGATCCTCGCTCATCGTGAAATAGGGCAGAACGTCGTCCCAGCCCCAGCCGGTGTTGCCCATTTGCGCCCACTGATCATAGTCGGCGGCCTGGCCGCGCATGTAGATCATGCCGTTGACGGAGGTGCAGCCGCCGAGCACCTTGCCGCGCGGATAGCCGAGTGCGCGGCCGTTGAGCCCGGGCTCGGATGCGGTCTTCATCATCCAGTCCGTGCGCGGATTGCCGATACAGTAGAGATAGCCGATCGGGATATGGACCCAGTGATAATTGTCGCTGCCGCCCGCCTCCAGGAGAAGCACCCGGTTGTCCGGATTCGCCGACAACCTGTTGGCCAGCACGCAGCCGGCCGTGCCGGCCCCGACGATGACGTAATCGTAGCTCTCGGTGGCGACAGGTGTTTCAGGCATCACGCAACTTGCTCCAGAAGCGGCGAAGATCCGCGCCGAGTTCGATGAACAAGGCATAACGCCGGTCGTAATGATCACGCAACGCGGTATCGGGCGTGAACGACGTTTTTGCGCGGGTCATGCGTGCCACACCCTCCTCATAGGAGGACAGAAGCCCTGCTCCACAGCCCGCCGCGATTGCCGCGCCAAGCGCGCCGGTTTCCTGACAGGCCGCTATCGTGACGGGCTTTCCGAGCCCGTCGGCGAAGATCTGCGGCCATACCTCGCTGCGCGCGCCGCCGCCGGAAAGGACGATGTCATCGAATGCGACGCCTGCGGACAAAAGCACCTCGATGTGCCGTCGGTGCTCGAACATTACGCCCTCGTAAAGCGCCCGGAGCATGTGCCCCTCGGTGTGCCAACCGGAGATGCCGTAAAAGCCCGCCCGCATTTCCGAGCCGAGCCGGGCGCCGTAGAGGAAGGGATGGAACATCGGATCATCCGGGCGCGGTTCAGTCTGTGCCACCAACCGGTTGCAATAGCCGAACGGATCCTCGTGATGGCCACGGCTCTCGATGAACTCGCGGACGTACCACTCGAGATTTGCCGCCGATGTGGCGCTCGATTCGATGTTGAGATAGCGGTCTGCGCCAAAGCCCGAGACCATGAAGACTTCGGGCGCCGTCACCGGCTCTGCGGAGACCACCTGGTTGATGCTCCATGTGCCGACGATGACCGATGCCTGTCCATTGGCCACCACGCCGGAGCCAAGCGCACAGGCAACCACGTCAAAGAACCCGGCGACCACAGGCGTGCCTTCGGCGAGGCCGGTCAGGGCGCTGGCTTCCGCTGTCACGGTGCCCGCAACTTCGTTCGGTTCAAGCAGGTCGGGCAGCATGCCGAAGGCATCTTCGAGCTCGTAGAGCCGCATCAGCTCCTCGTCATAGCTGCATTCGGGCATGCGCAGCAGACCGCAACCGCTCATGTCGGAGACATCCGAGACCAGCCGCCCGGTGAGCCTGTAGGTGATGAAATCCTTGCACAGCAGGATGGTGGAGGCCTGTCGATAGAGTTCCGGGGCTTCCTGCTTCACCCAGGCCAGCAGCGTCGGCGTTTGCGAAGGCCACGGCTTCTGAAGGCACAGCCTTTCAAGCGCCTCGCCGGCCGCCCCGGCGGCAAGTTCGTCGGCCAGATGTGCAGCGCGGCTGTCGAGCGACTGGATGCCAAGAAGGGGCTCACGCGCGGCATCGAGCAGATAGAGCCCGTTGCCATGACCAGCACAGCCGACGCCGGCAATCTGCCCGGCGTCCACGCCCGCCTTGTCGATGCAGGCGCTGATCGCCTGCTGCGCATTCAACCAGAGTTCATCGAGATCGCGTTCGACGTGCCCCGGTTCGGGGACCGTCGTCTGACCGTCGAGCGCGTGCATGGCCACCTGGTTGCCCTCGAGATCGAACAGCACGGCCTTGATGACCGTGTTGCCGGCATCCAGTCCCAGCAGATATCGCTTGTTCTCAGCCACGGTTGTAGATGTCCCACGCCTCTTCGCCCGATGCGCCCTTATGGATCATCGCCATCAGTGCATTTACCACGGCCTTCGGGTTGTCATGCTGATAGATGTTGCGGCCATAGACCATCCCTTTGGCCCCCTGCCCCATCAGCGCGGCCGATTTGTTCAGAACGGTCTTCAGGTCCTCCTTGCCTCCGCCGCGCACGAGCACAGGCACCCGCGCCGTCTCCACAACACGATGAAAATCCTCCGCGTTCTCCGTCGGGTCGGCCTTAATGATGTCTGCCCCCATTTCACTCGCGAGCCGCACCAGCGTAATGATCTTCTCGGTGTCGCCATCGACCTGGTAGCCGCCGCGCACATCGTTGGGCAGCATCACCAACGGTTCGATCATCAACGGCATCCCGTATGTGTGGCAGGCCGCCCTCACCCGGCTGATGTTGCGCACGCACTGGCGAAACAGGTCAGGCTCATCGGGCAGCATGAACAGGTTGACCACCACGCAGGCCGCATCCATTTCAAGCGCACCGATGATCGGCTCGTCGTGGTTCTGCAGTTCCGACCACATCACCCGGTGCCGCGTGTCGTTGTAGGGATTGCCCATATCGATCCGCATCACCAGCGCGGGCTTGTCCTTCTCGGGTCTGCTCTGCAGCAAATCGGCCTGACCGTAGGCCATCTGGATTGCATCGGGTTTGGCATCGACCAGCGTGGCGATCACGCTGTCCATGTTCTCGAGTCCCTTAAGAAAACCGGGCTCGTTGCAGACCCCGTGATCAACGGCGACATCAAGACAGCCTCCATTGGTGAACATGCGGTTCATCCGGGCTTTCGTGCTCAGGCGCATCCTGTCTTCCTTTCAATGTTTCTCTGTTCGAGCATCTGCGGCGAGACGCCGTAAAAATCACCGAGTTCGCCGACGAGCGAATTGATCTCCTCCTCCCGCCGCGCGGCCGTCCAGCCGAGTTCGCGCGCTGCGATGTCGGCGATCGCGGAGATGAGGTCACGGGAAATCACCCCGGTAATGGCAAGCGGGGTCCGGCGAAGGATGAGATCGGAGAGATGGACGACGGCTTCCCTGTCCACCAGATAGGCCACCTCGCCGCGGGTCATCCGCGTCACCGGCGCAAGCTGTTCGTCGGACTGCAAGGCGGAACAGAACGCCACCACGTCCCGCGCCTTCGTTCCGTAGACATCAACGAGATGGGCGGCGCGTTCGGACCCGATGCCATGGTCCTGGACGAGTTCACGAACCAGCTCCGCTCCGTCGGCCTGGTAACCGTCTCCACCGCCGATCGGCAGATCGAGGGTTTCGAGCCGGCGTTCATGTCCGAGTTCCGACATCACCTCATCCGCAGCCTGTTCGGCGAAGGCCCGAAACGTCGTCCACTTGCCGCCCACCATGCAGAACTGGGGAACATCGCCTTCGAGCCGGTGGACAAAATGCCCCCGCGTGATCCGCCCGGTAAAACGCTCGTCGCTCTTGGGCAACGGCCGAATTCCGCTGTAGCTGAACACCACGTCGTTGTCCGTCACCTTTATTTCGGGGAATGTCAGTTGCAGGGCGTCGAGAATGTAGCGCTGTTCCTCCGGCTCGCAGCGAACCCGCTCGACGGTGTCGACCCGAATATCGGTCGAACCCGCGAGCACGTTTCCAAGATAGGGAAAGACGATGCAGACGCGGCCGTCGGTGTTCTCGAAAAACACCATGTGCCCACGAAGCGCTTCATGAAGCGCCGGATTGTTCAGGATGACATGCGAACCCTTGGTTCCGGAGACGAGCCTTTCGTCCGTGTTCCGGCGGCCGGAAAAACTCGCGACCGCCTCATTGAGCCACGCGCCGGTGGCATTGACGACCGCCCTGGCGGTGACCGAGACCCTCTCCCCGGTTTCACGATCGGTGACGACAAAGCCGGACGCTTCGCGCTCGATTTCCGCGTAGTTCAGTGCCACGCAATCCGGGGCGGTGCGCATCGTGTCGGTAACGAGCTCGACGCCGAGACGTTCGGGATGACTGATCCATGCATCATGATAGACGGCGGAAAAGCGCAAGTCCCGGGTCAGGTGAGGCCAACGCCGGAAGGTTTCTCCTGCCGCGTAAAACCCGTGCCGTGGCAGAACGCGCCGTTTGCGGGTCACCCAGTCATAGAGCGAAAGGCCGATCTTGATGGGCAGCGCACCGCGCTTCGCTGGCTTGCTCGTCAGCCCGAGAAAACCGGCCGCGCCATTCATCAGGCCGGAGAACACCGAACTAATCGGAATCACGGTCGGCAGCGGACGCACGAAATGCGGCGCGTTGCGCAACAGGGCATCGCGTTCGCGCAGGGATTCCTGGACGAGGTCGAACTCGCCGTTTTCGAGATAGCGGAGCCCGCCATGGATCATCCGCGAGGGCGCGGCACTGCAGCCCGAGCAAAAGTCGTTGCGCTCGACCAAAAGCACCCGCAGGCCCTGCAGCGAAAGCTCGCGAAACACGCCAATGCCGTTGATGCCGCCGCCCACGACAACAACGTCAAAGGCGCCGTCATCACGGACTTCTTCCAGGCTGTCGCTGCGGTGTTCAGGCATAGGCTCTCCGTTCACCGTCCCCCGGGGCGGTGTCCGCAATTGATTTCGGTCATGTGCGTATGTTCAGGCGTCGAGATGGGTCAGATGTGTTCGTGCTGCCTCACTGATCAGGTTGATTTCGTCCGCCGACAGGCGGATCGCGCCGGCCCTTGCATTCTCCCGCGCCTGATCCGGATTGCGCGCGCCGCACAGGGAAAAGGTGATGCCAGGCTGCTGCAGGGTCCAGGCGATCACGATCTGGGCGCTTGTTGCCTGATGCCGTTCGGCCACGGGAGTGATTTGATCCATGAGCCGGGCAACCTTTTCGCGGTTGCCGGTGGAGAAACGGGGATTGTCCTTGCGCAGATCATCGCCGGAGAAGGTCCGGTCGGGGCCGATTTTTCCGGAGAGAAGCCCCAGTGCGAGGGACGAGTAGCTCAATGTGGAAACACCATGCTCGGCGCAGATCGGAAGCAGCGACGTTTCGATGTCGCGCTTGACCATGCTGTACTCTTCCTGAATGGCGTCCAGCTGCCCGGCGGCAACATAGTTCCGCAGGTCCTCGGTCGAGACGTTGCTGGCGCCGATCGCGCGGATCTTGCCTTGCGCCTTCAATGCCTCCAGCGCGTCCATCGTCTCCTGGATCGGTGTTGTCGGGTCCTGCCAATGGGTGATGTAGAGGTCGATATAGTCGGTCCTCAAACGCTTGAGGCTTTGCTCGACTTCGTGAATGATCGACTCCTTGCCGAGATAACGGTGAACCGGTCCGCTGTCATAGTCGAAGAAATGATTGCCCTTCGTGGTGTGCCAGACGAGGCCGCATTTGGTGGCAAGAACCACCTTGTCCCGGCGGCCCTCGATGGCCTTCCCCACAATGGTTTCCGCCAACCCCTGACCGTAGGCCGGGGCGGTATCGATCAGCGAAATGCCTTCATCAATGGACGTCCGGATCGCCTCTATCGATTTGCTCTCCTCGGTGCCGCCCCACATCCAGCCGCCGATCGCCCAGGTGCCGAGGCCGACCGCCGAAGCTTCAATGCCGGAATTTCCGATCGGGCGGGTGAGTATTTCATGCGACATGTCTTCCCTCTCGTATGTTTTGAAGGACCGCGGCTGCGGTCTGCTCATCGATGATGAGCGAATTGAACAGGCGCCCCTCGAGCGCGGCGCAGATGGGCTCCACCTTCTCCTCGCCCGAGGCAACGCCGATGATGACCGGGCATTTCGCCAGTTCCGCCGGGCTCAGCGCCACGATGCGCGAGTTGAGCGGATAGTTGGCGACCGAACCGTCCCGCAGGATCAGATGCGCCAGGAACTCTCCTGTGACGCCACCATCGATCGGCAGTTGCCCGCCGGTGTCAGGTCCGGGATGAAGATCGAAGTAACTCGAACCGGGCGTGTGGATCGAGCCGATGCCGACGATGGAAACCGACGCATTGCGCGCCAGGTCCAGCACCTCCCTGATCGAGCCCATTTCCATGAGCATGTCGCGCTGCTCCCGGCTTTCGGCAAAGAGCGGCGCATGCAGCAGCATGGCCGTGCCGCCGAGCCGCTCGGCCAGTTGCGTCGCGAGATGGTTGACGTCGGTGTAGTACTTGCCCTGAACCCCGCCGGTCAGCGGAACGACTTTCACGTTGAAGGCCCGATCCGGATTGAGGTTCTGCACGATCGAGCTGACCGCCTTACCTCCGGTAATGGCAATCACATCACCGTCGCGAATGGTCTCGAGCAGATGATTGGCCGCAGCTCGCCCGACCTGCTGCAGATTTGTATCCGGATTGCCGGAGACTGCCGGGGTGACAACCGCGTTTGCAAGCTGCGTGCTTGCCACAAGACCGTTCTCGAGATCCACCAGCGGCTGGTACGGGCTTTCGATCATGATCTTGACCATGCCCATGCGTTTGCCCTGGGCGATCAGGCGGTTGACCTTCGAGGTCGACAGGTTGAGCCGCACCGCGATCTCCGATTGCTTCATCTCTTCGAGATAATGAAGGCTGAGCACCGTGTGCATCTGCCGTATCGCTTCGAATTCTTCTCTGTTCTCAACCATTCTTGGCTTCCAGTTTCACTGCCGACATCGGACCTACCGCCGCCGCTTGTTGAGATAGTGATCTATGGTCACTGCGGCGAGCAGAATCGAGCCCCGGATTATGTCCTGCCAGTAAACCGAGACATCGAGCAGTGCCAGCGAACTGGAAACGACAGACAGCAGGATGACGCCGAGGATTGCGCCAAGAATCGTTCCCGAGCCGCCGGACAGGCTCGCGCCCCCGATCACCGCGGCAGCAATGACATTGAGCTCCATGCCGATCCCGAAGGTCGGCTGTGCGGACCCGAAACGCGCCATGTAGATGATGCCGGCGACGCCGCACAACGCCGAACACAGGGTCGTGGTGAAGAACACCACGCGCTTGGTCCGGATGCCCGAATAGGCGGCTGCCTTCTCGTTGCTGCCGGTGTAGAACACCTTGCGGAAGAACGTGGTCCGGCGGAGCATGAAGTCGGATGCAATGACGACGGCAATGAAGATCAGGATAACCACCGGAATCACGCCGATCGATCCCTGCCCGATGAACTTGAACTCGGGCGGCAAAGTGTAAAGCCCGATCGGTCGACCACCGGTGCCGAGAAGACAAGCGCCACGTGCGATCACCATGACGGCGAGCGACACGATGAAATGATGCAGGCCTACCGTAGTGACGAAGAAGCCCATAATCGCACCAATCATGGTGCAGGCGAGGATCGACAGCGCAGAGGCCGTCCAGGGATCGACGCCAGCCAGGAACAGGAGCCCGGCGATCACCATTGCAAGAGCCGTCACCGACCCCACGGACAGATCGATGCCGCCGGAAATCAGAAGGATGGTCATGCCGACGACCACGATGCCCTCGACGGCGAAGGCCATGGCCATGGCCCGCATGTTCACCCAGGTCAGAAAATAGGGCGAAGCAAATGACATTATGATGAACAGCGCCAGGATGATTAGCACCAGGCCGGTTTCACGCATGCGGAACAATCGCAATGCGGCGCCGGCAACACTGTCCGGAGATCCCGGCTGGCTGCCCGATCCTTCAATCGCAGCGGTTTTGACGTCTTGTGTCATTGGACTGCCTCCAGCTGCGTTTCCAGAACCGACGCCAGATACATGATGTTTTCCTCGGTCATGTCGTTGCCTGCCAGTTCGCCGCTGATCTGGCCTTCGCGCACGACCAATACGCGGTCGCAAACGCCGATGAGTTCCGGCAGTTCGGACGATATCATCACGATGCCGACGCCCTCTCGCGCGAGATCGCGCAGGATGCGGTGTATTTCGGATTTTGCGCCGACATCGACGCCGCGGGTAGGTTCATCGAGAAAGATGACTTCCGGATTGACCGAAAGCAGCTTGGCGATTGCAACCTTCTGCTGATTGCCCCCCGACAGGTTTGAAACCGGTTCACCCACATGACCGCATTTCAAGTTGAGCATTGCGCCCAACCGCCGAGCCAGGCCCGCCTCAAGCCGGTCATTGATGATGCCCTTGGGCGCGGCAACCTGCGACAGCTTCAGCGCAGACACATTCTCCGCGATGGACATTTCCAGAAACAGGCCGTCGCCCTTGCGGTCTTCCGAAAGGTAGACGACGCCCTCGCGGATGCTGTCCTTGTAGGTGGTCGTCTCAAGCCGGCGGCCCTTCAACCTCACCTCGCCGGTCACCTCGCCCTCAAGCTTGCAGATGCCCTTGACGATCTCACTCCGGCCGGCGCCGATCAGGCCGGCCAGACCGAGGATTTCGCCCTTCCTGAGATCGAAGGAAATGTTTCTGAACCGGCGACTTTCGGTCAGGTTGCGCACCGACAGGATGGTTTCGTCCGTCTTGTCCGCCTGCGGCTGCTTTTCCGGGTAAAGCTTGTCGATGACGCGACCGACCATGGCGTTGACGATTTCGGTCGGTGTGGTGTCGGCCACATCGCGGGTGACGATGTATTGCCCGTCGCGGAACACCGAGACGCGGTCGCAATTGTCGAAGATCTCGACCATGCGGTGGGAGATGTAGATGATGGAGATGCCCTGGCTGACAAGATTGCGCATGATGTCAAAAAGGATCTGCGCCTCTTTCTCGGTCAGCGCCGCGGTCGGTTCATCAAGAATGAGAACCCGGCAATCCAGGGTCAGAGCCTTTGCGATCTCGACCAGCTGTTGCTGGGAAATCGACAGGCTTCGCACCAGGGCAGTCGGATCGATGTCGGCCAGACGGTGGAGCACCTGCCTCGCCTTGTGCTCGAGGTCCGTGTAATTCATCAAGGGGGAGCGGCTAACATTGGTGGTCGCCATGAAGATGTTTTCAGCGACGGTGATATCGGGGCACAGCGCGATCTCCTGATGCACAAAACCGATGCCGAGCCGCTGCGCGATGGCGGGAGAGGCTATTTCGACGGGCTTTCCGTCAAACCGAATCTCGCCGCTGTCGGGACGCAGAATGCCATCGATCACATTCATCAGGGTCGACTTTCCGGCACCATTCTCGCCGGCGATGGCATGCACTTCGCCCTTGCGCAGTTCGAAGTCGACGCCTCGGAGGGCGTGAATGGGCCCGAAGGACTTGCTCAAGTTTCTGATTTCGAGGATCAGGTCGCTGTTCATCTCATTCTTACTCTGCTGTACCGGGCCTGCTCGGCCGTATCCGGTATGATCCGGGCTGCTGGCTCCGGCCGCCCGCGCGCCGATGTCGGGAACGCGGGCGACCTGTGCGGAAAGCTGCACTCAGCTTGGATCGCGGCCTTCCATGTACGTGTTGAGATCGAACGAGTCGGCGTTCTCCTTGGTGATGACCGAGAAGCCGTTGTCGACATAGGGGATCTGAACCGGGTTGAAGCCGGAGACCTTGTAGTCGTTGAACGGATCGAACATGTCCGAATGGGCGGCCATGAACAATGCGACAAACCCCATGAAGCCCTGCATGCCCTGGTTCGGATTGAGCGCCATGTGAATGTTGCCGGCCTTGATGTGCTCAAGGGTGGTGGGCGTCACGTCGGCATGCATGACCAGCACGTCGGCCTTGGCTTCCAGCACGGCCGCCACGGCCCCTTCTGCCGAGCCCGCTTCCGGGATCCACAGGGCGCCCAGATTGGGGTTGGCCTGGAGAATGGATGCGGTCGCGCGATAGGCCGCGTTGCTGTCCTGGTTGGTCGCCTGGCGGCCGACCAGCTTCATATCCGGATAATTGTCCTCCATGTAGGAAATGAGCGCCGTGACCCGCAGGTCGTGGTTGCTCTGTCCCGGGTTCTCAAGCACCGCATATTCCGCGCTGTCACCGATCTGGCTGACGATTTCCTCGGCCGCGAACTTGGCTTCGGCCAGGTTGTCGGAGGTGATGTAGGCGGTGCGCTTGGATTTCGGTGAATCGGCGGCGAAGGTCACCACCTCGACACCGCTGTCGATGGCCCGGTCGATGGGCTCGATGAACGGGTCCGACTGCATCGGATGAAGAAGAATGCCGGCAGGCTGCTTCACCAGGTCCTGCTCGAAGGACGCGATCTGCTTGGTGATGTCATAGTCGGGCGTGCCCGAGAATGCCGTCTCGCACCCCATGGCCTCTGCGGCCTGCTTGAAACCCTGATAGACCGGGACCCAGTAGGGATGCGCCGAGACCATCACGTTCATGATGTAGGTTTCACCCGGCTCGCACTGGAACTTGCTCTGCGCCGATGCCGCACTCGGAATTGCAAACACGGCAGCCATTGTGGCCGCGGTCAAAGCCGTGGCCATTTGAACGATTCTCATGATTTTCCTCCACGCTATATCCTGCCCTCTCTCCCGGCTTCGAGACGAAACCGCCTTGCAAGATATTTCAGTATGCGAATTTTATCGCACAACGGCGATCTAAGCTTCCAGCCAACCTCCTGTCAACAGGATTCTATATTTTTTTCATTTGCTGAAATTTATTTCAGTTTGGTGCTTTTTGCAAGCCGAGTCCCCCATTTTTCCGGAATGCTCTATCCGGCGGCCGGGTCTGGCGAACACATCCGGCGGGACGGCTTTCCGCCTCTTGCGTAATTCCAAGACGGTGCTAAAAATTTAGCCATGGTTAGTTTTTATGCAGATGCGCCGCAGTCGCCGATTTCATCTTCGAAGAGAACCCCGAAACGATTGCGCGAAGGGCTCGCGCATCTGCTGCAGTCGATCTATCCCGATCATGACAAGGACGCGCTCATGGAAGCTGCCCTGAATGCGTTCTGGCCGGCTGACGAGGGCCCTCGCCCCCGCGGCCGACCGCCGGGCAATACGCTGTGGAGCGAAAAAGACAGCTACATCATCACCTACGGCAACACCTTCGTGAACGGTGAGCACAAGCCGCTGGATCTGCTCTACAACTTTCTCGACACAAGGTTGCGCGACGTTGCGACCGGCGTGCACATCCTGCCCTATTTTCCCTACACCTCCGATGACGGCTTTGCCGTTACCGACTACTATGCCGTCGACGGCATGCTCGGCGCCTGGGAGGATATCGGACGGATCGCCGGCCAGTTCCGACTGATGTCGGATCTGGTGATCAACCATTGCTCAAGCCTGAGCGTGATGTTCAACGAGTATCGGCTGGGTCATGCGCCCTATGACCGGTTCTTCTTCGAGGCCTCCCCGGATGACGATCTCTCGATGGTCGTCAGGCCACGGGCGCACCCGCTCTTGCGTGAGGTCGAGACCGCCAACGGCACCAGGCATGTCTGGTGCACGTTCAGCCACGATCAGGTCGATTTCGACTTTTCCAATCCCGAGGTGCTGCTCGAGTTCCTGCGCATTCTTCGCTTCCACGTCGATCGTGGCGTGCGGACCATCCGCCTGGATGCAATCGCCTATCTCTGGAAGGAGGTCGGCTCCCCATCCATCCATCTTCACCAGACCCATGCGGTGGTAAGGCTGCTCAGGCTTTTGTCCGACTTTTGCAAGCATCCGCTGGTGCTGATCACCGAGACGAATGTTCCGAACTCCGAGAACCTGAGCTACTTCGGAAACCGCAACGAGACCCATGTTGTCTACAATTTCTCGCTGCCGCCGCTTTTGCTGCATGCGCTCCTTCACGGAACTTCCAAGCATCTGAACGCCTGGCAGATGTCGATGCCGCCGGCACAGCTTGGCTGCACCTATTTCAACTTCACCGCATCGCATGACGGGATCGGCATGCGGCCGGCCGAAGGGCTGTTGAGTGACGAAGAAATCGACAGCGTCATCGCCACGGCCAAGCGCTTCGGCGGGCTCGCCTCCATGCGCAAGATGCCGGACGGGAGCGTGCGGACCTATGAGATCAACATTGCGATGTTCGACGCGCTCAAGGGCACGGTCAATGGCGAGGACGAATGGAACATCGAGCGCTTCCTGTGCAGCCAGACAATCGCGCTCGGCCTGGAAGGCATTCCGGGGATCTACATTCATTCGCTGCTGGGCACCGGCAATGATTACGAGGGGGTTGAGAAATCCGGTCACAACCGGGCCATCAATCGTCGCCGGTGGCACTATCCCGACCTTCTGGACCAGCTTGAAGATGCGCAAAGTCCCCATGCCCGGGTCTTCAAAGGCTTAACGCGCCTTTTGAAACTCAGGGCCCGTCAGCCCGGTTTTCACCCCAATGCAACGCAGTTCACATTGCAGCTGGGTGACAAGCTGTTCGGCTTCTGGCGCCAGAGCCTGGACCGCTCGCAGAGCATCTTTGCCATTCACAATCTGACCGCAGACACGGTTGCCGTTCCGGTGATGTCACTCAACCTGATCGGCGGCGAAGTCTGGACCGACCTGATATCCGGCGAAGAAATCGGTCCGGCCGGCAGCGACATTTCGTTCGAGCCTTACCAATGCCGCTGGATCACGAACTGACCCCCGCGCGCGCCATATTGCCGGATGCCGGACGATTGATCGTGTTCAGCGATCTCGACGGAACGCTTCTCGACCACGAGACCTATTCCCATGCCGCGGCTGCCGAAGCGCTTGCCGAGCTCCTGGAGCACAATGTTCCGCTGATCCTTGCGTCGAGCAAGACGGCCGCCGAAATCGCACCTTTGCGCAAGGAACTCGGGTTTTCTCATTGCGAGGCCATCGTGGAGAACGGGGCCGGCATTCTTGAGCCTCATGACAACGGAGACGGAGCGTCCGAAACCCATGGCAGGCTTCTGTCCGCCGTCGCGAGCCTACCGTCCGAACTGACAGCCAATTTCCGCGGCTTTTCGGACTGGACCGACGAAGAGGTCTCCGAGCGTACGGGCCTGTCCACCGAACAGGCAGCCAGAGCGCGGCAGCGGCAATTCTCCGAACCGGGCCTGTGGAGCGGCAGTGATCGGGAGCGCGACCGGTTCTGCGAACTTCTGAGAGAGATGGGCATCCGGGCCCAACAGGGCGGACGTTTCATGACCCTGTCGTTCGGCAGCGATAAAGCCTTGCGAATGACCGAGATCATCGACCGGTACCGTGAAAGCGGACATGAGCCGTTTGCGCTCGCCCTGGGCGATGCGAGCAATGACATCGGGATGCTTGAAGCGGCCGACCTCGGCGTCATCATCCCGAATTCAAGCCATGGCGGCATTCCCCGCCTTCCCGGCGAGGCCAAGGGGCGGATCGTTCGCGAGACGCTGGAAGGTCCGGCGGGGTGGAACAAAGCGGTGTTGCGAATGTTCCAAACAGACATCGGGCTCAAGGAGAGTTGAATGGCGGACTTTCATCAGAACGGCAACGTTGCGACACTCCACAATCTTACCCGTCTGCCGCTGGAACTGATGGAAGGTCAGCTCAGACAGTTCTCGAAGAGCCGCAAGATCACCCTGATCCTGCCGTCACTGTTCTCCGAACTCGAACATGATGCGCTTGCCCGGATCCTCGATGAACTTTCCGGCGCGGATTACATCAACAACGTGATCATCGGTCTGGACCGGGCGACGGCGGAGGAGTTCGCCTTCGCCAAACAGTATTTCTCCCGCCTTCCCCAAAAGCACGACATCCTCTGGAACGACGGGCCTCGCCTGAAGGCGATCCATGCCCAGCTCGCCGATGCGGGACTTGCTCCGAAGGAGCCGGGCAAGGGGCGCAATGTCTGGTATTGCATCGGCTATGCGCTTGCGTCGCAAAACGCGGATATCGTCGCCCTGCACGATTGCGACATCACCACCTATTCACGCGAAATGCTGGTGCGGTTGATTTACCCCGTAGCCAATCCCGGGTTTCCCTACCAGTTCTGCAAGGGATATTATCCGCGCATTGCCGACGGGAAGCTCAACGGACGGGTTTCGCGCCTGCTTGTCTCTCCCCTGCTCCTGTCGATCCAGAAGGTCTGCGGTCACAACGACTACATCGAGTATCTCAAAGGCTTCCGCTATCCGCTTGCCGGCGAATTCGCCATGCGGGTCGGCATACTTCCGGACATGCGGATCCCCTCGGACTGGGGGTTGGAGATCGGGGTCCTGTCGGAGGTCTGGCGCAATCTCTCCAACCGGTCGGTCTGCCAGGTGGATATTTCCGACGCCTATGACCACAAGCACCAGACACTCTCCAAGGAGGACGCCAGCACGGGACTGTCGCGGATGTCGGTCGACATCTCCAAGGCCCTGTTTCGCAAACTCGCCACGGACGGTGTCGTGTTCAGCCAGGAGACTTTTCGCACGATCAAGGCGACCTATTACCGAACGGCGCTCGACCTCATAGAGATGTACCACAACGATGCCCTGATGAACGGGCTCTACACCGACCGCCACCAGGAAGAAGAGGCGGTCGAACTGTTTGCAGCCAATATCGTGCATGCGGGTCAGATCTTTCTCGAAAACCCGATGGAGACACCGTTCATTCCGAACTGGAGCCGGGTGCAATCGGCCAATCCCGACCTTCTGAGGAGCATGGTCGACGCCGTCGCGGCCGATCGCGCGGATGACGGTGGCTGACACGGCAGCGTTTCACCCCGAGCCCGGGTCCGAGCCTCCGGCACAGCAGCCGATGGTGGCGTCCGTCGTGAAGGGCGCCAACTCATTCGTGCAGGCTGCAAATAACGGGTTTGCCCATCGGCACTGAAATCGATTACACTGCCTCCGGTTCAGCTCTTTACTGCCCCGCATCAGGGCACAGGTCGGGGCTGAATTGGGGTGTTGCCTTGCTGAAACCTGCGTTTGCAGGCTTGCCAATTGCGGCGCGGGCCCCAGGCATTGGAGGGAGAAACGTCGAGCGCCGTCACATTGCTGCGGCACTTCAAAAGCGATCGGTGTGAGACATCAAGATCAAGTTCGCGCTGCGGAGCGGACCAATTCCATCGCGGCACGGCTGCGGACCGCTTGAGCGAAAGCCAGCCGGGTTCGGCGGACGACACAAGCGGGACTATCAGGGAGAGAGAAAGAAATGCCTAGATCCAATACGGGACCGAAAACCATGAAGGGGCCTGGAATTTTCCTGGCCCAGTTCGTCAGCGACGAGGCCCCGTTCAATTCCCTGCCGTCGATTGCAAAATGGGCGGCTTCGCTTGGCTACAAGGGGCTGCAGGTTCCCAGCTGGGACGCGCGGCTTTTCGATCTGGAAAAGGCCGCCGCCTCGCGCACCTATTGCGACGAGGTCAAGGGCATCTGCGCCGATGCCGGCGTGGAGATCACCGAGCTTTCCACCCATCTGCAGGGCCAGCTTGTCGCCGTCAATCCGGCCTACGACCTGGCCTTCGACGCATTTGCGCCGGAGCGGCTTCATCGCAATCCCGAAGCGCGTCAGGCCTGGGCCGTGGAGCAGATGATGCTGGCAGCCAGGGCTTCGGCCAATATGGGGCTTGAGGGGCACGTCTCCTTTCCGGGCGCCCTCGCCTTTCCCTATGTCTATCCCTGGCCGCAGCGGCCCGACGGTCTGATCGACGAGGCGTTCACGGAGTTAGCCAAACGCTGGGAGCCGATCCTGAACGCATTCGACGAGGCGGGCACGGATGTCGGGTTCGAGATCCATCCCGGCGAAGATGTATTCGACGGCACCACCTTCGAGATGTTTCTCGACAAGCTGAAAGGACATGAGCGCTGCTGCATCAATTACGATCCGTCGCACTTTCTGCTGCAGCAACTCGATTATCTGGCCTTCATCGACATCTATCAGGAGCGGATTTCGGCCTTTCACGTCAAGGATGCCGAATTCAATCCGACCGGACGGCAGGGCGTGTATTCCGGCTACGCCAAATGGATCGACCGGGCAGCGCGGTTCCGCTCGCTCGGTGACGGGCAGGTCGACTTCGGCGGGATTTTCTCCAAACTCGCGCAATATGGATACGACCGCTGGGCCGTGATCGAGTGGGAATGCTGCCTCAAGCATCCCGAGAACGGGGCGGCCGAAGGCGCGGCCTTCATCTCCGATCACATCATCCGCGTGACGGAAAGGGCGTTTGACGATTTCGCCGGCGGCCAGACCGATCGCGAGACCAACCGGAAGATGCTGGGACTTTGACGATGGCGAAGACAAATCCGAAACACAGAACCGATGGCCGTATCCGCCTGGGCATGGTGGGTGGCGGCCAGGGGGCTTTCATCGGCGGCGTCCACCGCATCGCCGCGCGCATTGACGGCGAATTCGAACTGGTGGCGGGCGCACTGTCTTCGGACCCTGACCGCGCACTTGCCTCGGCCGGGGAACTGGGTCTCGACCCGGACCGGTCCTATGGGAGTTTCGACGACATGGCGAAGGCCGAGTCCGAACGGGCGGACGGGATCGAAGCCGTGGCAATCGTCACTCCCAATCACATGCATTATCCCGCCGCAAAGGCCTTTCTCGAGGCGGGCATTCACGTGATCTGCGACAAGCCGCTGACCTCGAACCTTGCCGATGCGAAACGGCTCGCCGCCATCGCGGAAAAATCCGGACGGCTGTTCGTGCTCACGCACAATTACACCGGCTACCCGATGGTCCGTCAGGCGCGCGAAATGCTGCAGAAGGGTGTGCTCGGAAAGCTGCGGCTGGTTCAGGCGGAATATGTGCAGGACTGGCTGAGCGAACCGATCGAACAGACCGGTCAAAAGCAGGCCTCCTGGCGAACCGACCCGAAACAGACCGGCGCGGGCGGGGCCACGGGGGATATCGGCACCCACGCCTACAATCTGGGCTGCTTCGTCTCAGGCCTCGAACTCGAGAGCCTGTCTGCGGATCTGGACGCTTTTGTCGACGGAAGGCTGGTCGACGACAACGCCCATGTGATGATGCGCTACAAGGGGGGCGCCAAGGGCATGATCTGGGCCAGCCAGGTGGCGCCCGGCAACGAAAACCGGCTGTGCTTGCGTATTTTCGGCGAAAAGGGCGGGCTCGAATGGGCACAGGAAGACCCGAACTACCTGTGGTACACGCCGCTTGGAAAACCCAAGCAGCTGATCACGCGCAACGGCGCTGGAGCCGGCGGAGCCGCCGGCCGGGTGAGCCGGATTCCGGCGGGGCATCCCGAAGGATATCTTGAGGGGTTCGCAACGCTCTATTCGGAAGCCGCCAAAGCCATCCGGGCGGTTCGCAAGTCCAATGGCCGCATTCCCAAGGATGTGGTGTTTCCCACGGTCAGCGACGGCGTGGCCGGTGTGGCCTTCGTCGAGGCTTGCGTCAAATCGTCGAAGAAGAACGGCGCCTGGACTGCGCCCTGAAGGGGCGCCCCTCACAACTGCCGGGCTCAGGTCTCCGGTTTGACCGCCGCTTCAACCGAAGCGGCGGCGCGCAGACAGCTGGTCGATCAGCAACACCAGACGCGCACTGACCGCAAGAAACAGCAGCAACACGCCGATCAACCCGCTGCCTTCGAGGAGAACCTGCTTCCACCCCGTGGCAGCCGGCATCGCCATGCTGCCCACCGCATCCAGCGCGACAAAGGCAACAGCCACCGAAAACAGGGTCAGAAACGTCCGACACGCCGTGATCTCGCGGGCGAAAAGGATGAGAAGGGCAAGGATTGCCACACCCAGGCCGGACGCGCCGACCCATCCCGCCATCACCGGTCCTGCGGTGAGCAGACCAGCACCCCAACGGGCCTCAAGCGCGAAAAACACGCAAACCACCGCAATTGCCAGCCAGAACAGCGCACCGCGATCAAAGCGCTTCGTACGGATGTAGAACACCAGCGCGGCGGCCATTCCGCTCATGGCGGCAAGGAGCGACTTAAGGGCGGTGTTGAGCCCCAGTTCGCCGAATTCCTGGGCCGGGTTGCCGGGCGGCGAAAGGTGCACCGAAATCACGATGCTCAGGAGCACCAGCACGAAAGCAAGACTGGCAAAGCTGACAAACATCGCCGGCAGTCGCTCCTCTCCCGGCTGGCTGCGAGATGAAAAAAGCTCGCCAAGTTCTGAAACACTCATGGGCACACTATCTCCGGATTTCAGCCTCGCGCGGGACCTCGCCGCAAAAGACCGATGCAATGCATCCTTCCCAAAAGCACATCCGAAGACATTGTGCGTGCTGAACTTGTTGCGATGGTTAGCGGCCGTTTAACAATTTGGTAACCATGATATTGCCCGCAAACACAAGGAATGCAGCAAACCACACAATCACTACAGTCTCTGCGCAGCAGCCGGAGCGGCGATCGGAGGCAACAACCTCCAAGTCCGGCCTTGTAAGAGATAACCCGCAATGCGATAAATCAGACCGAGTTCTTTCAGGTCTGTTTTCAGTTAGGAGCGCTTCCTTGGCCCCCACACTTTCCCGTATCATCGGCATTGCCGCGATTGCAGCCGCAAGCTTCGCCTTTGCCCCCGCGAATGCGCAGACATCGGGGACGGCGACCACGGATCGCCCGAAAAACAACTGGGCAGTCAATTGCGGCGCCGGCGAAACCGCAGATTCTCCGCTCGTCTGCCAGATGGTGCAGAACGTGACGGTGACGGAAACCAATCAGCGCCTGCTGTCAGTCGTCATTCGCCCGCAGCCCGAACAGACAAACCACATGCTGACGCTGGCGCTGCCGCACGGTGTCGACTTCACCAAGGGCGTGGAAGTCACGATCGACGAGAATGAGACGCTCAATCTGGTGGTCAACACAAGCACGCCGCAAGGGGCATTCGCCAACCAGCCGATCAGCGATGCGCTTTTGTCCGAGCTTAGGGCCGGGAGTGTCGCCAAGATCACGTTCTATTCCGTGGCGGGACAGGCTGTTTCGGTGCCGATCAGCCTGATCGGGTTTTCGTCCGCCTATGAAAAGCTGTCCGCCGGCTAGAGACCATGAACACACCTGTTCAGGGTCGCTACAAGGATCGGAACTTCTTTGAGAAGACGGTCATGCTTGATGGCTCCGGCTTCACCAGCTGCGCCTTCGCCAGATGCACCATGATCTATTCCGGCGGCGAAATCCCGTCCCTGTCCGGATGCCGTTTTGACGATTGCGCATGGCAGTTCGGCGGCGAGGCCGCCAATACGATCGCGTTTCTCTCCGGCATGTATCGGGGCGGGTTCGACCGGCTGATCGAATCGACGTTTCACGAGATCCGCCGCGGCGCGATGGTCAGCCAGGAGCAGAGTGCTGCTCCGCAGCCCGGCACCCCAGCCGGCAAGGCCAGCTTCCTGAAGCCGCTGCGCATCTTCCGTGTCCCGAAACAGGAACAGAGCTCATGATCGACAAGCTGACCGCTGAAAGCTTCGAGAATCTCGGCAGCCAGACTTTCACCGTGACCGCAGTGGAGCCGCCGCAGCGGCTCAAGCTGGTCGAGGTTGTGCGCAAGGGCAAGGGTGAACGGATGGGCGGCGCTTTCTCACTGCTGTGGCAATCGGACAGCGAAAGCATCCTGCCGCAGGGCTGCTACACCTTCAAGCACGACGGGCTGGGTGATCTGGACATTTTCATCGTGCCCGTCGGCCAGGCCAGCGAAGGCGTGCACTACGAGGCCGTCTTCACCTGACGCAAGCGGCCGAAACACTACTTCAACAGCTTGGGGCCCGTTCGCGTCAGGCCCCTTCCCGGCTCCACCGCAAAAGGTCATAAACACCCTTATCCTCAATGGTGCGGAAGCCCAGCCGATGATAAAGGCGCATCGCCGGATTGGCCTTTTCGACGTGAATGCCGACCGCCTTTCGGGCCGTTTCCGCCTTCTCCATGATGTCGCGTAGCAAGGCCGCGCCCAGTCCCCGTCCACGAAAGGCGGGCATCAGTGCAATGTCTATGATGCGCAGCTCGCTCGGCCATTCCTCGATGTAAAGCCTGCCCGCCGGTTCGAGCCCGTGCTCGACAACCAGCCAGGCAGCATCGGGATAGTGGGTCTGATAGTGCGCATGCTGGGCGTGGAACTGCATCTCCAGAAAGTCTCCTTTCTGGGCGGCGCCCCAAGGCAATTGCGACAGTTCCTCCTCTCGCGTCGAGGCATAAAGCGCCGACAGGAAACCCATGTCGGCGTCAGTCATCGGTCGCAGAACAATCCCCATCGCCTCCGCACGGGCATAGCCGCCTGCGAGCACCACCTCCGGGGTCCGGGAGCTCGACGGATGACCCACCGTCACTCCTGTTCGGGGGGTGTCAGATCGCGGACGATGCCGTAGGTGAAGATGCCGTTGTCGGCGAGCATGGTCCAGCCGGCGGACCAGTGCGTGGAGCCGGGCGCGATTTGGGAAATGAACTTGACGCCGTTGGTGCCCGTCTCCCCCTGGAAATAGCTAAGGGCGCCGTCGGCATTGTAGTCCATGGCCACGAGACCGAAATCCGGCGCGGTTCCGATCTGCTGCCAGCCGCTCCAGGTCTGCTTGCGCACATCGGTCTGATAATTTGCATTGAGGCCGAGATTCTCGTCGAGCGCGACGAGCACGATGTTTCCGTTGTTGTCGAAGGCCGATATCACATTGACGACCGCGGCATTGATGTAGCTGATCTGGTGCCACTCCGACCAGGTGGTCTTGGCCGGTTCGGTCTGCCGGATCTGGACGACCTGCGAATTGGCTCCGACCATGAAGATGTTGAGGAAGCCCTCGGGATCGAGCACCGCGGTCGGCACCGATCCGGCGGTTCCACTGGCTGCATTGTCGATCCGGGTCCAGCCGGTCCAGTCGGTCGCCGCCAGCGCCGTGTCCTTGGTCTGGGCGTTCACGTAGACTTCCTGGGCATCGGGATTGTCGCTGATCGCCACAAGCGTGATGCGGCTGTTGATGTCATTGGCCGCGGTCAGGCGTGCCAGTCCGCTGCCCGGCAACTGGATCCAGTCGCTCCAGGGCGAATCCGGCGGCGCACTCACCTTGACATGGACGGTGATCGGCTCGCGCGACCCCGGCGGGATCACTTCTTCAGTGGTGTCGACGATCTTGTCCGGGTTCTGATACTTCCACCAGACCGAACCTGTCGCGCCATCAACACCGAAAATCTCTATCCGGCCATCGGCGTCGCGCTGCATGGCGATCTGGACGAGACCTTCCAAGCCCTCCGGCAGGCCCAGATCCACCGGAGCGTTCCAACGCTGCGCGCCGCCTGCGGCCTGGGGCGCTTCATCGATGTAGTGTACCGTAGCCGGGCTGGCATTGGTGACCGCAGCCATGGCCACCCGCCCGTCCATCGTCAAACCGGTGCCCAGCACGAGGTAAGCGGTGTCGTTGACCGCGCTCAGGGTCCCCGACCAGGGACCGTTCGGGAAGTTTTGAGCGGTCCAGACGATATGGTTGTCCTGGTTCAGGTCGATGCCCAGCAGCATCAGCCGCGAGAATTCCGCAAAGGGCGTGAGGACCGGCTCGCCCGAGGGGAGAGACGCGCCTTCGACGAGTTCGATTTCGGTTCTGACTGCGTCGCTCATGATCAAGCTCCTTGTGGAATGCCTTGCGGCGGGGGCCCCGCGTCAGCTGCGCGAGGGATAGAGCCCCTGAAGCGCGATGATGAAATTCATCGTCAGGTAAGGCTGCATGTTGTTGTGCGCCTGGGAACCGCCAGTGGGTTCGAGAACGCCATCGGCCATGTCGACGAGATCTGCCGATGTGTTGCTCTGGTAAGCCGGCCCGCCGGAGGATCTTGCAAAGGTCCGGTTGGCTGCCGGGATCTGGAACGAGGCGGGAAATCCGTCGGACATCATGGTGTGATTGTGGTTCGGCATCTGCGCCTCGGTGAGCGTGACCTGCTCGACCCCGCCGCGTTGGCCAAGCCGCCTGGAGGTCAGGCCCGGCCCGCGCCCCGGATGCATCGGCGCGCGACCTTCCAGGTTCGGCAGCGCCGTGGTGGTGCGGCCATCTCCGCCATAGGTGGTTCCGATGAGCGAAAACAACGCCGTGTTCTGGGAGACGGGAAGCAACTGGCCATCGCAGAAGGCCCAACTCCGGGGGGCGAAATTGCCGGCAAAGATGCGAATTTCGGCAATGAACGGTTCGGACATGTCTGACCTCCCTCAGTGGCGGCTCGGATAGATTCCGAACAGCGCGATGATGAAATTTACACAGAGAAAAGGCATCTCGTTTTCATGCGAACGGCTGCCGCCGACATGAGTCACCGCTGCGGAAGACAGCGGAACGGTCGGCGGGGACTCCGCGAAGACGTCGACGGTGGGCGATTCCCCGACAAAGGCGAGCTCCGGGTTGTTGGCGGTCGCCGCGGTGGTCGAGGCATTGTAGGTGTGGCCGTGGCTCGGCAGCTGGTTGACGGTGAGCGTCACGTGCTCGGCCCCGCCCTTGGCGCCAAGGCGCCGCTCCGAAAGCCCGGGACCGTGCCCGGCATGGATCGGCAGGCGGCCGCGCATATCGGGCAAGCCGAAAGTGGTTCGTCCGTCGCCGCCGTAAATCGTGCCGAGCAGGGAGAACAAGGCGTCGTTCTGGGAGACGGCCAGCAGCTGGCCATCGCAGAACGCCCAGCCGCGTGGAGCGAAATTGCCCGCGAACATGCGGATCTCACCGACAAAAGGTTCGGACATGGTGTGCGCGGCCCTCCCAAGCCAACCGGGGGTTTCCGTTCAGATCAGTTGCGCGACGGGAACAGCCCTTGCAGGGCAATGCAGAAGTTCACCGCAAGATAGGGTTGCATGTTCTCATGCGCCTGCCCGCCGCCGACATGCGTTACCGTGGCGGATTGCAGCGGCTGGCGGGTCGGCGAAGCGGAAGCCGGGGCGTAGAGATTGGCTGCAGCAGCCAGCACGTTGTTCGAGGAATTGGGCTGGTTGGCGTTGTCTCTGCTCGCCATCGCCAGATGATCGTGCTGGGGCATCTCGTTGGAAGAGAGCGTGTGGGTTTCCTCTCCGCTCTTCTGGCCGAGCCGGTGATCCTGCCCGCCATTCGAGCGTCCGGTGTGAATGGGGGTGCGTCCGCGCAGATCGGGAAGCGCAAAGCTGGTGCGCCCGTCGCCGCCATAGGTGGTACCGAGCAGCGAGTAGAGCGACTGGTTCTGGTTGATCGGCAGGATCTGCCCGTCACAGAAAGCCCAACCGCGCGGCGCGAAGTTGAATCCCATGAGCCTGACTTCGGCCAAGAAAGGTTCCGACATGCTCCCCCCGCAACAACTTTTATGTCCCGCAATTAATCTAATAGAACAAAATGGAACACGCAATCATTTACAGGTAAAAACTTGTCGATTTTCGTTCTCAGATAAAATAATCAAACCCAAATATATATATTTATATATTTGCAATTGATTGTACCCGGCCCGACCTCAATCAATATACATTGAGTGAAAACAATACTGTGAGCCGCGGACTGGCAATGCCCGCGTCGACCGTCTGAAGCAAGCCAGGCCACACCTTTACGGAACGGGGCAGGCGCCCCCGCCCTGGGCCGTCGAGCCAGCGTTGAACTGGTGGATACCCGCACTCATGGCGTTGCGGCCTGTCAGGTACGCGTTGATTGCAGCGCTGTCGTTACCGGCTCCGCCATATCCTTCGAGATTGACGGTCGCGCCTGTGTTGGTGCGGATCGATACGTCGGTGGCAAAGCCGGTCCCGGACAGTGTATTGCCGACACCCGCGCCGCCGATATCGACACAGACCGTGTTGTTGTTCTGCGCATCCACGAAGATCGCCGCGAAGCCCGCGCCAGCGCCGAGCGCCTCTGTCACGGTGTTGTTGGTGATGGTTGCGTTCAGGGTCGCCGTCGTGCCGGCGCCGTCAACAGCGGCGATTGAAATGCCGATATCTGTGTATTCGCGGATCACATTGTTATCGATCAGAGCGGTCATTGTGCCTCCCGGAGATCCGACGAGACCGTTGGCCTCAACCTCGATGCCGGTGAAGCCACCCGAACCGGCCACACCAGCAGTTCCGATGATGTTGCCCGTGATTGTGGTATTGACCGTCGCCGCCGCCTGGTGACCGCCAAGGTTGACATTGATCGACTGGACGTTCGCGCCCTGGATGTTGTTGTCGGTGATGTTGACCGTGTGGCTGCCGGCGTAGGTTCCTGCGTGATTGACGGTGAGGCCTCCACCCAGGTTCGCGCCTGTCGCGGTCGTGGCGTTGTTGTTGATGGTGGTGGTTGTAATCGAGGCAGTACCGTTGAGCGCAACCTGGACATGATCGCCATCATGGTTGTTGAAGTTGCTGTTCTGGATGGTGAGCGAGCCAGCGAACGTGTTGGTCTGCATCTCGAACAGGATGCCATCCTCAAATGTGCCGGTGGTGACGTTCTGGAACAGGCTGTCATTGACCGTAAAGGAGGTCAGGCTGTTGGCGCCGCTTTGCTGCAGCACGCGGATGTGCGCATCGAAGTTGCCCTCGGCGCTCAACTTGGTGAAGTCGTAGACGCCTGCTGCATCGCGGATGCGGATACCGTGCTCCTCGTTGGCATTGCCGTTGCTGTTAAGCGTCAGGTACGCGCCGCTAAATCCGTTCACCCGCAACGCATCGATGCCGTGATCGGCTGCGTCGGTGATGTTCATATGGGCGAGGCTGACATTGCGCGTGTCTGTGAGAAGGATTCCCGAGCCGGTGCTGTTGAGAATCTGTCCGCCGGAATTGTTGCCGCCGCGACCGACTGGCGTGGTGCCATCGCCCGTCACCGTAAACCCGCCGGATGTGCCGGTGGTGTTGAGCACGATGCCATTGGTCGCGCCGTTGGAGGACACGCTCCGGAAGGTCACGCCAGCCGCGCCGATGGTGGTGTTGGCGATGTTGACCGCCCTTCCGGTGGTGGTCGTCACCGAGTTGCCGGTTCCCTGAACCGTCACCGTGCCGCCGCCGGTGGCGGTGAAGCCGGTGCCGGAGGTCGTGTCGATGTCGAGCCCGCCGGTGAAGTTGACCGTGGCGCCGGTGTTGCTGGTCAGCGACACGGCGGCATTGCTGCCGGTGTTGAGCGTGACCGGACCTGAGAAGGTGACAGTGCCACTGGTGTTGTTCTGGACCCCGATCCCTTCTACCGTGTCGTTGATGGCGCCCGAGAAGGTCACCGTGCCGCCGGTGCGGTTTTGGACGCTAGCGCCTTGGAATACAGCGCCGGCCGAGCTGGTGATATCCGCCGCGATCGCAACGGTGTTGTCGCCGCTGCTGATGGCGACCCCGGTGCCATTGGTCGTGGTCGCGCCGATGGTCCCGCCGTTCACGGTGAACGTGCCGGTATGGCCGTTCAGGAAGATGCCGGACGCCCCGGCGCCGTCGATGTCGACCGAGCCGATCGTGATGTCGCCGTTGCCGCCACCGGTCACGAAGATACCGTTGCCGTTAACCGAGCCGTCTACCCGAACCGTCCCGAATTGCATCGTCGCGGCGGAACCGCCCGCGATCTCGACGCCGTGATTGCCCGCGCCCGTGGTGCTCGCGATGGTCACGTTTCCGCCGTTGAGCGTGCCGCCATCGACATTGTTCAGCAGGATGCCGTCGCCACCCGCCACCACTCCGGTCGCGGTCAGGCTGGCAAAGGTGACACCGCTGCCGCCCACAGTGATGCCGTCCCAATTCAGGATCTGACCTGTGGCGGTGTTGACTGTGTTCACTCCGCCGCTGACATTGATGGTCCCGCCCCCGGTGGCCACAAACCCCGTGCCCGAGGTGGTGTCGATGTCGAGCCCGCCGCCGGTGAAATTGACCGTGGCGCCGGTGTTGTTGGTCAGCGACACGGCGGCGTTGGCGCCGGTGTTGAGCGTCTTAGTCGTGCCGGAGAAGGTGTACGTGCCGCCGGTGTTGTCTCTCACAATGATGCCGGTGGCCGCGCCGGTGGCGCTGAGATTGCCCGACAGGGTGATCGAGCCGCCGGAGCGATTGGAGATCAAGACGATACTCCCGGCGGTGGACTTGGTCATCGTAGCGGCGATGTTGGTCGTGCCATTGCCGAAGGTCGACCGGAACGCGCTGCCGGTGGTGCTGGTGGTCGCACCGATGGAGCCGCCACTGATTGTGAAGGAGGTGGAGCTTCCTGCTAGGACACCGGTACCGCCGCCGTCGATATCGACCGTGTCGAAGGTGACCGAAGCGGCGCTGGCCGAGTTGATGGCCGCGCCCGCGGCATTGTCGATGGTCGCGCTGGTGAAGGTGATGGTCGCACCCGCGCCGCCGGAACCAATCCGAATACCGTCACCGCCGCTGGTGCCCGCGATGGTGACATTGCCGCCATTGAAGGTACCGGAGTCCAGATTGAGTTGGATCGCATCGCCATTGACCACGCCTGTGGCGGTCAGGCTGTCGAAGTTGATGCCTGAGCCTGTGGCATTGGTGTTCAGCAGATCCAGCACCCGTCCGGTGGTGGTGTTGATCGTCTCGGTTCCGGCATTGGCCACCTGAAGGTTGAACGTTGACGACACGAACACATTGGCATCAAAGCCGGTGCCGGATGTTGTGTCGATGTCGAGCCCGCCGGTGAAATTGACGTTCAGCGTATCTCCGGGGATAGGAGCAGTTGCGTCAATGTCGACACCGCCGCCCGCAGTGGCTGTGTTGTCGATCGTGGTCGTGCCGAAATTGAATGTGCCGGTCGAGTTCTCGATCACGAGGCCCGCGCCGGTCGACCCGGTGATGTTGAGCGTGCCGATGGTCAGCGCGTTCGCGCCCGCGCCGCCGGATGCGTCGCCCTCTTCGATGAACACGCCGTTCGTGCCGCCTGTGGCGGTCACGGTGCCGAAGGTCAGATCCATGCTCAGCGGATCGAGGAACAGCGCCGTTCCGTTGGTGGTGTTCACAGTGCCCGAACCGCCGCCGCTCAGATTGAAAGTCGTGCCGGCGCCCTTGGTGTTGACCTCGAGGCCGGTGCCATTGTTGTTGAAAATGTCGAGCGCCGTCAGGCTCACGCTGCCCGTCGGATCAAGGAAGGAGAGGCCCTTGCCTTCCACCCGGTCGGCAAGGGCGCCGATCGTGACCGTGCCGAAACTGACATCCTGATTGCCGGCGGTTCCGGCATCGCTGTCGAAGGTCACGGTGTCAAACAAGATGCCACCGGCGCCTGCATCCGTGACATTGTTGCCGGCAAAGGCCCTGACAGTGACGGAGCCCGCACCGCTGCCATCGACGGTGAAACCGGCGCTGACCGCATCGGCCACGGTGATGTTGCTGAGCGAGACTTCGATGTTCTGGCCGCCGTCGGAAATGGTCACACCGTTGCGCCCGGGATTGTTCGTCGCGCCGATGGTGACGCCGGAGATGTCGACCGAGGCGCCGCTGACATAAATGCCGTCTGCGCCGACATTGTTGATGGTGTTCGTACCGTTGAGCACGAATGAACCGTTCGCATCATTGTCGATCACCCGGACGCCATGCGCGCCAATATTGCTGCCGTGTATGCCACCGCCGGCGCGGACGACATTGACCGAAGAGACCGTTACCGCGGCATCGGCGTTCTCCACCGAGATCGCATTGCCGTAGAATGAACTGACGCCTGTCGAGATCGAGGATGTTCGCAGCGTGTTGCCGATGTTGATCGTCCCGGACGTGTTGTCGAAGATCGAAATACCCGTGGACGTAGTGTCGATCAAAACGCCGCCCGTCGCGGCCGTCGAACCCGTGCCGATGTTGAGCGTGCCGCTGGCGCCCTGGATACTGATGCCGACCGACGCCGCGTTGGTGGCCGAGGTGAAGCCGCCCGCGCCCGTTCCCAGATTGAGCGTCGTTACATTGTCGAGGAACAGGGAATGTGTGGCACTGTTCGCCCCGGCGTTGGCCGCCGCATTGGTGATCTCGATCGCATTGGTGGTATTCGCGATCTCGATCGATTGATCGTCGGCGCCATTGATGGTCGCGGTGGTGATCGTCAGGGATCCGCCAGACAGCTGGTTCAGGAAGATCCCGTCCGTGCCGCTGTCCGTGGAAGTCACGGCATCGAACGACGAACCGCCAGCACCGATTGTGACAGCGTTCAGCGAAAGGGCGATCCCCCCTGTGCTATTGATTGTGTTGGTTCCGGTGGCCGTACCGGTCAGCGTTCCACCGCCGGTTCCGTCGAGACGCAGACCGCTCAGCAGGGTGAGATCGGAGAAATCGAAGGTCGACGCGCCCGCCGTGGTGGCGATATCAATGGCGTCGCCGCCAGTGCCGCCGGTGAACGTGCTGGACCGGATGATGACGTTTTCCGCCGCACCATAGCTTGCAAAGATCGCGTCGCCGGTGCCCGCATTCGTAAGCGTGACGCCCTGGATGGCCGCGGAACCTGCCAGATTGACAGTGTTGCCGTTATTCGTGGTCAGTGTCGGCGCGACGCTGTCGAGTGTTGCGGCGCCGGTAACCGTGGATGTGCCGGTGGCAAGTCCGGTGAACAGGAAATTGACCGGCGCGCCGGAAGCGGTCACGCCAAGGGTCGACAGATCAATGCTCTGGCCAGCAAACAGCGAAATCAGCACCTGACCATCATCGAGATCGAGCGAATTGATTGCGCCTCCGCTGACATGCGGCGCCGCCGCCATATTGATGGCATCGCTGGAGGTGTTCTGCGTGGTGTCGATCAGCACGATCACATCGCCGGTGAAACTTTCCGCGCCCGCAATCGAACCGGCATCTGTCTGCGATCCGCCGGAGCCGGCCCCCGCCGCATCGACATAATAGATGCTCGGACCAGTGAGATTGGCCGTTCCGCTGGCGTTGAAGTCGATATCGCGGAAATTGTAGGTGCCGTTGGTCGGCAGGGTGCCGGAAATGGCGGTGGTGGCATGGATGTCGGACGCCGTCAGGTCACCCGAGGTGCCATCCGCATCTCCAAGCGTGAAGGTGGTGTTGGTGGTCCCGTCCACGCGCACACCGATGGCGAGCGGGTTTGCGCCCGAGGCGAGCGTAATTTCCGACCCGCCGTTCTGGACAACATCGCCGACCTGGATCATGCCACCGGTCGCACCGGCGATGTCGATGCCCACGGTCCCGGTCGTCGAGGCGCTGACGATGTCGAAATCGCCGAAACTGATCGTGCCGCCAAGCGCGCCCGTTACCTGCAGGCCGATGTCATCCTGCTGCAGGGTCGCGTCGAAATCGGCAATCGTCAGGTTGGTCAAACCGCCGGAAATCGAGATGGCACGCCTTACTACTACAACCCCGACGGGATTGATATCGACGTCGGCGAGGACGATGTCGCCGCCCGTCACGCCGCCGCTGATGTTGATGCCGGTGCCTGTGCTCGCAAGATTGACGGTATCGAAGTTCAGTCCCGCAGCGCCGATTGTCGTACCGTTGAGGCTGAGCCCGATGCCGCTGCCGTTGGCTGTCAACGAGTTCAAACCCGGCGCGGAAGCGACACTGACCTGCGCGGTGTTGAGGGCGATACCGCCGCCGCCGGTAGACTCCACCTGGAGGCCGCCCACGAAGTTCGTCACGCCCGCGGCGTCATTGTCATTGATCAGCACGGTGACGGAGGTCGAAGACCCGGTGCGCACATTGGTGAATGTCGTCGTCGCATCGGCAAAGGCGGAAAAAATACCGTTCAGGTTCGCGTCGAGCCGCGACTGGTTGGTGGTGTTGCCGACATTGATCGTGCCGGCCGAGTCGACATTGATTCTTAGAGCTTGTTCGGTCGGGCGGGCTATCGCACCGATCTGAACCACACCGGTGGCGGAGGTCCCCAGATTGATCGTTCCCGCGGTCTGGCCAATGCGAATCCCGGTTTGGCCACCGGCGATATTGAGACCCTGAATGGCATTTGAGGTGCCGGTGCCGATCGATATCGTGCCGTTCGCGCCGCCGATATCGACGCCGACGCCGACGGCACCGTCAAGGTTGATCTCGGCGGAGATCAGCGAGAATCCGCCTGCGCCCGAGATCGCATCCAGATCGATTGCCGTGCCGGTGAGCCCCTCAAGGGTGGCCGAGCCGATGACAATGCCGCCCGCCGCCGTGTCGACGGTGTCGATGCCGATGCCATCGGCTGCGCCGCCGGTGCTCACCTGGACGGTGTCGAAATTGAGCCCGGCCGCACCAATGGCGACCCCGTTGAGCACCAGCGCCTGGCCGGATGCGGTCGAGATGCTCTGGTCTCCGGCCGTCGCCGCCACAGAAACCGTGCCGCCTCCGGTGGCCGTGAAGCCCGTTCCGGACGTGGTATCGATGTTGAGCGCATCGCCGAAGGAGACGCTGCCGGTGTTGGCCGTCAGCACCACCCCGTTGGATGCAGCGGTGTTCAGCGTCACGGGTCCGGAGAACGAAACCGCGCCGCCTTGCTGGTTGGCCGCTATACCCGTACCCAAGGCATCGATTTCCGAGATCGTTCCGGCAAATCCGAAGTCGGACGCATTCTGGTCCAGATTGACGGAGATCGTCGTCGTGTTCGAAACTAAGCTCGCCGCATCAACCGTGACGTCGCCCGCAGCAGTGCCGAGCTGGTTGTCGATACCCGTAGCTGTGGCGACGATGTCGACGTTGTTCAAACCCACGGCGGCCTGCGCGCCCTGGATGGAAACGCCGGTGCCCGCCCCCGCTATGCCGACAATACCGACATTCGTGACGGTGACGGCGCCGGTATTTCCATTGATCAGGATACCGGTCGCACCGGTCAAGATATCGAAACTCGAAATCGTGTTGCTGCCGCCTCCGGTGGTGTTGATCACCGAGGTCGCGCCACCGTCAGAATTCCTGACCGTAACGTTACCGGCAGTCACGCCGGTTATGCCGAAATCGCCTTCAAGATTGACGGGCTGGGTGACGCCAAGCGAGACAGAATTGCCGTCACTGAAGCTGACGACGCTCTGACCGGCATCGAGCGTGAAACCGTCGACGCCGCCGCCGATCAAATCGAACAGCCCGTTCGTATCGGCGACCAGAACGAAGGTCTGGCCGGTGTTGCCCAGCGCTTCCGCCGCAGCCACGGTGACGGTCGTCACATCCTGGCTGAGACCGTGGGTTCCCGCAGAGACCAGGCCTCCGGCCTCGGAGACGAAGACCGGCGCATTGGTTGTCGGCAGGTTGGCGGTGTCGCCCGCCCCAAAGCTGACATCGTTGAAATCGAAGCTCGAGCCGCCCAGCGTTCCGCCGGCTGCATCGACGGTGAAGGCGCCGGCCTGGCCGTTGACATTGATCGAAGAGCCGCGGTCGCTGGCGCTTTCGCCGTCCCCGAAGGTGAACTGGACGGCAGCCGTATTGTCGATGACAACGCCGCGATGAAGGTCGGTGATCGAGCTCGACGGGCCGGAAGCCGGATTTGTCTGGGCGCCGAGGTTGACGATCTGGTTGCCGAGCACGCCGGTCAGGTTCACACCGATGGAACTGGTCGAGGTGTTCGGCCCGGAGATGGCAACGGAATCGAAATTGACCGCGCCACCGAGGGTGGCTCCGGAGAAATCGATGCCGGTCTGGTTCACCGCTGCCCCGACATTGGTGATGGTCGTGGCGCCGAAGGTGAAGGCTGCCGTGTTGTTGCCCGCAAAATCGATGCCGGCCGCGCCAACGCCGGTCCCCATACCGACGGTCGTGGCGCCGGAGACTGCGAAGGCTCCACCCGTAACGTCCGTGAACGCAACACTGGAACCCGCGCTGCCGCTTGATGCCACGGAGTCGAGATTGAACCCGCCGCCACCGATGGAGACGCCGTTGAGATTCAGGGCCTGGCCCGAAGCGGATGCGATGCTTTCGTCACCGGCGGTGGCAGCCACCGAAACGGTCCCCCCGCCCGTGGCGTTGAAACCCGTTCCGCTGGTGGTGTCGATGTTCAGGCCACCGTTGAAGGCAACGGCGACACCGCCATTGTTGACAAGGTGGATGCCGTTTGCGGTTGCGGTGTTGGCCGTAACCAGTCCGCCGAAGGTGACGGATCCCCCGGTATTGTTGTTCATCAAGACAGCGTTGGTGGCGCTGTTTTGCGTTATCGTGCCGTTGTAGGTGACATTCGCGTTGCTGGCGGCGATGTTGACGGCCTGCCCAGTCGGCGACGTGATGGATGTGTTGGCGCTGAAAGTGAATGTGCCGGACGAACCGCCGACAATATCGATGCCCGCATCGCCGCCATTGAGCGTGGTTGTGCCAAGGAAATTGTAGGTGCCGTCGGCATTGTCGAACTGCAATCCGGACCCGTTCGTCGCCTGGAGTACGGATCCCGCCTCGAATGTGACGTTGGAGGTGTCACCCGCATTGACCAGCAACAATTCGCTGCCCGCGTTTGCCTGCGTGACAGTTCCGGTATGGGTAAGGGTGACATTCGAGGTCAGGATCCCGATCGCTTCTCCGGCGATGTTTTCAATGGTACCGCCGTTGACGTCGATCGTTCCCGTGGTGCCGCCCGCGATGCCAAGTCCGACCTGGCTCGTCGGACCACCATTGATATCGAGCTGACCGAAGGACAGCGTGCCGTCCAGTTGCGCCGAGATCATGATCACGCCGCCGACACCCGTGCCATCGATATCGGCGTTGCCGATGCCGATCGTGCCGACACGATCGAAGATATCCATTCCGGCATAAGCAGACCTGTCTATGTCGAGCAGGCCGCTGAAGGTGATCGTACCCGTTGCTGCCGGTCCTGCATTGAAGCCGTTGATCTCAACGCCAGTGTCACCCGCGTCGCTGATGGTAACCGTATTCAGAAAACTGATGGCGCCGTTTGAGGAATCCTGGATGTCGATGCCGTCATCGGCAGGTGTGACGATGGTCACCGGCCCCGCGAAACTGACGGTACCGAAGACACTGTTGAGATCGATGCCATCGTCGCCGGGCGTGTTGATGGTGGTCGCTCCCGAAACGGTGAAGGTCGACCCGCCCCCGAAATTGGCGATCGCCACGCCTTCGCCGGCGGCACCGGTCGAGGAAAGCGTGTTGAAGCCCAGATTGCCCGATATGCCGTCAATGTCGATGGCCTGGCCGGCTGTCGAGGTCACCGAGTTCGGCAGCGCTCCGGAAACGACCGAGATGGTTCCGCCTCCGGATGCCGAGAAACCCGTTCCGCTGGTGGTATCGATATCCAAACCGCCGGTGAAGTTGACATTCGAGTTGACGATGTCGACGCCGTTGCCGGTGGTGGTGGAGACCACCGTGTTGTCGAAGGTGGACGCCGGACCTGTCAGATTGTCGAGGTCGATGCCCGGGCCGCCCACATTCTGAATGGTGATGCCGGTTGCGGTTATGGTGGTTGCGCCGCTGGCCGTGAGGCCGTCGCCGCCGGCGGTGTTCGAGAGGATGAAATCCTGGAGGTTCACCGTGCCCGATGCGGTCAGCGTATCCCCCGCGCCGCTGTTGGTCAGGGTCGCTGCACCGTTGCCGGTCGGATCGATGATGGTGGTCCCGGCGCCGGGCACGCCCGAGAAGTTGGCGGGGATGACGAGTCCGGTCGCAGTGAATGTCCGGCCATTGCCGAACGACGCCATGGTCTGGCCGGTGGCGAGCGTGAACCCGTCGATATCATCGATGGCGGAGCCGTCATTGACGAGCACAAAGGTCGTGTTGGCCGCCCCGATCGCATCGGCGGTTACAACATTTGCTAGGTTGGTGACACTGGACCCGGAACCGTCCCCGGTGGCCGTGGAGCCGACAAAGACGAGGCTCTGGCTGCCCGAAGCCGTGAAATCAAGCGTGCCGGTGAAATTGACATCATCGAAGTCGTAGGACCCGAGCGTGACGGTCGACCCGCCAGCGATCGCCGTCACCGCGGAGATGGACGATCCCTTGTCGGCGGCTCCCTCACCGTCTCCGAACACCAGCGTGGCGTTGGTCGCCGCGGTGAACTGGACACCGGTGTTGACGCCCACAATGGTCGCACTGCCGCCGCTTACGTTCAAATCGCCAAGACGCACGATACCGGCACCCATCGTGCCGGACAGGTCGACCCCGGTGGTGCCGACCGTACTCGTCGAGGTCACGTCGAAGTCGGTCGCCGTCAGATTGGCATTGAGCGTGGCGCCTGAAAGATCGAGACCGGTCGCACCGGCGGACTGCAGGGCAATGTCGAGATCAGCCAGAACAATCGTGCCGCCTGTAGCGCCGGAGACGGCCACACCGGCGGCAGCGGCTGTCATGGTGATGCCGGTTGCACCGCCGAAATTGAATCCTGCTGAATTGCCGGACAGGTTGATGCCCGGTCCGGCAGAGCCTGATATCGTGGTTGGACCGGAAACCGTAAAGGTCCCGCCACCCACACCCGTGACCTCAATGCCTGCGCCGACGCTGCCGGTGGAGGTGATGCTGTCGAAGGTCATGCCGGCGGCGCCGATGTTCACGCCGCTCATGCGTACGGCCTGGCCGGCCGTCGACGTGATGCTCTCGTCAGCACCGCTTGCGCCGACCGACAGCGTGCCGCCGCCGGATGCGTTCAGGCCGGTTCCGGTGGTGGTGTCGATGTCGAGCCCGTTGGCAAAGGTCACCGAGGCCCCGCCGCTGGCGGACATCCGCACCCCGTGGCCACTGGTGGTCGAGATGCGTGTATCCGAGAAGGTGGCGGAACCCGTCAGGTGATCAAGCCGGATGCCGTCCTCGGTCCCGCTGGAAATCGTCGCACCGGACACATTGATTGCAGCGCCCGAACTGCCGAAATCGAGCCCGCCATTGTTGAGAACGACATCATCGACGCGGATGGTGCCGGTCATGCCGTTGCCACTTATGCCGGCCGCCCCGTTGGTTGCAATGCCGGCCACGCGGGTATCGGCAAAATGCCCCATGTTGATGCCGGTCATGATCGGACGGCCGCCGAGGTTGCCCACGACCAGGAAGGAACCGGATCCATCGCTCAGTTGCACGACCGCCTGGCCGCTTCCCCCGGCGCCGATGACCTGCTGGCGGTCGCCATTGAGCGTGAACACGCTGCCGATCACGCCGGCTATGTCGATCGGCAGGAAGGTGTCGCCTGCGCCGGCAAGTCCCTGCGCGGTCGCAAAATCGCAGGCATTGGCGACGCTGGAGCAATCGGCTGCTCCCTGCGCGGTGTTCGCCACGAAAAAGGCCTGCAGCGTCTCGCCGCTCATGGCGTCGGTCACCGCGCCCGTGCCGGCCGAGTTGCCCTTTCGAACAATCGGGGCGACGACATCCTCGTCGCGGTTGATCCGGCGCGTCATCAGCTTTTCGAGGTCGCTGAGTTGCCGGTCCGCGAGCTCGGACTTGCCCGGCCCGCCGATCGGCACCCGCAGGCGCACCAGCCCGCTGGCTTCCGTGCCGCGCACCTTGTCATCGCGGATTTCGCCGCCGATGCTGAGCTTCGCACCGTCCCAGCCGAAGGGGTCGTCGATTTCGACTTCGGCGCGGAAGCGCGGCCCTTCGACCACCGTGTCGCCGCGTTCGAAACGGAAATACCCGGCATTCAACCGGATCGCCGCTTCGGAGAAATCGATCTTGACGCCGGCCTCGACATCGAAGCCCGGGAGCGCGCGCTCGACCAGATTGCCATTGGAATAGACAATGTCACGGCCGTTGAGCGTGACGCCGCCACCGGGCGCCGTTCCGACAACATACTCGCTGCCGGAAGGCAGATAGCCGTTGACGCGGAATTCGAAGCGCTCCGTGATCAGTTCCGCGCCCAGCGATCCCTGATAGAACATGTTGTTGTATTCGGAATGGCGGGCATCGACGAAACCGTAGACGCCCAGAATCGCGTCGGAGCCGAAAAACGCACCCGGGACGATCTGGCGGTAACCGATCCCGAAATTGCCCTCCTGGACATCGGTGGTCCAGGCAGATGCGCGCAGGTCCGCATAGAACAGCGAATCGGAATCCTGCATCAAAGGCGCAAACAGGTTCACCTGCCCCATGGTGCGCTTGTTGCCCGGAGCTGCCGTGAATTCGACGTGCGGACGCCATTTCTTGCCCCCGGCAAGCCCGTCTATCCCGGCGATGAAATCGCGCTCGCGCGCCGGCGTTGCGCCGTAGCTGCGATCAAGCAGGATATCGAGATTGTCGTTCAGATCCTGCTCGCCGACCACATAGGTGGCGTCGGTGGTTTCCAGAACATTCGTACCGGCTGCCTGCGGATTGCGTTCCGCTGGAGCGGTATTCGGGCCATCATCGTTGTTGCGCAGGTTTTTCCAGGGATCGCGCGCCTCACCCGCTGTCGCGACACCAGCAGACAACGTCGCGAATGCTGCTGTCAGGCAGGAGGAACAAGCCAGCCGATTGCGAAAGTGAAACACGCTTGAACCCCCGGAGACCGCCAGCGCCCCCCCCAATATCTCAACAAATCGTTAATATACAAAATGACCCAACACATTTGACAGTCAAATTCAACCCTAGCGATTCATCGAATGCGGAATTCTTGTTCGAGGTTGTGCCGATTGTGCAACAGTTGCTTACAAGAGTACTGAACCATTTCCGGCGGTTGTTGACCCGGAAGCGGAAGATCAAAGGCGGCGGGAACTGCCGAATCCTGATTTGAGAGGCGCCTTTCAGGATTCCGCCCGGGAAACTCCCGTGACCCCCATCTCCGAAATCGCCTCGACCGCGCAGCCGGCCAGCGTCCGGAAATGCTGCTCGCGCGAACTGCCCTTTCGCCAGACGAGACAGATAGCCCGGCGGATGGGCCACCGCTCGATTTCACACAGGCGAATTGATCCATCGGAACTGACCTCCGACGCCGCATAAGCGGCAGGGAACAGGGACAGGCCCATGCCGATGGACACCATCTGCCTGAGTGCATCGAGACTTGTTCCCTCGTAATCCTCGCTGAGCTTTGCGCCCGACGCATCGGACAGTGTCTGCACCTGTTCATAGAGACGGTGGCCGCGTCCGAGCGTCAGCAAACGGCTGCCCCTGAGCATGTCGATCGTGATGGAGCGGCTTTGTGCCAGCGGGTGCTCAGCGGGGATGCCGAGATAGATGGTCTCCTCGCAGATTGTTGAGCTGGAAAACGCATCGGGAAGGTTGGGAAGCGGAGTGATGGCGCAATCGATCAGCCCGTTACCGACCCCTTCCTCAAGCGCTGACGGCCTGTCTTCCCGGATGTAAACCTCGAGTGCCGGAAACATCGCGTGCAGCCGCGGCAGAAAGCGTGGCATGAAATAGGGGCCGAAGGTCGGCGCGACGCCAAGCCGGACGAGGCCACCGAGATTGTCCGCTCCGGTTGCAGCCAGGCCCGTCATGTCGTCAAGCGTCGACAGCACGGTTCTGGCAAGCGGCAGCAGCTTGAGCCCGAGCGGCGTCGGCCGGGCCCGGCCGACGCCCCGCTCGATCAGATCAGACCCCAGCTGCTCCTCGAGCAGGCGCAACTGGGTCGACAGCGTCGGCTGCGAGACGTTGCAGGCCCTGGCGGCTTCTGCGAAGTGGCCGCGCTCGGCCACGGCGACAAAGTACTCAAGCTGGCGGTGGGTCGGGCGATACGGCATCTCCGATAGCTTTCCTCTATGAACTCGATATAGACAATCGATTTGCTCTATCACCAGATTCACTCCATCTTGAGGTCACGCGCAAGAGGAAAGGGTTCACAATGATCGCAAGACTGAAGGCTCTGCGGAGCCGCCACAGCATCATCGAATCCCGCATCCAGCGGGAGGAGATGCGTCCCTCCCCGGATTCGTTGAGGATCATGTCGATGAAGAAGATCCGCCTTCAACTGCGTGAGGAAATCCAAAAGGCCGAAGCCATGGTGCTGCAATCGGTCGAAAGATCCCCCGCCTAGGCAGGGGCCCGTGGGACCGGGCATGGGCGACAGGGCCAATCCGGCCCCGGCCCTTACGCGCATCATGCCCGGTTCCCGAAAACATCATTTGCCGCGGTCTTGCGCCGGCCGTTCCCCGGGCTGACGGCGGATCGCCTGTCCACCGACCGCCAGTCAAAGGAAACACCGTGTTTTTCAACCCGTTCGCCCTGAGTGCCGCGCTCCGCATGCAAGACAAGCGCCACAGCCGCCTTACTGAGCTCGATATGCGCATGCATGATTTCCTGGTCACAAAAAAAGGCCGAGCGAGCGCAAGCGTGCTCAAGGGGGTGGCCTCTGCGCGCGACCATGTGCGCCGTGAGATCGCGCGCGGCGCACCATCCATACGAACAGAGTAGGTCTTCCGGAAAAGATCGGAGTTGACTCAAACCTCGACCGCGGGTTGTTAACCTTCGCGCGCTATGGTTTGACTGCCGTGCTCCAAGGCGCGATTTCAGTTCCAGCAGTACCGGACAGTCTACATGTTTTCACTACGAACCCTCGGCACGATCGCCGTCACGCTCGCGGCCAGCACCGCTTTCGGCCCCCTTGCCCTGGCGCAGGATGCGGCCGGCCAGAGTGGACCCGGCATCTCGTTTGAGATCGGAGCAGCCGGCAGGCTTTCACCGAGCTACTTCGGGTCGAGCGATCTGGTTCTCTCTCCGGTGCCGCTTATAAGGCTGAAGCGGCTTGAACTGCCCAACGGGTTTGTCATCGGCGGCGGCTCGGATCAGGGTTTCTCGCTGAGCCCGTCCTTCGGTGTCGTTGGCGAGCGGTCCACCAAGGATTCGCCGGAACTTGCCGGCCTCAACACCATAGATGCCGCGTTTGAATTCGGTCTGGCGGCAAAGTATCGGGTCGGCCAATTTCGCGTTGAGGGTGCGTTGCGGCGCGGTTTCGGTGGCCATGAAGGCATCCGCGGGGAATTGGGAGCAGACTACATCCTGCAGCCGGACGACGAATGGACCGTTTACGGCGGACCCCGGCTCGATTTTGCCGACAGCACTTTCGCAAACACCTATTTCGGCGTGACGGCTGCGGAAGCCTCGGCTCGCTTTCCCGCCACAACTATAGGCGGCGGGCTGATCAGCGCAGGGCTGGAAGCCGGCTTGCGGTATCAGGTGGACGAGTACTGGGCAGTCGAGGCAGGAGCCAGCTGGGACCGGCTCGTCGGTGACGCCGCCGATTCGCCGATTACGGCGCAAGGGTCGAAAAACCAGTATTCTTTCCAGTTCGGAATCCTGCGGCGGTTCGACATCGGCTTTTAAGCCCGGGCTTGAATGCGCCAACAGCCGCGGCTTTGCCAGGCTGGGACAAGGCCCGCATACCAATGACACATCACATCACAAGGCACCGCGCATCCGATCAGATGCGCGGTGCTGTTGAAATTCGGTGGTCCAATGGTGCTCCGCCGCCCGATCCGGTCCGGTTGAGCGGCGCCTGCGTCAGAGCGTGGCAGCACCGTTGTCTTCGATCGAAACCGTTCCCGCCTGAAGATCGGCAAGTGCCCGGTCAATGATCTTGAGATCGTCACCGACATCGTCATCGGCGACCATCGGGCTCTCGGTGGCAGCGCGCATCTCCGCACGACGGGCATCACGCATACTCTCAAGCGTCTCGATCTTCTGCTCGGTCGAAGTGCTGTCGTCGTTCAGGATTTCGAGAACTTCATCCTTGGTGGCCTGGTGCGTCATGGTCTTGCCTTTCCTGTTTCGCGGGTGGAGGCAGCTGTTGCTACCAGTGCCCATGCCCGCTCGAATTTCGCTTACAATGTAAAATGAATCCGGAACGGGTTTGGTTCCACATGCACAGAGAGCTTGGCCTTAACGACCTAAGCCGCTAACAGGCCTTCATGTCCATGACCAACGATCAGAGCGCCCTTGTTCCAATCCAACTGCTGGTTGACGCGGATGCCTGCCCGGTGCGCGAGGAATGCGTGCGGGTGGCGCTGCGCCATGGTGTGAAGGTCACTTTCGTTTCCAACAGCTTCTTCCGGATCGAAGCCGACCCGCTGGTCGAGCGCGAGATCGTGCCGGGAAATTTCGATGCCGCCGACGACCGCATCGTGGAACACGTGACACCGCACTCCGTGGTGGTGACGGCCGACATCCTGCTCGCCGAACGTTGCCTGAAAGCCGATGCGGCAGCGGTTCTGGGGCCGAACGGCAAGCCTTTCACCCATGATTCGATCGGGATGGCCGTAGCGACACGATCCATCATGGCGGATCTGCGAGCGGGGGGCGCGCAGGTGGGCGGGCCGGCGCCCTTTTCCAAGCCCGACCGCTCGCGTTTTCTCTCCGCGCTCGATCTCGCCATTGTGCGGCTGAAACGCAGGGGCTGAAGCCAAAGGCTGCCAGCACGGTGATTGCGCCGCCCGGCAAGCCGAATTACCATACGCAGCAAGATAATAGTCCGTGCCTTCAGCCAATTCCGCAAAATCGCAACGGCGGAAGCGCGTGGGTTTTGCCAGACAGTCACACTGCCGGACATTGGGGGATACAATCATGGCCTATGTGGACATGCTCAGGACATTCGTCCGCGTTTATGAACTGGGCAGCATGTCCGCCGCCGCGCGGGACCTGAGGGTTTCGGCCGCGGTGTCCTCCAGCCGGATTTCGGATCTGGAGAAGAGCCTTGGCGTACGCCTGTTCAACCGCACCACGCGCAGCCTTCGCGCGACCGCCCATGGCGAACTGTTCTACAAGGGCGCGATCAAGATCCTCGACACCATCCAGGAGGTGGAAGGCAGCATCGCCGAGATTACGGCGCAGCCCAAGGGCACGCTTTTCATCTCGGCGCCGCTGGCGCTCGGCAAGAAACTGGTGGCGCCGCTGATCCCGGCCTTCAAGGCCGAGTATCCGGACATCAATGTGCGGCTGAGACTTTCGGACCGCAAGGTCGACATCGCCCAGGAGGGCCTCGATGCCGCCTTCGTTCTGGGCCCGTTGCCGGATTCGGATTTCCGGGTGCGCGCCATCCATGATTTTGAACGGGTGCTGGTCGCCTCCCCGGCCTATCTCGAAGCCAACGGCATGCCCGCAAGCGGCGACGAGATCATTGCAGACAAGCACAAATGCCTGCTGCTGCGCTATCCCGGCGCCACGGAGTTCTTCTGGAACCTGGTCGTCGAAGGCGAAATCCGCGCCTATCATCCTGAAGGCTCGCTGGAAAGCGACGATGGCGACGTGCTGACGGCATGGGCGCTTGCGGGCTGCGGCATCACCAGCAAGACCCGCTTCGATGTCGCGAAGCATCTCGAGGACGGATCCCTTGTGGTGGTGGCCCCGGCCACGCCGCCGGTGCCGCAGCCCTTCTCCTGCCTTTATCCGCACAAGCGACTGCAGGACCCGAAGATCAAGCTTTTCATCGACCATGTGATCCGAGGGTCGCGCGCCGCGATAGAGCAGGTTGCCGCTTCAACATCTTCAGGGAAAATTTGAAACCAAAGCCGGTATATTGCGATACGCTGGCAGCAGGAGACCGAACGGCTGAGTTCGGACTGAAGAGCCAGCAGGAGCATGAACATGAACGAACAGACCGCGGCTGTTCCAGGCTTTGCCGTCAACAGCGTCAATCTTGCGTCGGCCGGCCTCGGCGCACGCGGGCTATCGGCGACCGACGAGTTTTTCGCGCCGCTCGAGCGCATGCTGGCCGACCAGCCGGCCGTGTTCATTCCTGACAAGTATGACGACAACGGAAAATGGATGGACGGCTGGGAAAGCCGGCGGAAGCGCGTGCTCGGACATGACCATGCCGTCATCCGGCTGGCGGCCGCAGGACGGATCGACGGATTCGATGTCGACACCTCGCATTTCACCGGCAACTATCCGCCGGCGGCGCGCATCGAGGCCTGCAATGTGTCAGGCGAACCGGATGCCGCCACGGTCTGGACCGAGGTCCTGCCGACAAGTCCGCTGGGTCCGGATGCGCATCACTATCTGGCCTCGACCTCGGCAGAGGTCTTCACGCATGTGCGGCTTCACATCTACCCTGACGGCGGCGTGGCGCGGCTGAGGGTCTTTGGCCAGCCTTATCTCGATCCTGCCCATGCCGGCGATGGGGAGATCGAACTGTCCTCATCGCTCAAGGGCGGCAGGATCGTCGGGTTCTCCGATGCCCATTACGGCTCCTACCACCGGCTGCTCGCGCCGGGCCGCGGCGAGAACATGGGCGACGGCTGGGAAACAAGCCGCCGGCGCGTGCCCGGCAACGAATGGATCGTGATCGCGCTCGGCGCGCGCGGGCTCATTTCCCGCGCCATCGTCGACACGGCCTACTTCAAGGGCAATTTCCCCGACAGCTGCTCGATCCAGGCTGCCGACATGGGCGAATTCGGCGCCGACGCCCGCGACGCCATCATTACGGCTTCGATGTTCTGGCCGGAACTGATCGCGCCACAGAAGCTGCAGGCCGATCACGTGCACGATCTGTCGGACCATATCGCCCGTATCGGACCGGTCACTCACGTGCGTCTCAACATCTTCCCCGACGGTGGTGTCAGCCGGCTGAAACTGTCCGGACGCCTCGCCTGAGCCAAGGGGCGCAATTTTATCACAGGCCTAGCGGTCCCGGATCGACAGACGGAGCCGTTTTCGCTTTCGAGCGGCTTCGAAAGGGTCTAACCGGCCGCGCTTCGGATGGCGGCGATGTTTTTTGCCCAGTCGGCCTCGCCATTGCCCTTGAAGACAGCCGAGCCCGCGACGAGAACATCGGCGCCGGCATTGGTGACCAGCGGCGCAGTCTGAGGCGTCACGCCGCCATCGATCTCGATATGGATCGGGCGGTCGCCGATCATGGTCTTGACCCGCGCCACCTTGTCGACCACCGACGGAATGAAGGCCTGCCCGCCGAACCCGGGATTGACGGTCATCAGGAGAATGAGGTCGAGCCGGTCGAGCACGTATTCAATCACGGTTTCGGGCGTCGACGGATTGAGCGAAACACCGGCCTTCTTGCCCAGCGCCCGGATCGCCTGAAGCGACCTGTCGAGATGTTTTGTGGCTTCCGCATGCACCGTGATGATGTCGCAGCCAGCGTCGGCAAAAGCCTCGAGATAAGGATCGCAAGGTTCGATCATGAGATGGCAATCGAAGACGGCCTCTGTGCGCGGGCGAACCGCCTTGATGATGCCTGGCCCGAAGGTGATGTTGGGAACAAAGTGCCCGTCCATCACATCGAGATGGATCCAGTCCGCGCCGGCGCGCACCACGCCCTCGATGTCGTCGCCGAGACGCGAGAAATCGGCCGACAGGATTGACGGGGCAATAAGCACGGGCTTTGACATGGCGCGATCCTTGTTCTGGCGGCGGCGGCTGTCATCCCGGCGCGCGTCCTGCTGGCCTGCGATTTGCCTGATTGCGGCGGCCCGGGTCAAGCTACCGAGACGTCATCCCTGTGCAAAGCGCTGCGACCTCTTGCCCGAATCACGCCGCACGGGGCAGGTTCCGGCTGCAATTGACAGGAGATCCTGATGTCCAGACCGCCGATCAGCCATTCCATCGTCTTCACCTACACCTCCGACCTTGAGCGGGGGTCACGCTTCCTGCGCGAGGTGATGGAACTGGATTTCGTTGTCGATCAGGGCGCCTGCCACATCTACCGGCTGACGCCGATGAGCTATATCGGCGTGTGCAATCTCCCCGACCGTCCGCAGGGCACGGCCGGAGTCACGCTGACCATCGTCTCGCCGGATGTCGACGGATGGCGCGATTTCCTTGAAGCCAAGGGCGTCACCTATGTCAGCGGACCCGCGCACAGCGACGAGTTTGGCGTCTACTCGTCGCTGTTCCATTCGCCGGACGGCTACCGCGTGGAGATCCAGAGCTTCGACGATCCGGACTGGGACAAGGGCCAGATCGGCTGACATCGCGCTCCCCGGCAGCAGATCAGAAACGGATCGGTTCGCGGGTCATCTCGAGATGCAGCATATCCCCGGTCCAGGGGTTTGCCTCGCAGACCGCCTCGTCCAGTTCGACGCCCAGCCCGGGCTCGCTTGGCGGGATGACGAACCCGTCCTGCCACTCGATCTTCTTTTTCAGTACCTCGGCATGGAACCCGTCCCAGGTCTTGATCGATTCGAGCACCAGAAAATTGGGCAACGTGGCGGCAAGCTGGATGTTGGCGGCTGCGACGAGCGGCCCGCAATAGCAGTGCGGCGCGATCTGAATGCCGAAGGCTTCCGCCATGCCGGCGATCTTCTTGGTCTCAAGAAGCCCGCCGGATCGGCCCAGATTGGGCTGCAGGATCGCCGCGGCGCGGGCCTCGATGACGCGGGCGAACTCATGCTTGGTCACAAGCCGTTCGCCTGTGGCGACCGGGATCGAGGTTCCCCGTGCCACCTCCGCCATCGCCGCGACCTGATCCGGAGGCACCGGTTCCTCGAACCACAGGGGATCGGAAGCCTCGATGGCGCGGGCCATGCGGATGGCGCCGCTGGCAGTGAACTGTCCATGTGTACCGAACAGGATGTCGGCGCGAGAACCGACGGCTTCTCGCACCGCGCGGACCATGCTTGCCGACAGGTCAATATCACTCAAGAGCGGCTGGTGTCCGCCCTGCACTCGGTAAGGTCCCGCTGGATCGAACTTGACCGCGGTGAAGCCCTGACGCACCGCCTCTGTCGCCGCGGCGGCAGCCAGATCCGGATCGTTGTAGACATTCTTCGGGCTGTCGGTGGACAGCGGATCGGCGCTGCCGGTTGCCGGATACAGATAGGTATAGGATCTCAGACCCTCGTGAACCCGGCCGCCAAGGAGCTTGTAGACCGGCTGTCCGGCCTCTTTTCCGATGATGTCCCAGCAGGCCATTTCCAGCGCCGAACAGCAGGCCATCATGGTCATGTCGGGACGCTGCGAAAAGCCCGAGGAGTAACAGAGCCGGAAGAAATTCTCGATGTCATGCGGATCGCGGCCGACCAGATAGCGTCCGGCGACATCCTCGATCAGCTTCGCCGTCAGATGCGGATCGAAGGCGGCGTCATAGGCCTCGCCGTAGCCGACAACCCCGCCATCGGTCGTCAGCTTGACGAAAAGGAAGTAGCGGCCGCCGGCCTGTGGCGGCGGATTGGCGACGACGAACGTCTTCACATCACTGATTTTCATGGGGCACTCCCGGCACGCTTTGATCCGGCGCGCAATCGATCAGGATTCACCGCCGAAATCCAGCCCCGGCCGGCAGCGTTTCAAGCGGAAGGTTGCAGGGCGCCTGAACGCGGAAGGGGCAAGGATCGGGCAAGCTTGACCTGAAAGGGTGACGGCGCTCAGAGCCTCAAGCGAAGAAGACACATGATCCAGCTTTCCATCTGCCTGCCGACGCGCAACAGGCAGACCTACTGCATCGAAACGATCCGCGCACTCGCGAGTAGCGATCGGACGGATTTCGAGGTTCTCGTCGGCGACAATTCCGACGATGGCGGCATTCTGGCCGGCTTCTTCGAGACCGAACTCAAGGATCAGCGGTTCCGTCTCCTCGGTCCGGAAGACAGAGTGCTTCCGATGGTCGACAACTGGGAACGGCTCGTCGGCCTCGCCAAAGGCCGCTGGATCAGCGTGATCGGGGACGACGACTACATCGATCCCAAACTGGTGCTCATCCTCAAGCATTACGAACGCCTCTACCCGGACGTGGAATCAATCGGCTGGTCGCGGATGAACTACAACTGGCCCGACAACCGCCCGCAGCCGGCGCTATCAACGATCCCTGTGTGCCACGACACCTTCATTGCCGTGAAATCACGGCTGCAGGACCACCTCTACCGCTGGACAGAGCGCAAGCGCGTCCCGTCGGGCGGCTTCGGCGCCTATCATGGCGCAGTCAGGCGGTCGCTGATGGAGAGGATCAAGCGGAAGTATGGGGGCCGCTATTTCGAACACCCGGTGGTCGACTTCGAAAGCGTCTGCAAGGTGATCCGCGAGGCCAAGATGCTGGTGCACTGCCAGCGGCCGTTCTCGGTGCTGGGCGCCGGTGCTGCCTCCAACTCCGCGGGCACACAATCGCAGAAGACCCTTGTGGAGCGCGCACGGACATTCAAGAAGGAAACCGAGGGCAAGGTCGACATGGACGATCCGGTTTTCCCGTTCCCGATCAGCGACCCCGGCGCCGGCCTGTGCGCCTCGATCGCGTCGACCACGTCCTGGTTCTGCCGGACCTATGATATCGACACCACCGGTTTCGGCGAGAACTTCGCGCATGCGGCGATGGACGAGTTGCGCTACGCCCGCACGGAGGCCGATTACGACATCAAGCGGGCCTATTTCGAGCGTGGTTTCCAGGCCCTGGATGGCGGAAAGTGGCGTCATGTGTTCAAGCCAGCGCCCTATAACGGCAACACCTCGCTCAACGAGTTGAGCGGTGTGCTCAACGACATGCTCTATCTCCGCGAAGCTTCCGTTCCATCCACCACGCCAGTCGATTTCTACAGGTTTGCCGAGCACACAATTCTGCCGATCGAGATAGTGGCTTCCGGTGCAAGGGCATTTGCGCGATGACCCGGCTTACGATCTGCATTCCGACGCGGAACCGTCAATACTATGCGATGGATGCAGTGCGCCACATGCTGGCCTCGAGCCGAGACGATTTCGAGATTCTGCTGGGCGACAATTCGGACGACCCGGCGCCGCTTGCCGATTTCGTTAGCGAGCTCAATGACAGCCGATTGCGGCTCCTGCCGCCTGAGGACAAGCCGCTATCGATGCAGGACAACTGGGAGCGACTGCCACCCCACTGCCGCGGCGAATGGATCAGCATCATCGGTGATGACGACTATCTCGATCCGGAACTCTGCGAGGCGCTCCGCGTGACGAGCCAACGGGTGCCGCAGGCGGACGCGTTCACCTGGGGGCGGTCCTATTTCGTCTGGCCAGAGGCGCGCTCCCACCGAGAGATCACCAAGATCCCGACCGGCAGCCATCTTGTGCACATGGACAAGAAGGACCTGATGCGCAGGATGTTCTTCTGGGAAGGCGCAAAGGACCGGCCGGCCTGTTCCTTCGGCATCTATCACGGCGCGCTGAAAAAGGATCTGCTGGAGCGGATCCGCAGCACTTTTTCGGACCGGTATTTCGAACATCCCAATGCGGACTACGAAAGCATCTGCAAGACGGTGATGTTGGCCGACATGTGCATCTACTGGGAGCGGCCGCTGTCGGTCTTCGGCACCTGCAGCCAATCCAACAGCGCCGGCCTGCGTGATCCGGAGGTTGGTCTCGAACGAATCAAGACGGTACGCGAGGAAAACAAGGGGGCACTCGAAGCCGAGAACTTTCCATTCCCGATCGAGCTTGGTATCACTGCGTCCGTCGCGCATACGATCGAGTGGTTCAAGCAGCGCTACGGCATCGAACTCAACGGCTGGGAGGAAGGCTTCATCAAGGCCTGTGCGGGTGATTGCGAAACGGTGGCCGACAGGGCACGCTTCAAGGCCAAGAAGGCCGCCTATGAGACGGCAATCAAGGCCTGGGGCGGATTAAAGGCCGCGAAAATGTTCGATCCGGTTTATCGCTACCGCAGTGACATTCCGAAGTTCATGGGCTTTGCCGAAAACCACCTGAGTTTCGACATGGCCATCGGTGACGCGCAAAGTGCTGCGGAGTACTACAATCTGATCGACGGAATGATGTTTCCGGTCAGACTGCTGGAAAGCAGGCTCAACGAAGGCTGACCGGCCCATTATCGCAGGACCCTGCGCCACAACGACCACCCTCCAAGGATACCGGCAATGCAACTGAACGAAACCCAACTGCAGGAATTCGCGCAAAACGGTTTTCTGGTGATCCAAGATTTCTATGACGCCGATGACATCACGGCGGTCCAGGTCGGCATTCATGCCATCATCGGGCAGGTGATGCAGCGCCACGACATTGAGGACACAAGGCCGCCCTTTTCTTCCGAGACTTTCGATGCCGGCTACATGGATCTGATCCGCACCAATCGGCGGTGGGGCGGCGAGATCTATGATCTCGTCAAGGAGATTCCGGCCTTCAACCGGCTGATTGCCCATCGCGCACATGAGGAACTGATGCGCCAGCTTCGGCCCGGCGCGATCCCGGGCCTGACATCGGGCGGTTCGGGGATCCGGATCGACAACCCCAACGAGGACAAGTTCCGGGCCATGTGGCACCAGGAATACCCGGCACAACTCAAGAGCCCGGACGGGCTGGTGTTCTGGTCGCCTCTGGTGAAAGTGACCGAAGATCTCGGCCCCGTGGTGTTCTGTCCGGGCTCGCATCGCGAAGGCCAGATTCCGGTGTGCCTGGCCGATCCGGAAAATGCCGGTCGCAGCGGCGCCTATGCGCTCAAGCTTGCCGGCGAGGAAAAGCTGCTGGCACGCTACGAAAAGGTGGCTCCGCTGTCGTCGCCGCGCGACCTGGTGGTGCTCGATTTCCTGGTGCTTCATGCATCGGGCTACAATCGAAGCGACCGGCCGCGCTGGTCAATGCAGTTCCGCTACTACAACCTTGCCAACCCGGTCGGGCGTGGCCACGGATGGTCGGGATCTTATGCCGCTGGCGTTGATTTCCGCACAATCCACCCGGAGCTGTTCGTGGAGGCGGACAATGGTTGAGGCAGAGGCACGCTGCCCGGTGTGCCACGCGCATGGAATGATCCCCGTCTATCATTCAGGGACAAAGACGAGCCTGAGTTCTCTTTGCCAGGTCCTGCCCGGCGCGAAGATGGTGAGTTACTGTTCCGAATGCGGACATTTGGCCGGCACCGGCGTTGTGGATGCGGATCAGTTCTATGAGACCGATTATCGCATTCTTCTCGACGACGAAGATGAAGACCAGATCTACGAAATCCGTGACGATGAAATCGTAAGCCGGACAGACCACCAGATGGCAGTCTTGCACAGCAAGGTGACGCTGGCCGCGGACCTGTGCGTTCTCGACTACGGCTGCGCCAAGGCGGCCATGGCCCGTCGAATTGCCGACACCGTTCCGGGCATCGGTATGCATCTTTTCGATGTCAGCCACATGTACGAACCGTTCTGGGACAGGTTCGTCGCCAAGGACAAACAGGCGGTTCACCAGACGCCGGACACCTGGGACGGACGTTTCGATCTTGTCACATCCTTCTTTGCCTTCGAGCACATTCCCGATCCGAAGGCGGCGATGGCGCATGTGGCCCGACTGCTCAAGCCCGGCGCAAAATTTCACATGATTGTTCCAGATGTCACCGGCAATGCCGCCGACTTCATCGTCATTGACCATGTGAATCATTTCACCCGCACTTCCGTGACCCGTCTGATGACGGAGGCGGGGTTCGGCGAGATTGACGTCGATACGACATCGTATCGCGGCGCACTCATCGTCACCGGACGCAAGACCGGTAAGATTGCAACCCTGCAAGACACCACTGGTGAGAAGGCGGAGATTCTCTCAAAAGCGCTTGAACTGGCCAAATTCTGGTCAGAGGCGGCGGACAGGATCAGGGCTTGCGAGCCGGAGGGCAGCGCGGCGGCCGGCTCCGCGATCTACGGATCCGGTTTTTACGGCGCATTCATTCACGCCAATCTCGTCCGACCCGAGGCCATCGCCTGTTTCCTCGACAAGAGCCCATGGCAGCAGGGCAAGACACTGTTCGACACCCCGATCATGGCTCCGGCGGACCTACCTGAGACTGTCGGCACGGTCTATGCCGGCCTCAATCCAGCCATTGCACATCAGGTGATGAAGTCCCAACCCTGGGCCGACCGCGAGGGACTGCGCGTGGTTTACCTGAAGGACCCGGCAAAATGAGCCGATGCGGGACGCCGATAGAGCTTCGGGACTGGCATGAGAACGACCTTCAGTTTCTCCTGCGGTTGCGCAATGACGTTCCGCTTCAAGCCTTGCTCCTTGCAACCGCTCAAGGGAGTGACGAAGCGGCAGTGCGCACCTGGCTTCTCAAACGGACTTCCGGGAAGGGCCGGCTCTTCCGGGTCATCGCCGATGCGCAAAGCGATGCCCCGATGGGCTATTTGCAGGCTGACTTCCTGGACGAAACAGCCGGCGTCTGGAGCTTTGGCATCTGCCTCGACGAGGCCTATCAGGGAAAGGGAAACGGCGCTGCCGCGCTCAGGGCGCTTGAAGATATGCTTGAGGCGCAGTACGGCGCACAACGCCTGCAGCTTGAGGTCGGGCTGTCCAATGAACGCGCGATCAACTGCTACAGGAAGCTGGGATATGCGCAAACCGAGGCTCCAACGCGGCAAATGACCGTCTGTGGAGAGCAGCGTGACGTGATCTCCATGGCCAAATCTCTCATTCCTCGCGGTCAAGGCGCATGAGGGTGGTGATCAGCCAATCGATGTATTTTCCCTGGGTCGGTCTGCTCGAGCAAATTCGGCTTGCGGATGTTTTCATCCATTATGACGATGTCCAGTTCTCCAAGGGCAGTTTCTCGAACCGCGTGCAGGTCAAGATGCCGGATGGCCGGGCCTGGATGACGGTGCCGCTTAGCGATCACCGTCTTGGCCAGACGATCGATGAAGTCCGGATCAAGCCAATGGAATCCTGGCGCAACCAGCATCTGGCACTCCTGGAGAAGAGTTTCAAAGGGGCTCCGCATGCCGAGGATGCTCTTGAGATCGCAGCATCCGTCACCGGCAAGGATCTCTCCACTGTTGCCGAGGTGAGCCGGGAAAGCATGCTGGCGCTCAGCCGGTATTTCGGACTGGACGCGGATACGCGTTTCATGGATTCGCGCGCGTTCGGCATTCCCGGTTCAAGCAGTGAACGGGTGCTGGCCTTGGTCAAGGCGGCCGGCGGCACCGATTACATCACCGGCCATGGGGCGAAGAACTATCTCGACCATGAGCTGTTCGAATCCCGGGACGTTTCGGTATCCTACATGGACTACCGATCCATCCCCTACCCGCAAAGCCACGGCGATTTCACGCCTTATGTCACCGCGCTCGATCTGGTCGCCCATCGCGGCCGAGACGGGCTTGCATCAATCGCGTCCGGAACGCGGAACTGGAAGGAGTTTATCGATGGATCCTCATGAGGCTTTCCGCGCGGAAGTGGAGCAAAACATTGACGGCCTGGTCGCCGACGACGATCTGCAGGCTCTGTCACGAACCTGGGTCCGGGAGGTTTCACCGCACAAATATGCCTACAACTTCGCCTGGCTCGGCCGGCCCGCAATTCAGTTCCCCAACGACGCCTGGGCCCTGCAGGAACTGGTCTGGCAAATCAGGCCGGACCTGATCATCGAAACCGGAATTGCCCATGGCGGATCGCTGATCTACTCGGCTTCGCTGCTGGCGCTTCTCGATATGTGCGATGCGAGCGAGCGCGGTGAAATGCTCGACCCGCGCAAGCCGAAGCGCAAGGTGCTGGGCATCGACATCGACATCCGCGCGCACAACCGCGAGGCTATCGAGGCACATCCGCTGTTTCCCCGCATCGAGATGATCGAAGGTTCGAGCATTTCCGAAGACACCATCGGCAAGGTGAAGGCGGTGGCTTCGGGCTACCAGCGGATCCTGGTGTGTCTCGATTCCAACCACACGCATGATCACGTGCTGGCCGAACTCGAAGCCTACGCGCCGATGGTGAGCAGGGACAGTTACTGCATTGTCTATGACACGCTCATCGAGGACATGCCTGCCCGTCTTTCAGGTGACAGGCCCTGGGGCCCGGGCAACAGCCCCAAGTCGGCGGTCCACGCCTTTTTGAAGTCCAACACCGACTTCGAAATCGACAGGCGGATCGACCGGAAACTCCAGATCACCGTGGCCCCGGACGGGTTTTTGAAGCGCGTGCGCTGAAAAACCCGCTTCCCATCACAGGCAGCCTGCGACGATCGTGGAATTCACCGGAAGTCGGCTGAATTCCGTGAATCTCACCATGCCGCGCGCAGAACTGATAGGCATTTGAAAAAAGAAGCGGCCCATGCAATTCTGACACTATGACGAACCCCTTCTTGGGGATATCAATTCAGGTTGAGACGAAATTGTCTCTTATTGAGGAGTATGAGAGTGAAAAACCTTCTAGTGACAACGGCGTTGGCCGCAATCCTTATGTCGAGCGCTGCATCTGCTGAGGATGTCAAGATCGGCGTCATTCTTGGCTTCACCGGTCCTATCGAGTCATTGACACCGGGAATGGCCGCAAGTGGCGAGCTGGCGATGAAGGAAGTTTCCGAGAGCGGAAACTTCCTCGACGGTTCGACTGTGACACCTGTACGCGGTGACTCGACTTGCGTTGATTCCGCGGCCGCGTCTGCTGCTGCCGAGCGTTTGATCACATCGGACAATGTGAGCGCGATCTTCGGCGCCGACTGTTCCGGTGTTACCGGTGCTATCCTTCAGAACGTTGCCCGTCCAAACGGCATCGTCATGATTTCGCCATCCGCGACATCACCAGCTCTTTCAGATGCAGAGGATGACGGCCTGTTCTTCCGTACGGCGCCATCCGACGCCCGCCAGGGCGAGGTTCTTGCCGAGGTTCTGACTGATAAAGGCGTCAAGTCAGCCGCGTTGACCTATACAAACAACGACTACGGCAAGGGCTTGGCCGAGAGCATCAAAGCAAATGCCGAGGCAGCCGGCATCACGATCACCATCGATTCTTCGCACGAAGACGGCAAGGGCGACTATTCTGCGGAGGTCGGCGCCCTGGCGCAGGCTGGCGGCGATGTCCTGATCGTTGCCGGTTATCTTGATCAGGGCGGCAAGGGCATCATTCAGGCGGCGCTCGATGCGGGTGCCTTTGAAACCTTCGTTCTTCCGGATGGCATGGTTGGCGATTCCCTTCCGGCAGCCATCGGTGACGGCCTGAACGGTTCATACGGAACAATCGCTGGTACCGACAGTGAAGGCGCTGCGATGTTCAACGAGATGGCAGAAGAGGCCGGCATCAAGATCGATGCATATGTCGGAGAATCGTATGATGCGGCAGCCTTGATCATGCTCGCCATGCAAGCCGCCGGTTCTTCCAACAGCGCGGACTTCAAGTCCAAGGTTATGGACGTGGCCAACGCACCGGGCGAGAAGATCCTGCCGGGTGAACTCGGCAAGGCTCTCCAGCTTCTGTCCGAAGGCAAGGACATCGACTATGTCGGCGCAACAAATGTCGAGCTGATCGGTGCCGGTGAAAGCGCTGGCGCGTTCCGCGAAATCCTTGTTGACGGCGGCGAGATCACGACAGCGAAGTTCCGCTAAACGCTTACAGAACTGGAACTGCCCGGATATCAATCCGGGCAGTTTTTGTATTGTCAGCTCAAAACTGTGAGTGAACTTTTTGATTGTAGTTGAGAATCTACACAAGAATTTTGGCGGCATCCGTGCGGTTGACAATGCATCTCTGACGATCCGGCCCGGCTCGATCACCGGCTTGATCGGTCCCAACGGCGCCGGCAAAACAACCCTGTTCAATGTGATTGCAGGCCATTACCGCCCAACATCCGGGCGGGTCTTGCTGGATGGCAAGGACATCACGGGCCTCTCCCCGCATGAATTGTTCGCACAGGGCGTGCTTCGAACATTTCAGATCGCGCATGAATTTTCGACACTGACCGTGCGCGAAAATCTCATGATGGTGCCACCCAACCAATCCGGTGAAACACTCATAAAGGCCTGGACCAAGCCGGGCCTTGTGCGCCGCGAGGAGGAGAAGATCGGCGCCAAGGCCGACGAGGTCATCGAGTTTTTGGAAATTTCGCATGTTGCCGACGAACTGGCCGGCAATCTGTCAGGTGGACAGAAAAAGCTGCTGGAGCTTGGCCGCACAATGATGGTCGACGCGAAAATCGTGTTTCTGGATGAAGTTGGCGCGGGCGTGAACCGGACGCTGCTCGGTACAATCGGCGATGCAATTCTGCGTCTCAATCGGGAGCGCGGCTATACGTTCTGCATGATCGAACACGACATGGACTTTATCTCGCGGCTTTGCGATCCGGTTATCTGTATGGCTGAAGGCGCTGTTCTGGCGGAAGGCACAGCCGAAGAAATCAAGAACAATGAAGAGGTGATCGAAGCCTATCTGGGCACGGGCCTGAAAAACAAGCCAGCGAAAGCCGCGATGCAATGAGCTTCTTGTTGGGAAAAGACATGACCGGCGGCTACGGGGCTGCCGATATTTTGCATGAGTGCACGATCGGCGTTGAGCGCGGCGAAATTGCCGTTGTGGTGGGCCCGAACGGCGCCGGAAAATCCACAGCGATGAAGGCTGTTTTCGGGATGCTCAATCTGCGGTCCGGCCAGGTGACGATGGACGGCGAAGATATCACCTCGCTCAGTCCGCAGGCACGGGTGCGAAAGGGGATGGGTTTTGTGCCGCAAAACAACAACATCTTCAGATCGATGTCTGTCGAAGAAAATCTGGAGATGGGCGCATTTATCCGCACGGATGATCCACGCGACACGATGGCCCAGGTCTTTGATCTCTTTCCGGTCCTGAAGGAAAAACGCAACCAGCCCGCCGGTGAATTGTCCGGAGGTCAACGCCAGCAGGTTGCAGTCGGCCGCGCATTGATGACACAGCCGAAGGTGCTGATGCTCGATGAGCCGACTGCCGGCGTTTCACCGATTGTGATGGACGAGCTGTTTGATCGAATTATCGAAATCGCGCGCAGCGGCATTGCCATCCTGATGGTCGAACAAAACGCCAAGCAGGCGCTGAACATTGCCGACAAGGGCTATGTCCTTGCCCAAGGGGCAAATCTTTACACGGACACGGGCGAAGCACTGCTGAATGATCCCGATGTTCGTAAAGCGTTTCTGGGTGGTTGATTGATATGGAAATTCTGAACGCTCTGGCGTTGTTGTCCAACTACCTTTTCGTTCCGGCGCTTGCTTACGGGTCGCAGCTTGCGCTTGGAGCACTGGGCGTGACGCTGATTTACGGCATCCTGCGGTTCTCCAATTTTGCCCATGGCGAAATGATGGCTTTTGGCACGATGGCGGTCATCCTGGTCACGTGGTTTTTCCAGGCACAAGGCATTTCGCTCGGCTTGTTGCCCACCGAACTGCTGGCTTTGCCGTTTGGCATACTGGCCACGATTTTACTGGCTCTGGGAACCGACCGGGTTGTCTACCGGTTCCACCGCATCAAGAAATCACAGCCGGTCATCCTCTTGATCGCGTCGCTGGCGGTCATGTTCTTTTACAGCGGTTTGACCCGTTTCATCATCGGGCCAGCCGACCGCAGCATGGGTGATGGCGCCCGCTTCATCTTCACGGCACGTGAATTCAAGGAATGGTCCGGCCTTGATGAAGGCATAGCGCTGCGCACGACGCAAGGCATCACCGTTGGGGTGACACTGATATGTGTTGCAGCGCTGTTCTGGTTCCTCAATCGTACACGCGCCGGCAAATCCATGCGTGCCTATTCCGACAATGAAGATCTGGCTCTGCTTTCGGGTGTGAACCCCGAACGGGTTGTCCTGATTGCGTGGATCCTGGCTGCAGCGCTGGCGACGATTGCGGGCACCATGTATGGGCTGGACAAGACGTTCAAACCATTTATCTATCTGCAATTGCTGTTGCCGATCTTCGCGTCGGCGATCGTTGGCGGACTGGGAAGCCCCATCGGCGCTGTCGCCGGCGGCTTCGTCATTGCGTTTTCGGAAATAACGGTCACCTTCGCCTACAAGAGGGTCCTTACCTACATCATGCCGGGCGATAATGTCCCCGACGGCTTGGTGCAGTTGCTGTCCACAGAGTATAAATTTGCGGTGTCATTCGTCATTCTCGTGGTGGTCCTACTGGTGCGTCCGACCGGCATTTTCAGGGGGCAATCCGTATGAGCAACAGCGTTAGAATTTCGTCGCTCTTTGCGGTTATGGCCATATTGCTTGTCGCCGTCGGCGTGATCCAAAGCCCATCGCTTGCGCTGGCAATTCTCAACCTGTGCCTGATCTCCGCGATCATGGCGCTGGGCATCAACATTCAATGGGGATATGCGGGCCTCCTGAATGTGGGGATCATGGGATTTGCCGCGCTTGGCGGCGTTGCTGCCGTGCTGGTTTCCATGGAGCCTGTTTCGGAAACAATCGCTGTTGGCGGACCGGGTATCCTCGCTGCAATTGCTGTTGCAGCAGCAACCATCGCCCTCATTGTGCTGGTGTACAAAAAGATGAGAGGACGGCTGCGAAGCCTTCTGGTCACGATCATCGTGGTTTGCGGCTATTTCGCAGCGCGCCATTTCTTCGACCCTGCGGTCGAGGCGATTGAAAGCACGGATTCCGCGGCGACCGGATATCTTGGCGGTCTCGGGCTGCCGATCATATTTTCATGGCTCGTGGGTGGCATTTTCGCCGGGGGGGCGGCTTGGCTTATCGGCAAAGTCTCGCTGGGCTTGCGTTCTGACTACCTGGCAATTGCAACGCTCGGCATCTCTGAAATCATCATTGCATTGCTTAAGAACGAGGACTGGCTCACACGCGGCGTCAAAAACGTAACCGGTTTGCCGCGCCCCTATCCTGTTCCATATGAGGTCGAAATACAGCAATCACCAGCGTTCCAATCATGGGCCGCTTACTTCGACATGAGCGCAGTCGAGTTGTCTTCCATCGTTGTGAAGCTGAGTTACTCGGGCCTGTTTGCAATCGTTCTTCTCATCATTCTGCTGCTTTGCGAAAGCGCGCTTCGATCTCCATGGGGCCGCATGATGCGGGCGATCCGTGACAATGAAACCGCGGCTGAAGCCATGGGCAAGGACGTCAAGGGGCGGCACCTGCAGGTCTTCATTCTGGGGTCGGCCGTTGTCGGCATCGCGGGCGCCATGCTGACGACGCTTGACGGCCAGTTCACGCCGGGTACCTACAATCCGCTGCGCTTCACCTTCCTGATCTGGGCGATGGTCATCATTGGCGGTTCGGGGAACAATTGGGGCGCCGTCCTCGGCGGCTTCCTAGTCTGGTTTTTCTGGGTCGAGGCGGAGCCTGTCGGATTGTGGTTCATTGATCTGATGACATCCGGCATGGACGAAGCCAACCCGCTGCGCCTGCACCTGCTCGACAGTGCTGCCTATATGCGTCTGATGGCGATGGGCGTTATCATGCTGCTGGTGCTGCGTTTCGCACCCAAGGGGCTGATACCCGAGAGCAGACGATAGGCCTGCTCCACAGGGCCTGGGCCATCTGTCCCCTGGCGCCCCGCCCCCGTCCCCGGCAAGGTGGCGAAACCTCAGCCGCTGTTTTCGAGAGCGATGTCGGCCTGCCGTGAGGCGTGAAGCACGAGTTCAGCGTTGGGGATGTCATTGTGCAAGGCGCGGGCGATTGCATCGGGCTCGGCCAGGTTGTGATCGATCCAGCGTTGGATCAGACGCTTGCGCAGAACTTCCGCGGGGGCGGACAGCATGACGGTCATGTCGAACAGGTCCGCCATGTCGCGCCAAGGCGGCTGATCGAGAAGAAGATAATTGCCTTCGGCGATCAGAAACCGGTGGCCGGCAGGGATGGTGCGGCCTCCGGCCCGCGAAAGATCGTGCAGGCGGTCGAACACCGGGATCGCCACATCGCGGTCCGATTGGGCGCGCAACCGGACGAGCAGCATGGCAAAGCCATCGGCGTCGAAGGTGAACGGTGCGCCCTTGCGGTCCAGATCACCACGATCCTCCAACACTGCGTTGTCGAGATGAAACCCGTCCATCGGCACGATGGCGGCGGCCTCGCCGTGAGCGTCGAACGCGGCGAGCAGCGCTTCCGACAGCGTCGACTTGCCGACGCCGGGCGGTCCCGCAAGGGCGATGACGAAGCGCGGACGCTCACCTGCCCTTTCAAGCGCCGTCCGGGCGATCAGCTGTGCGTTGTCCTCAAGTGTCACGCGTGCCTCAAGCTGCGATCTGGTCCCCGGGAGGTTCCTTCGCCCCGGTCATGAAGGCCACGGCATCCGACATCGTATAGTCCTTCGGATTGATGACGCAAAGGCGCTTGCCCAGACGATGCACATGGATCCGGTCGGCGACCTCGAAAACATGCGGCATGTTGTGCGAGATCAGGATGATCGGGATGCCGCGCGCGCGGACATCCTGTATCAGTTCCAGCACCCGGCGGCTTTCCTTGACCCCCAGCGCGGCGGTCGGTTCGTCGAGAATGATCACCTTGGAGCCGAAGGCGGCTGCGCGGGCAACCGCCACGCCCTGGCGCTGCCCGCCCGACAGCGTTTCCACCGCCTGGTTGATGTTCTGAATGGTCATCAGGCCAAGATCGTTCAGCTTCTCGCGGGCAAACTTGTCCATCGCCGCGCGGTCCAGCTTTCGGAAGAAGCGGCCCATGAAGCCGCTTTGGCGGATCTCGCGGCCCATGAACATGTTGTCAGCGATCGACAATGCCGGCGACATGGCGAGTGTCTGGTAGACCGTCTCTATTCCCGCCTTGCGCGCATCGATTGGCGACTGGAAGTGGACCTCCTTGCCCTCCAGATGCACCTGCCCCTCATTGGGCTGCAAGGCACCCGAAAGCGCTTTGATCAATGTCGACTTTCCGGCGCCGTTGTCTCCGATGACCGCGAGGATTTCGCCCGGCATCAGCTCGAAGTCGCACCTGTCGAGCGCAGTGACCTTGCCGAAGCGCTTTGTCAGTCCCCGCCCCGTTAGAATGGGTTGCGTTGTCATCCCGACACCTTTCTGATCCATTGATCCAGCGACACGGCGCCGATGATAAGAGCGCCAATGAGCAGATAGGTCCATTGCGGATTGGCTCCGGCCATGCGCAGACCCAGTTCAAACACACCGACGATAAGAGCGCCGAAAAACGCCCCGATAATCGAGCCACGGCCGCCGAACAGCGAGATGCCGCCAATCACCACGGCGGTGATCGACTGGATGTTGCCCATCATGCCGGTTGAGGCGGCCGGAGACACCGAGCCAAAGCGGCCGATCATCACCCACCCGGCCAAGGCACAGATGAAGCCCGCCAGCATGTAGACCGACATGATCGTCTTGTGGACGTCCACACCGGCAAGCTGGGCAGCTTCCGGATCGTCGCCGACGGCGTAGACATGCCGTCCCCAGGCTGTCGACCTGAGCGCATAGGCAAGCAAGGCGACAAGGACCAGCATCATGACAACGCCCAAGGTCAGCGTTGCGCCGCCGGCCTGGAATTTCGCCCCCATCAACTGGAGGAACGGGGCCTGCTGCTCGATGTCCTGCGAGCGGATGGTTTCGTTGCGGGCATAGAGATAGTTCACCGCCAGAAGAATCTGCCACATGCCAAGCGTGACAATGAAAGGCGGAAGCTTCACCCGGCTGACGAGCCAGCCGGCAACCGCGCCGATGGTCGTGCCGATGGCGAGGCCCAGCGCGACCGCAATGGGGGCAGGAATCCCGTACCGGAAGGTAAACTGGCCCATGATGACCGATGACAGAACGGCCATCGCCCCAACCGAAAGATCGATGCCCGCGGTGAGCACGACCAGGCTTTGCGCGGCGGCGAGAACGCCGACGATCTGAACCTGTTGCAAGATCAGCGTCAGCGCGAAAGGCGAGAAGAATTTCGATCCCAGCGCTATGCCGAAAACGATGATGGCGGCAACAACGACGATAAGCGGGATCAGCGCCGGCGTCGCGTGCAGCATCTCCCGGAAGCGGCCGACCAATCCCTTGTCGTGCCCTTCGAAGGACGCAAGCTGTGACGCAGCGCCCGAGAGCACCGACTCATAGTCGTCTTTTTTTGTGTTGTCTGCTGACATGCTTTCTCCTCCCCGAAGAAGCAGGATGCGACCTGTTATGTCATGCGGTCAAGAATGACAGGCCGGGCGCAACCCTGTCACCCGGCGATGGGGAGGGCGCCCCCGGCGCCCTCCGCCTTGTCAGAAGAAGGCCTTAGCCCCAGCAGAGCTCCATACCCTTTTCGGTATCGATCGACTCGACGCCGTCCACCGGCTGGTCAGTCACCAGCGCGACGCCGGTGTCGAAGAAGTTCTTGCCTTCGGTTGGCTCCGGCTTGACGCCGTCCTTGGCCCAGGCCGCAATGGCTTCGATGCCGAGCGAGGCCATAAGCAGCGGATACTGCTGAGATGTGGCGCCGATGACACCTTCCTTGACGTTCTTCACGCCCGGGCAACCACCGTCGACCGAGACGACCAAAACGTCATTCTCGCGGCCCAGCGCCTTAAGTGCCTCGTAGGCGCCGGCAGCAGCGGGCTCGTTGATCGTGTAGACGACATTGATCATCGGATCCGTGGCCAGCAGGTTCTCCATGCCCTTGCGGCCGCCATCCGTGGCGCCGTCGCTGACATCATTGCCGACGATACGCGGATCGGTCTCGTCGCCCCATTTGTTCGGATCGCCGAGATCGATTCCGAAGCCCTGGAGGAAGCCCTGGTTGCGCAGCACGCCGACGGTGGGCTGAGAGATGTTGATGTTGAGCAGGCCGATCTTGGCGTCCGCTGCGGCATCGCCGAGCTGACCCTTGGCCCACTGGCCGATCAGTTCACCGGCGCGGAAGTTGTCCGTGGCGAAGGTCATGTCGGCTGCATCGATCGGATCGAGCGGAGTGTCGAGTGCAATGACCAGCAAGCCCGCGTCACGCGCCTGCTGCACCACCGGCGCAATCGCGGCAGGATCGGACGGCGTCAGCAGGATGCCCTTGGCGCCATTGGCGATGCAGGTTTCGATCGCAGCCACCTGGGTTTCGTTGTCACCGTCAATGCGGCCGGCATAGGTGTTCAGCGTAACGCCGAGCTCTTCGGCCTTGGCGGTCGCGCCTTCACGCATCTTGACGAAGAACGGGTTGGTGTCGGTCTTGGTGATCAGGCATGCGCTCACGCTGTGGCTGGCGGCCTGGGCCGGTGCTGCGGCCATGGCGCCTATGGCAGCGGCGGCAAGCAATGCACTCTTGAGTAGGGAAATCGGTTTCATGTCATCCTCCCGGGATTTTCTAGAAGCAGGTCAATCTGCACACGCATTCATGCGGAAGCTCCTCACTTCCAATGCATGCGTCCCCGACAGGACACCATATTTGAAACTCGGCTGTCAATAAATAAATCACTCTTATTTATTTATTGACCCGAAATCTCGGGTACGGCATTGTCGCACCAACAAAAAGACGTATACGGGGATGGGGATCGGAGGACGCATTCAGGTGCCGCAGGAAAACAATGCAGCCGAGGAACGGACGGGTGGCGCGACAATGCCGCTGCGCGGGTCGAACCAGAGCGGATTGAGAGCCTACAACCAGCGGCTGGTCCTCAGTCTTGTCTATGCCCACGGCAATTTGGCCAAGACCGATATCTCGCGAATGACCGGGCTTTCGGCGCAGACCTGTTCGGTCATCATGCGCGAACTCGAGGCGGAGGATCTGATCGTCAAGGGCGAGCCGGTCCGCGGCAAGGTCGGTCAGCCTTCGGTGCCGCTTTCGATCAATCCCGACGGTGCGTTTTTCCTCGGCCTGAAGGTGGGGCGCCGGAGCGCGGAACTGATCCTGATCGATTTTTCCGGAGAACCGAAGGCAGCCCTGCGCAAGAGCTATCCCTGGCCCACGCCGCCGCAGATCATCGAATTTGTCGAGACCGGGATCGCGGAGCTGGTGAACAGCCTGCCCGAACCGCTGCGTGAACGCGTCGCCGGACTGGGCATCGCCACGCCTTTCGAACTCTGGAACTGGACCGAACAGGCCGATGCTCCGCGCGAGGAGATGGATCTCTGGCGCGGCTGCGATCTCCGGAGCGAACTGGCCGCGGTTTGCGACATGCCGGTCTATCTCCAGAACGACGCGACGGCAGCCTGCGCGGCGGAGCTTGTCTTCGGCAAGCACAAGAATGCCAACACCTTTCTCTACATCTATATCGGGACCTTTGTCGGCGGCGGCGTGGTTCTCAATGGCGGAATCTTTTCGGGCCGCAGCGGCAATGCCGGAGCGCTCGGACCATTGCCGGTCAGAGGTCCGGACGGCGACCCCGTGCAACTTCTCGACCGCGCTTCGATCATGCTGCTTGAAAGGATGCTGCGGGCCGAGGGCCGCGACCCCTCCCCGCTGTGGAACAGCCCGGATCACTGGCAGGGTTTCGATGACCTCGCGGCGCAGTGGATCGGCATCGTCGCAGGCGCGCTGGCTCAGGCGATCGTCTCGGCGGCAGCCATCATCGACTTTCAGCATGTCATCATCGACGGAGGCCTGCCAACCGGCGTCCGCGCGGATCTGGTTACAGCGACCCGCGACGAGATGATGCGCTACGATCTGCGCGGGCTGGAGCCGCCGGAGATCCTGCAGGGCACGGTGGGAACGCTCGCGCGGGCGCTCGGCGCCGCAAGCCTGCCGCTGTTCGACAAGTATCTGATCGACCGCAACATGCGGCTCGGCGGCGCCTGAGCGCATTCCACCTGCAACGGATCAGTCGTAGCGAAGCTCGACCGCCTTGCCGCCGAATATCCGGTAAGCCCAGATGGTGTAGCCGGTGATCACCGGAAGCACAAACAGCGTACCCACGAGAATGATGGCAAGACTTTCGGTTGCGCTTGCTGCCTCCGTGATCGTGATCCGGCCCGGAACGACATAGGGATAGAAGGACCAGGCCAGACCGGCAAATCCGAGAGCGAAAATCCCGGAAAGGGCTGCGAACGGCGCAAGGTTGAGACGGTCCCCCTCCAGCGGCATTCGCGCCGACAGCCGCCACACCCAGACGAACAATCCGAAAGTCAGCAGCGGCAGCGGCGCCAGCAGCAGGCTTTCGGGATAGCCGAGCCAGCGATCCCAGATCCGTGCGCTGGCGAGCGGACTTGCCAGGGAGATCGCCGCCATGCCGAGCGCCACCAGCCCAAGCGCCCTGCGCAACCAGCGGACCGCCTTGACCTGCAATTCGCTCTCGCTCTTGTGGATCAGCCACGCCGCACCGATTGCCGTATAGGCCGCGGCCAGACAGACTGCTACCAGCAGAGCAAAGACCAGGGACGGCCAGCCCGTATCGAGGCCAAGCACGTAAAGACCGAGCATGTAACCCTGCGAGAGTGCTGTCATCAGAGATCCGAGAAAGAACATGCCGTTCCAGGCGGGCTTGGCGCCTGCGCTGACCTTGGCCCGGAACTCGAATGCCACACCGCGCAGGATCAGGCCGATGAGCAGAACCGCCACCGGGAAATAAAGGGTTGTCAAAATGACGCCATGCGCCACCGGAAAGGCCACCAGAAGCAAGCCCACGGCAAGGACCAGCCAGGTTTCGTTGGCATCCCAGAAAGGCCCGATGGCGGCAACCATCCTGTCCTTCTGGGCGTCATCGCCGAACGGCAGGAGGATGCCGATCCCGAGATCGAAGCCGTCAAGAATGACATAGACCAGGATGGAGATGCCCATCAGTCCTGCGAAAACGTAGGGCAACCACAAGGCCCAATCGACACTACCCATGGCTTGCGCTCCCTGTTCCAATGGTCATCGCGGGATCGGTACGCATTCCGGGATCGTCGGCTCCCGGAGGCGCTTCGTGCGGCGTCCGGGCCGCCTTCATTGACAGCGCAATGATCACCGAAAGATAGGCGGCGATCAGTCCGGCATAGACCAGAAGGTATGCAGCGAGTGTTGTGCCGACCGAGCTTGCAGGCAGAGCTGCGACCGCGTCGGAGGTCTTGAGAACGCCGCTGACAAGCCAGGGCTGGCGGCCGATCTCGGTGGTGTACCATCCGGCAAGCGTCGCGACCCAGCCCGACAGCGCCATTGGAACAAGAATGTAGGCAAGGGGCCGGTTGATGTCGCGGCGCCGCCACATCATCCATGCGCCGACCCAGGAAACGGCCAGCATGGCCAGCCCAACACCCACCATGATGCGGAATGCGAAAAACACCGGAGCCACTGGGGGATGAAGGTTTGTGCCATCCTCTGCCACGAAATCATTGAGGCCAGGGACGACCCCGTCGACATGATGCTTGAGGATCAGGCTCGCGCCTGCGGGAATGCCCACTTCGAACCTGTTCTCGCGTGCGGCCTCGTCGGGCAGAGCGAACAGAAGCAGCGGCACCCGCGGTCCGGTCTCCCAGTTGCCTTCCATGGCCGCCACCTTCTGCGGCTGGTGTTCGAGCGTGTTGAGACCATGAAGGTCACCGGCGAGGATCTGAAGCGGGATCAGGATTGCGCCAAGCGTCAGTCCCGTCCGGAGGGTGAGGAAATTGCCGCGTCGCTGGTCGCCGGCGAGCCAGCGCAGCGCGGAGACCCCGGCCACCAGAAACGCCACGGTCAGACCTGAGGCAAGCAGCATGTGGACGACACGGTAGGGCATCGAGGGATTGAAGACGATGGCGAGCCAGTCGGTCGCGTAGGCGACACCGTCACGCATTTCGAACCCCTGCGGCGTGTGCATCCAGGAATTGAGAACCAGGATCCAGAACGCCGATACGGTGGTTCCGAAGGCGACGAGAAAGGTCGCGGTCGTATGAACCGTGCCGGAGACCCTTCTCGAGCCGTAGAGCATGATGCCGAGGAACACCGCCTCCAGAAAGAACGCCGTCAGGATTTCATAGGCAAGAAGCGGTCCGGCGATATTGCCGACGCTTTCCATGAAGCCCGGCCAGTTGGTTCCGAACTGGAAGCTCATCGTGATGCCGGATACCACGCCCATGCCGAAGGAAAGCGCGAAGACCTTCACCCAGAAGAAATAGGCATCCATGTAAGCCTGATCGCCGGTGCGATTGAACCGGAGACGGAACCACAGAAGCAACCACCCCAATGCGATGGTGATCGTGGGGAACAAAATGTGGAACGAGATGTTGGCGGCGAACTGTATTCGGGACATCAGAACGGCGTCCATTGCGGAGCTCCTTTCAGTTGTTCCCTAACTGGGGTGGCACGGGACCCAAGGGCAGATGACATTCCGCCGCATAGCGCGCAAAACCACAACCCCTTTTTGCAAATGATTTGCAAGAGCATTGACAATGTCTCTTTTCGCAATAGATTGCTTTTTGCAAACCATTCGCAGAAAACAATCAATTCAAGCCTAGGTGGAACTCATGCGGTTTTTGACCATTGTCGCTCTCGGCCTGGCCCTCGGTCTGGGGGCGATGTCGCCGGCCTCGGCCAAGATCAAGGTGCTGACCTCCTTTACCGTCTTCGCCGACATGGCGCGCAACGTGGCGGGCGATCATGCCGAGGTGGTCTCGATCACCCGCGAGGGCGCAGAGATCCACATGTTCCGGCCGACGCCCGGCGACATCCGGCGCGGCCTGGGGGCAGACGTGGTGCTGTGGAACGGGCTCGGGCTGGAGACCTGGTTCGAACGCTATCTCGAAAATCTCGGAGATATCCCGGCCTACACGCTGTCCGAAGGCGTTGAGCCGATTGCGATTGCAGAAGGCGCCTATCAAGGCCGGGCCAATCCGCATGCCTGGATGTCGCCGGCCAACGCCATGATCTATGTCGACAACATCGTGCGTGCCCTCTCCGAAACCGATCCGGACAACGCAGCCGCCTATGCCGAAAACGGTGCACGCTACAAGGACGAGATCGAGGCCACATTCGGTCCGATCCGTGCCGCGATCGATGCCCTGCCAGAAAGCCGGCGCTGGCTTGTCTCGAGCGAGGCGGCGTTTTCCTATCTGGCCGAAGATTTCGGCCTCAGGGAAGCCTCGATCTGGGCGATCAATGCGGACAGCCAGGGCTCGCCGCAGCAGGTCCGGCGGATCATCGACCTTATCCGCGACAACGACATTCCGGTGATCTTTTCGGAAAGCACGGTCTCGCCCGAACCGGCGCAGCAGGTCGCACGCGAGACCGGCATTGCTTACGGCGGCGTGCTTTACGTCGATTCCCTGTCCCTGCCCGACGGTCCGGTTCCGACCTATATCGATCTCCTGAAGGTCACGGCCGAGACCATCGTCGAAGGGCTGACGGTGCAACCATGATCGAGGCGACCGCCACGGCCAAGCCATCGACGACAGAGGCCGGCCCCGCTCGACTTCCGGGGCTCGATGTTCAGGACATCTCGGTGATTTACCGGAACGGCAACAGGGCGCTCGACGGCGCAAGCTTTTCCGTTCCAAAGGGATCGATCACCGCACTGGTCGGCATCAACGGCAGCGGCAAGTCGACGCTTTTCAAGTCGCTAATGGGATTCGTGCCGCTGGCTTCGGGCCGGATCAGCATCATGGGCATGAATGTCAGCCAGGCGCTGGGGCGCAACCTGGTGGCCTATGTCCCGCAAAGCGAAGAGATCGACTGGTCGTTTCCGGTGCTGGTCGAGGATGTGGTGATGATGGGCCGCTACGGCCACATGAACTTCCTCAGGATGGCGCGGGCGCGCGACCGCGCTGTGGTCGACGAGGCGCTGGAGCGGGTCGGCATGTCCGACTATCGCAAGCGCCAGATCGGGGAGCTTTCGGGCGGCCAGAAAAAGCGGGTGTTCCTCGCCCGCGCGCTGGCGCAGGAGGGACAGGTCATTCTGCTTGACGAGCCCTTTACCGGCGTCGACGTCACCACCGAAAACCAGATCATCGAGTTGCTCAAGACCTTGCGGGCCGAGGGCCGGGTGCTTCTGGTCTCCACCCACAATCTGGGCAGCGTACCGGAATTCTGCGATCGGGCGGTGCTGATCAACCGCCGGATCCTGGCCGAGGGGCCAACCGAAGAGGTCTTTACCCAGAAGAACTTGCAGAAGGCCTTTGGCGGGGTTCTGAGGCACTTCGTGCTTGGCGGCCAAGATCTGCACGATGACGACGATTCCCGTCAGGTCACGGTTTTGACGGACGACGAACGCCCCTTTGTCATCTACGGCGACAGCGAACGAAAGTCCGATGCGCAGGAGGCCGCCGGGAACCCGGCGGACAAGCGCTCGTGAGCGTGCTGCTGGAGCCGTTTTCCTACACCTACATGGTCAACGCCATGTGGGTGTCGGCGCTCACTGGCGCGATCTGCGCGTTCCTCTCCTGCTATCTCATGCTCAAGGGCTGGTCGCTGATCGGCGATGCGCTCTCCCACTCCATCGTGCCAGGTGTCGCGGGCGCCTACATGCTCGGCTTGCCCTTTGCCGCCGGCGCCTTTCTCGCGGGCGGTCTGGCCGCGGCGGCCATGCTTCTGATCCGGGCCCGCACGCGGCTTCGCGAGGACGCGGTGATCGGCATGATCTTCGTCTCTTTCTTCGCGCTCGGGCTGTTCATGGTGTCGATCTCGCCGACGCCGATCAATGTGCAGACCATCGTGCTCGGCAACGTGCTGGCGATCACCCCGGCCGACACCATCCAGCTCGTGATCATCGGCGTGGTCACGCTGGTGGTGCTGTCGGTGATCTGGAAGGACCTGATGCTGGTGTTCTTCGACGAAAGCCATGCCCGCGCCATCGGCGTGCGCGCGACCGCTCTCAAGGTCATCTTCTTTGCGCTGCTGGCCGCCTCGACGGTGGCAGCGATGCAGACCGTCGGCGCATTTCTCGTGATCGCGCTGGTGGTCACACCCGGAGCCACCGCGTATCTGCTCACCGACCGGTTTCCGAAGCTGATCCTGATCGCGATCACAATAGGGTCGCTGACCTCGTTCGCCGGCGTCTATCTGAGCTATTTTCTCGATGGCGCGACCGGCGGCGTTGTGATCATGCTGCAGACCGGCATCTTCCTGCTCGCCTTCCTGTTCGCTCCGCGCCACGGGCTGCTCGCGCAACGCGCCAAGGTGCGGGCCGCACTGCCTGATGAAGCGCTTGAGGACACGGGAGCGGCCTGATGGAATTCTCAGTCGATTTCTTTCTCGATCCGTTTCGCTTTGCCTACATGCAGAAGGCGTTCCTGATCACGTTTCTCATAGCCATTCCGATGGCTGCCATGAGTTCCCTGATGGTGCTCAAGGGCTGGTCGCTGCTGGGTGACGCCATGTCTCACGCCGTGCTGCCGGGCATCGTCATGGCCTATGTCGCGGGCCTGCCGCTGGTGATCGGCGCCTTTGCCGCAGGCCTGTTCTGCGCGGTGGCCACCGGCTGGCTGTCGGCCAACAGCCGCGTGAAGGAGGATACGGTGATGGGCATCGTGTTTTCGGGCATGTTCGGGCTCGGCGTGGTGCTGCATGTGAGCGTCCGCTCGAGCCTGCATCTCGACCACATCCTGTTCGGCGACATGCTCGGCGTTCTCTGGTCCGATATCGGCGCGACCGCGCTTCTTGCCATCCTGTGCGGCGGCTTCCTGCTGGTCAAATGGCGAGACCTGGTTGCCCAGGCTTTCGACGGGCTGCATGCCCGCGCGATCGGTCTCAAGACCGGCCTGCTCCATTACGGGCTCTTGACCGCGATTGCCCTGATGATTGTCGCGAGCCTGAAGGCGGTTGGCATCATCCTTTCGATCGCGCTGCTGGTCGCACCGGGCGCCATCGCCTTCCTGATGGCGCGCACTTTTACCGGGATGCTCACCGTGGCGGTCGGCTCCGTCATTCTGTCGGCTCTCATAGGCATTTTTGCGAGCTTTCACATAGACAGCGAACCCGCGCCGACCATGGTGCTGTGCCTGACCGCGCTGTTCATGGTGGCTATGGTGCTAGGCCAGGTGCGGGATGCCCGCGCACGCCGTGCTTCAGCGTCCGACCGACGCCTGTTCGGAAAATCATGACGACAAAATCCTGACGACGTCGGGTGGCTCACAAGCCATGCCGTTGCCTGCCTTACCGGCAGGCTGCAACAACTTCCGACCGCCTCAGGCCGTCAACAGCAAGTCGGCCTCATGCGACAGGTTGATCTGCGGCAGCCGCTCGAATTCCGGACGGGCGAACCAGTAGCCCTGGAACAGGCCGATGCCGGCTGCCTTGAGAACCAGGAACTCCTCCTCGGTCTCGATGCCCTCCGCCAGGACCGTAATATCGAGCGCGCGGGCCATCCCCACGATCCCGGCGATGACGGCCTGGCGCGCAGGACTGGTATCAAGGCCCCTTACGAGCTTCATATCGATCTTGATCAGATCGGGCTGAAAATCCGCCAGCAGGCCCAGGCCCGCATATCCGGCGCCGAAGTCGTCGATGGCGGTGAGAAAGCCGTGCTTGCGATACTCGGTGATGATGTTGCACAGGTGCCCTGTATCGGAAACCTGCTCGTTCTCGGTAAACTCGAACATGATCGCCGACCTGGGGAAACCGAAGCGCTTGGCGGCCTGGAAGGTTGCCCGCAGGCAGGCCGCCGGCTCGTAGACAGCGTTCGGCATGAAGTTGATCGACAGCTGCAATTCTTCTCCGGAAGGAAACAGCCGCGATGCCAGTTCCACAGCCTTGGTTCTGCAGGCCTGATCGAACACATATTTCTGCTCGGATCTGACCCGGGACAGGATCGACCCGGCGCCCTCTCCCTCAAGACCGCGAACAAGTGCTTCGTAGCCCCAGACGCGCGCATTTAAAGCGTCGTAGATCGGCTGGAAAGCCATGGAGAATTCAAAATCGAGCTTAACGCCGCTCTGGCAACCCGGACATGATTTCGGCATTTGCGGTCTCGTTGGTTGATCTGGAACGGGTAAAATAGACCGGAATTCTTTACAAAAACCCAAACAACGGCAGGAAGATCATCGATCGGGACATCCTGCCGGTCAAAACAATAGGCGCGTTTCCGGGGCTGACCATTGAAGCAAGCGAAAGCCGGCCAACCATGTTCAAGGATGGTTAGCGAATTCTTTATGTGTTTCATCTAAGTTTTGCAGACGATTTCGTTATCTCTCAGGCAGCCGGCACAGTGATCCCATCGGAAAAGATAGAGAGCATCGATCCTGCAGAAGCCGTGATAACGGAGATGCGGCAGTACGGTATTTCGCCACTGCCGCGCAATTATGAACTCATGTATCGTTTCCTGAACCGTTCGAACATGAGACTCGTTCGCGAATTTGCAGCGCTCGGCCAACGTCCGACGCAACTGGAGCTTGATGCCATCGGCATGAAGTTTCTGCCTCATCGCCATCCCGCAAGTGCCGCAGAGCAGTCGATCGACAGCGTTCATGAGGAAATGCTGGGCATGATCCACGTGTTCAAGCAGGACCAGTTCAAGCTTCGCAAATACTCGAATGTGCTCGGGGAAACGTCCGCTCGCATTTCAACAGACGGTGCAGTCAGTCAGGATGGTCTTGACGAACTGGGCAGAATTCTCTCGTCGGCCACCGGCGCCACGATGCAGAAAAGCCAGGCCATCTTTCTCCAGTTGGTCGAACAGGCGCAGGAACTCATGCGCCTGAAGTCCGAACTGGAGGAATACAAGCGTCTGTCCGCAATCGATCCGGTCACCCGCCTGTCCAACCGGCGCGCCTTCGATACACGCCTGTCAGCCATCTATGGCGAACAGTCGAAAGCGGCCACCCAAGCGCTCATTGTTGCCGACATCGATCATTTCAAGGGATTCAACGATACCTACGGCCATCAGGTCGGCGACCGCGTTCTCAACGCAACGGCGGCTGTGATGACAAGAAGCTTTGGCAGCGAAGTCTTCATTTCCCGCACAGGCGGCGAGGAATTCGCCATTATCCTGGACGACACCAACGTTGAGGACGCCTGGGAGGCCGCCGAATCCCTGCGTGTGGCGATCAGCTCAACCCCTTTGAAAGATCAAAATGACGGGCGGGACTGCGGCCGGATCACCATCAGCCAGGGGCTGTGCATGGCAACGGACGCCTCCAGCCCGCAAGACCTTTACAACAAGGCGGATGCGGCGCTGTACGACGCCAAGAAATCCGGCCGCAACCAGGTCAAAACCTACAGCCCGAAAGTGAAGCGGCTGCTGTCGCTGCTTAAGGTGTGAGACACTCGCCCATTGGCAAGCCTGGATCGACAGGCTGCGTGTTGACGACGTCTAGTTCTGGCCCGTTCAATTCCTGTAGCCGCCGCACCTTGCCTTTCGACCTCCCTCTTGCCAGCAGCCTGCGATTCAGCCTAGATATCTTTCACCCGTTGGGAGAAACCGGTTCACTCCGGTGCCGAAGGAGCAACCGCCCCGGAAACTCTCAGGCAAAAGGACCAGCGGGACCGGACGGACTCTGGAGAGAGGCGTATTTTGCGCCCGCCGAAGGGATAGCAATCTCAGGCGAAAGGACAGAGGGGGCTTGTCGGAGGCAGATTTTGCCTGAAGATTGGCCCGTGCGCGGCATCCGGCCCGCACCCTGAACGGAGACTGGCGCGTGGACACCACCGCAGACCTTCAAAAAACCCCGCTTCATTCCCTGCATCTCGAACTCGGCGCCCGGATGATGGGCTTTGCCGGCTATGACATGCCGATCCAGTATCCGCTGGGCGTGATGAAGGAGCACCTGCACACTCGCGCGGAAGCCGGGCTGTTCGACGTCTCCCACATGGGGCAGATCCTCATCCGCGCGAAAAGCGGCAATGTGGCAGATGCAGCGCGCGCGCTCGAAAGCCTTACCCCGGTCGATGTGATGGGCCTGAAGGACGGCCGCCAGCGCTACGGGCTTTTCACCAATGATCAGGGTGGGCTCGAGGATGACTTCATGGTCGCCAACCGTGGCGATCACCTCTATCTCGTGGTCAATGCGGCCTGCAAGCAGGCCGATCTCGCGCGCATTCAAGCCGCTCTTTCGGACAGCTGTGAGGTCGAGGCGCAGTTCGACCGTGGCCTGGTCGCGCTGCAGGGACCTGCGGCCGAAAGCGTGCTGGCGTCCTATGCGCCCCAAGCCGAAGACATGCTTTTCATGGATGTGGCCAACCTCGAGATCGCCAGCACCCCGGTGGTCGTCTCGCGGTCAGGCTATTCCGGCGAGGACGGCTACGAAATCTCGATCCCGGCAGAGGAGACCGAGCGGGTCGCGCGGCTGCTGCTCGATGACGAGCGGGTCGAGGCCATCGGTCTCGGCGCGCGGGATTCGCTCCGGCTTGAGGCCGGGCTCTGCCTTTACGGCAACGACATTGACCAGACCACCACGCCGGTTGAGGCCAACCTCAAATGGGCGATCCAGAAGGCGCGACGCGCCGGCGGCGACCGCGAAGGCGGCTTTCCGGGTGCCGAAGTGATCCTGAAGCAGTTCGACACCGGTCCGGAGCGGCTCCGGGTCGGGTTGCAGCCCTCCGGCAAGGCTCCGGTCCGCGCCGGCGCGCAACTTTATGAAAGCGAAACCGGCGGCGAGCCCATCGGGACCGTGACGTCGGGCGGGTTCGGACCCAGCGCCGGTCACCCGGTTGCGATGGGCTATGTGCCGGCAGCATTGTCGGCAACCGGCACCACGCTTTATGCCGAAGTGCGCGGCAAGCGGCTGGAACTTGCAGTGGCTGCCCTGCCCTTCGTCAAGCCAAGCTACAAACGCTGAAACCAGACCCACCCAAGACCAGCAAACCACAGGAACAGCTCCATGCTCAAATTCACCGAAGATCACGAATGGCTGAAGATCGAGGGCGATGTCGCCACCGTCGGGATCACCGAACATGCCGCCGAACAGCTCGGCGATCTGGTGTTCGTCGAACTGCCCGAGGCGGGCACCAGCTTCGAGAAAGGCGGCGAGGCCTCGACCGTGGAATCGGTCAAGGCGGCTTCCGATGTCTATTGCCCGCTCGATGGCGAGATCGTCGAGGTCAACCAGGCGATCGTCGATGATCCGTCGTTGGTCAATTCGGACCCCACTGGCGAAGGCTGGTTCTTCAAGCTCAAGCTCGCCAATGCGGACGATGCCGACGCGCTGATGGACGAGACCGCCTACCAGACAATGATCGGCTGAGTTCAACCATGACCGTGAAACTGACCGACTACGATCCTTATGACTTCGCCAACCGCCGCCACATCGGCCCCTCCCCGTCGGAAATCGCGGAGATGCTTGAAGCGGTGGGCGCTCCCTCGCTCGACGCCCTGATCGAGGAGACCGTGCCTGCCTCGATCCGGCAGACACAGCCGCTCGCCTTCGGCGATCCGATGAGCGAGCGCGAGGTGCTCGACCACCTGCGCGCCACGGCGAAGAAGAACACCGTGCTGGTCTCGCTGATCGGCCAGGGCTACCACGGCACGATCATGCCGCCGGTGATCCAGCGCTGCATTCTCGAAAACCCGGCCTGGTACACCGCCTACACGCCCTACCAGCCGGAAATCAGCCAGGGCCGGCTGGAGGCGCTTCTCAATTTCCAGACCATGGTCAGCGACCTGACAGGCCTCGACATCGCCAACGCGTCCCTGCTCGACGAGGCGACCGCGGCCGCGGAAGCCATGGCGATGGCGGAGCGGGCTTCGAAATCCAAGCGCAGCACATTCTTTGTCGATCACCACTGCCATCCGCAGACCATTGACGTGATCCGCACCCGCGCAGAACCGCTCGGCTGGGAGATCAAGGTGGGGGATCCGTTCACCGAACTGGATCCGGCGGAAGTCTTCGGCGCGATCTTCCAGTATCCCGGCACCTATGGCCATGTGCACGACTTCACCGACGTGATCGCCTCGCTGCACGCGGAGAAGGCGATTGCCGTCGTCGCGGCCGATCCGCTGTCGCTGACGCTTCTGAAATCGCCTGGCGAAATGGGCGCGGACATCGCCATCGGTTCCATGCAGCGCTTCGGCGTACCGATGGGCTATGGCGGCCCGCATGCAGCCTATATGGCGGTCAAGGACGCCTACAAGCGCTCGATGCCCGGCCGCCTGGTCGGCGTGACCGTCGATGCGCGCGGAAACCAGGCCTATCGGCTGGCGCTGCAGACGCGCGAGCAGCATATCCGGCGCGAAAAGGCCACTTCCAACATCTGCACGGCGCAGGTGCTGCTCGCGGTGATCGCCTCGATGTATGCGGTGTTTCACGGCCCGGTCGGCCTGCGCGCCATCGCCGGCCGCGTCCACCTCAAGACCACGGCGCTGGCTGCCGGCCTCAAGCATTTGGGTGTCATCATCGATCCGGCGATCTATTTCGACACGCTTACCGTGTTTGCCGAAGGACGCCAGGCCGAGATCCTGGAGGCGGCGCGCAAGGAAGGCATCAATCTGCGCAAGGTCGGCGACGACCAGATCGGGATCTCGCTCGACGAGGTCACGCGGCCCGCAACTGTGGAAGCCGTATGGCGCGCGTTCGGCGGCGAGCTTTCCTTTGCCGACTTCAAGGCGGGACCCGAGATCCCCGATCCGCTGGTCAGGAAGTCGCGTTACCTCGAGCACCCGATCTTCCACATGAACCGCGCCGAAAGCGAAATGACGCGCTACATCCGCCGGCTCTCGGACAAGGATCTGGCGCTCGACCGGTCGATGATCCCGCTCGGCTCCTGCACCATGAAGCTCAATGCGACGGCCGAGATGCTGTGCATCACCTGGCCGGAGTTTGCCGACATCCATCCCTTCGCTCCGGCGGAGCAGGCCCAGGGCTACAAGCAGATGATCGACGACCTGTCGGACAAGCTTTGCCTGATCACCGGCTATGATGCGATTTCGATGCAGCCCAACTCCGGCGCGCAGGGCGAATATGCGGGATTGATGGCCATCAGGTCCTACCACCGCGCCAATGGCGAGGCGCACCGCCACATCTGCCTGATCCCGACCTCCGCCCACGGCACCAACCCGGCTTCGGCGCAAATGGCCGGAATGACCGTCGTCGCCGTCGGCACCCGCGGGAACGGCGACATCGATCTCGATGATTTCCGTGCGAAGGCTGAGCAACACGCGGACAATCTCGCCGCCTGCATGATCACCTATCCCTCGACCCATGGGGTGTTCGAGGAAACGGCTTCGGAAGTCTGCGAGATCACCCACCGCCACGGCGGGCAGGTCTATCTCGACGGCGCCAATCTCAACGCGCTGGTGGGCCTTGCCCGCCCCGGTGACATTGGCGCCGATGTGAGCCACCTCAATCTGCACAAGACCTTCTGCATCCCGCATGGCGGCGGTGGCCCCGGAATGGGGCCGATCGGGGTCAAGGCGCATCTGGCGGATCACCTGCCCGGCCACACGGCCACGGATGGCCGGGCCGGCGCGGTTTCTGCGGCCCCCTTCGGGTCCGCCTCGATCCTGCCGATCTCCTGGGCCTATTGCCTGATGATGGGCGGCGACGGCCTGACCCAGGCGACCAAGATCGCGATCCTGAACGCCAACTACATCGCGGCAAGGCTGAAGGGTGCCTATGACATCCTTTACACCTCGCCAAACGGCCGTGTGGCGCATGAATGCATCCTCGACACCCGTCCGCTGGTCGAGAGCGCCGGCGTAACGGTCGACGATGTGGCCAAGCGGCTGATCGACTGCGGCTTCCATGCCCCGACCATGAGCTGGCCGGTGGCGGGCACGCTGATGATCGAACCGACGGAATCGGAGGTGAAGGCGGAACTCGACCGTTTCTGTGCCGCGATGATGGCGATCCGCAACGAGGCCTGGGCAATCGAGGACGGGCGCATGGAGCGGGAAAACAACCCGCTCAAGAACGCGCCGCACACGATCGAGGATCTCGTGGGACCTTGGGACCGGCCCTATGACCGAGAGGCGGCGATCTTTCCGCCCGGCGCCATGCGCAACGCCAAGTATTTCGCCCCGGTCAACCGGGTCGACAATGTCTATGGCGACCGCAACCTGGTCTGCTCCTGTCCGCCGATGTCCGACTATGCCGAGGCCGCCGAGTAGCGCGCAGGTCTCATCAAACAGGAAAAGGCGGCCGCGGGCCGCCTTTTTCATTTCTGTCCATAAAAGGGTTTTTCAGACGCCCAGCATCTCGGTCTCGACCTCGGGCGTGAGCTGCTGCGGCGTCCCGGTCCACACACTCTTGCCGCGGGCGAGGATGACGCAACGGTCGGCCACCGCGCGCAATTCCGAGAACGCCTTGTCGATCACGAGGATCGATTGTCCGCCCTGCTTGAGCCGGGCGATCGCGGCCCAGATCTCCTGACGGACCACCGGCGCGAGGCCTTCGGTCGCCTCGTCGAGGACCAGCAATCTCGGATTGGTCATGAGTGCACGGGCAATGGCGAGCATCTGCTGTTCGCCGCCTGACAGCGTAGCCGCCGTCTGGCCCATGCGCTCGCCAAGGCGCGGGAAGAGTTCGGTCGCGGTCTCGATGTTCCAGGGGCCCGGGCGCGCCGAGGCGATCAGGTTTTCCGACACCGTCAGGCCGGCAAAGCAGCGGCGACCTTCCGGCGCAAGCCCGATGCCGAGACGGGCGGCCCGGAAAGAGGGCAAGGCGGCAAGATCACGGCCATCGAATTTCAGCGTGCCCCGGGTGGTCCTGAGCATCCGCGTGATCGAGCGCACCGTCGTCGTCTTGCCCATGCCGTTGCGGCCCATCAGGGCCAGCAACTCGCCCTCGGCGATCTCGAAGTCGACGCCGAACAGCGCCTGCGAGGCACCATAAAAGGCTTCGAGATTGCTCACCTGCAGAAGGCTCATGCGCTGTCCTCCCCGAGATAGGCGGCGCGGGCTTCGGGGTGGCTGCGGATCTCCTCGGCGTTGCCGCGGGCAATGATGCGGCCCGCCACCAGCACCGAAATACGATCCGCAAGCTGGAAGACGGCATCCATGTCATGTTCGATCAGCAGGATAGGTGCTTCGCTGCGCAGCTTGTCGAGAAATCCGATCAACCGCACTGAGCCTTCCTGCCCGAGCCCGGCCATCGGTTCGTCCATCAGGAAGATGCGCGGTTTCATGGCCAGCGCCATCGCGATTTCCAGCAGCCGCTTTTCTCCGTGCGAAAGCTCGCTGACCCTGGTTCCGGCCCGGTCGGCGAGGCCGACGCGTTCGAGCGCGTCCATCGCCTCTCCGGTCAAGTCCGGATCCGTTGCCACCTGCCGGATGAAACCGAACACCGAGCGCCGCCGCGCCTGGGCCGCGAGCGCGACATTGCCGCGCGCGGAAAATTCAGGGATCAGCGAAGACACCTGGAAGGTGCGGGTGAGACCCAGCCGCGCGCGCTCCACTTGGTCGAGTTCGCCGATGTCCCGGCCGGCAAAGCGGATGGCGCCGGCATCGGCGGCCAGTTCGCCGGCGACCAGCTTGATCAGGCTCGACTTGCCGGCACCATTGGGACCGATCAGCGCGTGGATCTCTCCGGGCTTCAAGTCGAGGTCGACACCATCGGTAACCTTGAGCGCGCCGAAGGATTTGCTCAGGCCGGAGAGCGCGAGAACGGAATCAGTCATGTTCCACCCTCCCCGCCACGAGTCCGATGAAACCGCCCCGGGCAAACAGCACCACGGCCAGGAGCGCGGCACCGAGGAAGAACTGCCAGTGATTGGTGAAGCTTCCGAACAGGTGCTCGAACAGCACAAAAAGGCAGGCGCCCACCACCGGCCCGAAAAGCCGGGCGACGCCACCCAAAATGATGAACACCATGATCTCGCCCGACAGGTGCCATGAGAGCATGGTCGGACTCACGAAGCGGTTGAGATCGGCATAGAGCGCGCCGGCAAGTCCGGTGACCATGCCGGAGATCACGAAGGCAGCGAGCCTGATCCTGTAGGGCGAGAGGCCGAGTGCCGCCACCCTGCCCTCGTTCTGGCGCACGGCCTGCAACGCCACGCCGAAGCGCGCGCCCGTCATCCGCCACTGCGCGATCAGCACGACGATCAGCACCGCATAGCACAACAGGAAGAAATCCAGCGGCCTGAGCGTGTTGATGCCCGGGAAGGCGTTTCGAACATAGATCGAAAGCCCGTCCTCGCCGCCATAGGCCGGCCAGGAGATGGCGAAATAGTAGATCATCTGCGCGAAGGCCAGCGTGATCATGATGAAATAGACGCCCGAGGTGCGCAGGCTCAACGCGCCGATCAGCAGGGCGGCGAGGCCGCTGACGACAATCGCCACCAGCCACAGGATCAGCATCTGGTTGGTGCCGTTGATGACGAACGGGACCGTCATCAGCGGCTGATAGGTCTGGTGATGACTTGCGAGGATGCCCACGGCATAGCCGCCGAGCCCGAAGAAGGCCGCGTGCCCGAAGGAGACGAGGCCGCCGAGACCGAGCGCGATGTTGAGGCCGACGCCGGCAAGCGCAAGGATCGTGGCCCGCGTGGCGAGCGTGACGAGGAATGGTTCCTCGGCATAATGCGCAATCAACGGTCCGATCAGGAGGATCAGCGCCAGAATGATGTTGAGCCGGTGTTCGGTGATCAGCTTAGGCATTGGCGGGAAACAGCCCCTTCGGCTTGAACACCAGGACCACGGCCATCAGCAGATAGATGAGCATCGAGGCGATGGCCGAGCCGACGCCACGGGCGGCGGATGCCTCCATCACGTTTGCGAGCAGGCTCGGGAGCAGGAAACGCCCCATGGTGTCGACGATGCCGACGATGAGCGCGGCAACGAGCGCGCCCCGGATCGAGCCGATGCCACCGATGACGATGACCACGAAGGCGAGGATCAGCACCGGTTCGCCCATGCCGACCTGCACCGACTGGATGGCGCCGATCATCGCGCCCGCAAAGCCTGCAAGGGCCGCGCCGAGGGCGAAGACCACGGTGTAGAGAAAGCGGATGTCAACGCCGAGTGCGGCGATCATCTCGCGATCGGACTCGCCCGCGCGGATCTGCATGCCGAGCCGCGTGCGGCTGATAAGGAGGCCCAGGCCAATGGCAATCAGCAGCCCGGCCACGATGATCGCCAGCCGGTAGGCCGGATAGGGCAAGCCGCCGGGAAGCGTAACCGGGCCTGCAAGAATTTCGGGCGGATCGAGATAGAGCGGGAAAGAGCCGAATATGAAGCGCACGCCTTCGGAGAACATCAGAACCAGGGCAAAGGTGGCGAGCACCTGATCGAGGTGGTCGCGATCATAAAGCCTGCGGATCACCACGATCTCGACAATGGCGCCGAGAGCGGCTGCTGCAACGAGGCTTGCGGCAAGTCCGAGCCAGAACGATCCGGTGGCAGCCGCGATGGCGGCGCAGACGAAGCCGCCGACCATGAACAACGAGCCGTGGGCCAGGTTGATCAGCCCCATCACCCCGAAGATCAGCGTCAAGCCGGCCGCCATCAGGAACAGGGTGACGCCAAGCTGCAGCCCGTTGAGGATCTGCTCGAGGAAAAGGGCAATACTCATCGTTTACCGGTCTCGCGCCAGCGCCATGATCGACAAAGCCCGGACGGGGCGCCGCGCCCCGTCCGGAGGATGCCGGGTTCTTACATCTTGCAGTCGGCCGCGTAGGCGTCGGCATGATCCTCAAGGGCGACGCCGACCAGCTTGTTGGTGTAGACGTCACCTTCCTTGATGACTTCGCGGACATAGATGTCCTGGATCGGATGGTTGTTGGGTCCGAACTTGAAGTCGCCACGGGTGGACTTGAAATCGGCCGCCTTGAGCGCTGCGCGGAACGCGTCCTTGTCCGAGATCGAAGCGGCGTCCATTGCCGAGATCAGGAGGTTGGCGGTGTCAAAGCCCTGGCTGGCATAGAGCGAAGGCAGGCGGTCATATTCGGCCTGGAAGCTTTCGACGAAGGCCTTGTTGGTTTCGTTATCCAGATCCTTGGACCACTGCGAGGTGTTCTTGACGCCGAGCGCGGCATCGCCGACCGCCTGCAGGATCCCCTGATCGAAGGAAAATGCCGGGCCAAGAAGCGGCACATCCACACCTGCGCCGGCATACTGCTTCATGAACGAGATACCCATTCCGCCAGGCAGGAAGAAGAAGACGCTGTCGGCGCCCGAGGCGCGGATTTCGGCGATCTCGGCGGCATAATCGGTCTGGCCGAGCTTGGTGTAGAGTTCGTTGGCGATTTCACCCTTGAAGAAGCGCTTGAACCCGGTCAACGCATCCTGGCCGGCCGGATAGTTCGGCGCCATGATGAAGGCCTTCTCATAGCCCGCCGAGCTGGCATAGGCGCCCATTGCCTCATGCAGGTTGTCGTTCTGCCACGCGACGTTGAAGTAGTTCTTGTTGCAGCCCGCGCCGGCAAGCGCCGAAGGGCCTGCATTGGGCGAAAGATAGATCTTGTCCTGCGCCACGGCACCCGGAATGACGGCCATGGCGAGGTTCGACCAGATGATGCCGGTCATCACATCGACCTTGTCGGACTGGATAAGCTTGTCGGAAAGCTGGACCGCGAGGTCGGGCTTGCGCGCATCGTCCTCGATGATCAGTTCGATGTCGTCGCGGCCGGCCTGCTTCAGCGCCAGCTCGAAACCGTCACGGACGTCGATACCCAGCGATGCGCCACCGCCCGAAAGTGTGGTGATCATTCCGACCTTGACCGGATCGGCAAAAGCCTGCGCTGCGCCGGCGGCGAGAGCGGTTGCGGCCGCAAGTGCAATGACTGCATTCTTCATGGATAGTCCTCCGATTTTGTGTTCCCGTGCCACCGGTTCTTCTTGTTGTCCGGTTGGCGGTCAGTTCTGGCAATCGTCAATCCGGAATACCTCCGGATCGCCGTTGGTCGTGAGCTTATCAGCCGCGGCAAAGATTTCCAGTGGTATTTTTAAGCTTAAAGTAATTCATCGGACCTTGGGCCTTGCGATCTCGCGGTAGGCATGGTTCGACAGCAGTGGAGTGCGCCCGCAGTCGGATCAAGCTTCGATGCCGGGCGGCGAGGAAGCTCCGGGACCAGACTGTCCAAGGACCTAAGGAGAGCAGCGATGCAGTGTTTTTTCGTGGAATTCCAGTGCAAGCTCGGCGAAGCCTATCCGGTGGCCGACGAGATCGCCAAGCGGGAGATCGCATCCGAGATCTATTCAGTCAGCGGACAGTTCGATCTGTTGGCGAAATTCTACATCGAGGATGATGTCGACATCGGGCGTTTCGTGGCGGACAACATCCACACGGTGCCGGGTGTCGAGCGCACGCATACGATCCTGACCTTCAAGGCATTCTGACGCCGTTCCGGGCCTTCGAGGCAAGGAGCCTGAACAACCGCGGCGCGGGCGCGGAACCGCGCCGAGGCAGCCCGCAAAGCGCTGTGTAAACAGCAATTGCCGGGTCCGAAAGGCCGTAGGTCGATGTGATGAAACAGGAAGCTGCGAGGGTGGTACGGTTGGGTGGGCTCGAACCACCGACCTCCGGATCCACAATCCGGCGCTCTAACCAACTGAGCTACAACCGCACGACAGCGGCAAGGGGCTGCGCCTCTCCGCTTTCTGGAGGCTCACATACGGGGAGCAGGTGTTTTTTGCAAGAGGCGAGAGGCCGGTTTTGCCAATTTCCCCTCTCAACCATGAGGCCGGCAACAGGCTCGTCAGCAGGCCGGTCGCGCATGAAAAAGGCCGGACGCAATGCCCGGCCTGTTCTCATCGAAATTCAGGTTGGTTTCAGGCAACCTTGAATTCGTTCATTGCCTTCTCGGAAACGGTCTTGGCCGGCTTCGAGACGTCTTCGGCAACCTTCTTGGCGGTTTCCTGCATGATCTTGGTCTGATCAACCATCATCTCGGCCTGCTTGCGCATGAAGGCGGTCTGAAGTTCGAACATCTGCGCAACCGACTTGACGCCGAGCAGGGCTTCCATGTGCGAAAGCGACATTTCAGCATTGGTGCGGGCGGTATCGATGGCCTTGAGGCTCAGTTCGACGGTGCCTGCCTGGGCGCTTTCCATGGTCGCTTCGACCGCCTTGGTGGCGTCTTCGGCAACAGCCTTGACCTTGGCATAGTTTTCCTTGGTCTGATTGACCGACTTGTCGGCCATCTCGCGATAGCCGTCAGCCATCTTGCTCATGTCGAATGCCGGAAATTCAAACATTTCGGCGGAGGTTGCGGTTTTCTTGGTCGCCATTACAATTCTCCTTTGGAGATGTGAGAGGACCTTTTCGCGGCCCCGTTCAAGTTCATGATGTTGATAGCACATCTTGTTGTGCATTGCAACATTCTTGTGCACCGCAACATATATTAACCCTCTCCCGACATTTCAAGGCGGAGACCCGGCCGATTGCTGGACCGCCGGGCGCGGCAAAGCTATTAACAAAGCCTTAATCCGCCGCCACCATGCGGCTCGACCGGCCGAAACTGGAAGACTGCCATGCAGCCTCATCACTACCCCTTCATCGATCTCTGCGTTCATCCGGACGTCCGCGAGCGTTTCGCCGAAGGCGATGCGATTGCCGTCCTCGACGAGGACCTCGAGGCCGTGCTTTGGGCCAATGGCGCGGCTGCGGAGCTTTTCGGCTTTGCCACGATCTATGACATTCTCGACGAGGGGCTCTCGGCCCAGACGGTCATAAGGCGGCAGATTGCCGGCGCGAAGAGCGCGCTCGATCGTACCGGCAAGCCGCAGAATTTCATGATGCGGATCAGCCGCGGCTTCTCGCGGACCATGACACCGGCGAACCTTCGGACCATCTCGCTCCCCGATGGCGCGAGCGGGTTGATGGTCTCGAGCCAGGCCAGATCCTCGCTGGCGCCGAAAGCGCGGGCGCGGCAGATCATCAGCGGTTTCGAGGGAACCGGCACCCATGTCGCGGTTCTCGACGAGGGCGGCGCGGTGCTGGCAGCTTCCCAGACCTTCGATACGGTCAGCATTGACCAGGGCTCCATCCGGCGCATGATCACCGATGTCGCCGATGAAAACAGCCGCCTGATCAAACGCATGGTCGAAGCCGGTGAAAGCCCGATGCCGGCCGCGATCGCACGTCTGACCGACAGCCCGGCGCTGCATCTGCTGTTTGCCGTCGAGCCTTCCACGGAAGAGGACAGCCAGGTTCTATCCCCTGAGACGCCGGAAGGAGCCGCCTCCGCAGCGGCTGACGGCAATCCGTCAGACCAGGAGATACCGGTCGCGGTCGAACAGGGCGACGAAATCGAGCAGGAGCCGGCATCCGTGACCGAGCCAGCCCCGGGTGATGACGCAAACTCCGGTGATGACGGGGTATCCAGCACCGACAGCCATGCTGCGGAGAGCAATGACGACGGCGACAGCGGTGATAACGCTGAAAACGCTGAAAACGCATCCGATAACGCAAGCGAGGACATCTACGGCACCGGCAAGCCCGCGGAAGAGACCGGCGAGCCGGCGGCGACCGGACCGCGCCAATTCGATGCCGATCGCGTACGCAACGAACTGACCCGGACGGCTGCCCCGCATCCCGATCCGGACGCCGTTCCCGGGCCATTCGCGGACGCGCGGGACATCGCGACACCTCCCGGCGCGCTGCCCGACGAACCATCGTCGGAAGATCCGGCGCCGGAGCAGCCTGCGTCCGCCACACCCACCTTCAGGTTCGACCCCGATGCGAAACCCGCGCGCTTCGTCTGGAAGATCAATCGCGAAGGCGCCTTCAGCGATGTCTCCCCCGAATTCGCCGAGGCGGTCGGCCCCAATGCCGCCGACATCCTCGGCCGCCGGTTCTCCGATCTTGCCCGGGTCTTCAATCTCGACCCCGATCATGTGATCGAGGATGCGCTCAACCGCCGCGACACATGGTCGGGCAAGACGGTGTTCTGGCCGATCCAGGGCACCGATCTGGTCACGCCGGTCGATCTCGCAGCCCTGCCCACCTATACCCGCGACCGCATCTTCGATGGTTTTCGCGGCTTCGGAATCGTGCGCAGCGGCGAAACCCGTACCGATCCCGAGGCCATAGGTCTGGCGCTGGAGCCCGGCTCGCCAAGGGGCGACGACCAGAATGCATCCGCTCTGCCGCAGGATGACGACAGCCTCACCGACGCTGCACCTCACCCTGAAAATGACAGTCTGGCCCATAACGGGGACGCCGAGACCGCCGAATACGAGGAAGATCTCGGCGACCTTGCCCGGATGGATGGCGTTGATCCCGCCGCGGCCGGCCTTGCAGATGACGGCGATGAAACCGAGGCTGAAGAAATCGATGTATCGGTCGAGAACGGCCCCGAGGACGGTGGCGCGGACGCCGCTTCGGACGATCCGTTCCGCGGCGAGCAACCGGCGCTGCGGCTGGTCGAAACGCCGATGCGGCGCGAGAGCGACAAGATCATCAGCCTCGAGACCAGGCGAAGCCGATCGGCCCGCGATGCGCTGTCGGCCGGCGAACAGGCAGCCTTCCGCGAGATCGGCGCGCGGCTGTCCGAAAGCTCAGGTGCCGGCAGCGGCGACGCCGAAAACCGGACACCTGAAGCACAGCCGCCGTTTGGCAAGCGCCAGCCGCCGCTCGACTCCGATGGCGAGACCCGCGACATAGAGGTGGATTTCGAGGATCAGGATGCCGGTGCGGAAGCTTCGGCACCAGCAAACGAGGCCGATAGCACAGAACAAACCGATGCGACGTCCGAGCCCGAAGGCACGGATCGTGACAGCGACAGTGGTCAGGCAACCGACGCCGAAACCGGTCAGGACAGCGACGCCGCCGGCTCCCCCGCCGAGGAAACCGAGCCGCCCGCAAGCGTGCTTGAAGACGGGGACGAAGCCCGCGATGATGCAGCGGACGCAGAGCGTCCGGCCGACGAACAGGACGCGACCGACCTGCCTGCCGCTGAATCCGCCGACCTGCCGGACGACGAGGCGGCGATGGACGCCTCACAAACCGGTGACACGTCGGAGTCCGAGGCTGAAGCTGAACCTGAACCTGAAACCGACGAACATCACGAGGATCCGCTCGTCAGTGCGCAAGATCCGACTGCCGGGATCGCAGAGGGTGAGCGGCCCGAAGAAGAAGGCTCTCGGCCCGACACCAGCGACACAGCCGAAGAGCCGGTTGCGGACAACGACGATGTGAAGCCCGCCGACACCGCCCCTGCCGCCGCGCATGCAGAACCCGCCGTCGCCACACCGATGCCATCGGCTTTCGCCATTCCCGCGCGCCAGCAGATGCGGACCGGTCTTGATTCAAGCCTGATCGACGCCATCCCAACGCCATTGCTGGTTCATGCCGGCGACGATCTGATCCATGCCAATCCCGAATTCCTAGAGCTTGCAGGCTACCCTTCACTCGACGCGCTGGCCGAGGCCGGCGGGCTCGACACGCTGCTCGACCGCTCGGGAGAAGCCGTCGAAACCGGCGACAGCAGCCTTGTGGTGCGGCGCGGTGACGGCGAGACACGCCGCGTCAAGGCGCGCCTGCGCTCCGTCAACTGGCTGGATGCACATGCGCTGCTGCTGGCGCTGACACCGGTTCATTCCAGCGTATCGGGCCCCGCCTCAGCAATGCCAACCGATCACGAGTCTGGAACCGAGACGGGTTCCGCCAAGGTGATCAACCTGGCCAGCCAGGATGGGGATACACCTGCCGGAAGCGGCGAACCCGATACAGGTGAACAACCGGCTGAGGCGCAGGCGGATAACGCTCAAGCCACGACCGGAACCGAAGCCAATGACGCACTTCAGATCGAGGCGCAGGAGCTGCGCTCGATCCTGGAAACCGCGACCGACGGCGTCGTGATCCTCGACAATGACGGCACCATCCGCTCGATGAACAGTTCGGCCTGCGCATTGTTCAATTATGATGAGCGCGACACGCTTCATCAGCCCTTCGCTATGCTGTTTGCCCATGAAAGCCAGCGCGCGGTGATGGATTACGTCTCCGGTCTCGCCGAACATGGCGTCTCCAGTGTCTTGAATGACGGTCGTGAAGTGATCGGCCGCGAGGCCTCCGGCGGATTCCTGCCGCTGTTCATGACGATTGGCCGGCTGTCAGGCTCGAACGGCTTTTGCGCGGTCTTGCGCGACATCACCCAGTGGAAGCGCACCGAGGAAGAGCTGCGCACCGCCAAGCGCGCAGCTGAGACCGCGAATTCGCACAAGTCCGATTTCCTCGCCCGGGTCAGCCACGAGATCCGCACCCCGCTCAACGCCATCATCGGCTTTTCGGAGATGATGGTCGAGGAGCGCTTTGGACCGATCGGCAGCCCGCGTTACCTCGAATATGCGCACGACATCGGCAATTCGGGCAAGCATGTGCTCGACATCGTCAACGACCTTCTCGACATCTCGAAAATCGAGGCCGGTCAGGTGGACATGGAATTCACCGCCGTGTCGCTGAACGGGCATCTGGCCGAAAGCGTGTCGCTGTTGCAGCCGATGGCCAACAGCCAGCGGGTCATCATCCGCACGAGCCTGTCCGAGAGCGTGCCCGACGTGGTCGCCGACCAGCGCTCGGTCAAGCAGATCGCACTCAACCTGCTTTCAAACGCCATCCGCTATACACCCGCCGGCGGGCAGATCGTGGTGTCGACCTCCTACGAGCCCTCGGGCAATGTGGTCATCCGCATCCGCGACACGGGCATCGGCATGAACCGCAAGGAACTGGAGCAGGCGATGAAGCCGTTCGGCCAGGTCGGCCCAGGACCCCGCCAGCGCGGGGACGGCACCGGTCTGGGGCTGCCGCTGACCAAGGCGATGGTGGAAGCCAACCGCGCCCGCTTCGACATCGTCTCAACACCGGGCGAAGGCACGCTGGTGTCGATCTCGTTTCCGCCGCAACGGGTTCTGGCCGACTGAGCCGCGTTGCGCGAAACCAGGCAAGACGAGCGGCCGAAAGACTGCGAAAGGCAAAAAAAGAAGGGGACCGCTTTTGCGTCCCCTTTTTGAATTGCATCAGTGCTGACCATCGAATGTGGGAGCGAAGCCGCCCGAATGGTTGATGCGATTAATGCGCGGAAACCCTTACCGGGACCTTGCCAGATTATACAGGATTTTACCTAGCGCCCCGGCTTTGCTTGGCTTGGTTAAATTCCGCGGCAAGGTTTTGTTAGGGAATTGCCCGGCGATCCTTCGGCGATCAGGGGTGGCCGCCATTGCTAAACCGCACCTTGGGCTGCTTCGCCTTCCTTCTTTCGATCCCATTGCATAAGGTCATAAAGAACCGGGGTGAGAAACAGCGTCAGAACCGATGCGACGAGAAAGCCGCCGATGATGACGATGCCGATTGAGACGCGGCTGGCGGCACCGGCGCCGGTGGACAGCACCAGCGGCACTGCACCCAGAACCGTCGACAGTACTGTCATCAGGATCGGACGCAAGCGCACGGTCGCTGCTTCGATCACAGCTTCACGTTTCGGCCTTCCGTCTTCACGAAGCTGATTGGCGAATTCGACGATCAGAATGCCGTTCTTGGCCATAAGTCCGATCAGCATGATCATGCCGACCTGGGTGTAGATGTTGACCGCCTCCCCGAGAGTGAACAGCGTCAGCAAGGTGCCGGCAGTCGCAAGGGGTACCGAAAGCAGGATGACCACCGGCTGGACAAAACTCTCGAACTGGGCGGACAACACCAGAAAGACCACCAGCAGCGCGATGCCGAACGTCAATGCGACGCCGCCCGAGGTTTCCTGAAAGGTCTCGGCTTGCCCGGAATAGGCAATCTGCATCTGTGGCGGCATGTCACCTGCGATCCGTTCAATTGTGGAAATGGCAGACCCGAGGTCGACACCATCAGCCAGAGAGGCCGATATTTCGACAGAGGGCTGACGGTTGAACCTGTTGAAAGCCCGCACCGAGGCCCGGCGTTCGAGCGTCACCAATCCATCGAGCGGCACCAACTGGCCGTTCTCGGCGCGCACATTGATGCCGCGCAGATCCCCGGCTGCGGCGCGCCGCTCGTCAGGGGCCTGCAGGATTACCGGATACTGACGGTCACGCGAAATGAATTCCGTCACTTCGGCAGAGGCGAAAAAGGTGCGCACCGCATTCGAAATCGCACGCACGTCAATGCCGATCTCACGCGCCATCGCCCGGTTCACTTTGATGTCGTAACCGGGGGTGTTGATCTCGTAATCGCGGCGGACGCCGACGAGGTCAGGCGCGTCACGCATGCGCTGGGCCAATTCGGCGGAGTAACTGGCCGCATCCTCGAAACTGGGTGCCGTGACGATGATCTCGAGCCCCGAACCGCCGCCTGCATCGAGGCCTGAGGGCGCAAAGCTGCGAACATTGGCGAGCGCGATCTTGGCAAACTCCGGACGCAATTCCGCCAGCACCTCCCTTGGCCCCATGTCGCGTTCGCCCCAGAGCGCCATTGTTGCGACGACGAACGCGCGGCCGGTTTCGCCGTACTGGCCGACGATCGCGATCACGTCTTCGACGACCCCATCCTCACGGTAGGGCTCGATCAGGTCCTCCACCTGACGGACCGCTGCATCTGTCAAGCCCAGCGCCGAGCCGGCAGGAGCCTGAATGGAGACGAAAAATATGCCGCGATCCTCGTTTGGCGTCAGTTGCGAGGGAAGCTGCTGATAGAGCGTCCAGGACATCCCGGTCAGTGCCGCGGAGATTGCGAGGATGACGACGGGCGCAGCGATGGCGCGGGTCAGGAGTTTGCGATAGCCCTTTGCCAGACGCTCAGTCGCGCCCTGGACGCTGCGTGCGAAACGGCTGTCGTTCATCCCCTTCTTGAGGACGAGGCTGGCGATCACCGGGCAAAGGGACAGCGCGACAAAAGTGGACAGCCCCACCGCGATGGCAAGCGTAATACCGAATTCCCGGAACAGCTTGCCGATCTCTCCCTCCAGGAAGGACAGCGGCACGAACACGGAGATCAGAACCGCCGAGGTGGAGACCACCGCAAAGAACACCTGGTTCGCGCCCACACGCGCAGCCTCTTTCGGATCGTCCCCTTTCTCGACCCGCCGTTCGATGTTTTCCAGCACCACAATGGCATCATCGACCACCAGGCCTATGGCGAGGATCAGCGCAAACAGTGTCAGGATGTTGATGGAAAAACCCGCCAACGCAATGCCGGCGCAGGCACCAAGCAAGGCAATGGGGATGGTGACGGCCGGCACGATTGTCGCGCGGATCGAGGTGAGAAACATGAAGATCACCACCACCACGATGGCAACCGAGATGGCCAGCGTGGTCAGCACCTGACGGATCGAGCTGTTGATGAAATCCGCGTCATCCGATGTCACCTGCAGCGTGGTGCCGCCTGGCAGATCGGACCGGATTGCTTCCACTTCGGCGTTGACCGCCGAGGAGATCGAGAGCGTATTGGCCGAGGACTGGCGCAAGACACCAATACCAATGGCCGTCTCGCCATTTGACCGGAATTCGCTGTTGTCGGACTCGGTGCCGATCTCGACGCGGGCCACGTCACCGAGCATGATCCGTCCCTCCCCGGTCGTGGAGATGACCAGATCTTCGAACTCGGCGACGCTCGACAGCCGCGTTTGAGTGCGCAGCAGATAGGTGCGCGAGTTGCTTTCGATCTGGCCGGCGGGAAGTTCGAGATTGTTGGCACGCAGCGCGTCGGCAATTTCGGTGGCCGTGATGCCGCGTGCGGCCATCGCATCGGGATCGAGCCAGATTCGCATGGCGTAGGGACGGTCGCCGTAGATCTGCACGGCAGCTACCCCGGCCAGCGTCTCCAGCCGGTCCGTAACGAAACGATCTGCGTAGTCTGTCAGTTCGGGCGCTGACATGGTGTCGGAGGTCATCGTCATCCAGACGATAGGATCACCCTGGCTGTCGTTTTTTTCCACTTGCGGCTCTTCCGCCTCGGCAGGCAGATCACCCGTCACCGCCTGAACCGCGGCGCGCACGTCGGCGGCTGCCTGATCGACATCCCTGCCCTGACGGAAGGTGATGACGGTTCGCAATCCACCGAGTTCGGATTCGGTGGAAATGCGGTCGATGCCGGCAACGGTGGAGATTGCGCCCTCGACCACGGAGGCCAGTTCGCTGTCGACAACGCCGGGTCCAGCCCCGGTATATCCGACACTGACCGTGACCCGCGCGGTGGAGGTGTTTGGCAATTCGCGCACCGGCATGCTCGTCACGCCGGCAATGCCCAGAACCACGATCAGAACCGACATCACCGTGGCCAGCACAGGCCGGCGGATGCACAGATCAGGCAGAGTCATTCTAGGCCCTCCTGTGCGACATCATCATCGATTTCTATGGACGCCCCGTCTGTCAGCTGATCCCATCCTGCGACGATGACGCGATCCTGTGTGTCGAGACCCTCGCGCACCTCGGTCAACGCGCCAAGGGAGGCGCCCACTTCGATCTCGGTACGCACAGCCTTGCCGTCCCCGGCCCTGTAGACATAGGTGCTCAGGCCCTCGCTGATGATCGCGTCGTCAGGGATCGCGATACCTTCATAGGTTTCGAGGACCAACCGGGAATTGGCAAACATGCCGCCGACAAGGCGACCATCCGTATTGTCTATCTCGGCGCGAATCTCCAGGCTGCGCGAGCCGAGATTGATCTCCGGCGCACGCAACGTGACCCTGCCCTCGAAGCTCTCGCCGGGGTATGCGGGCGTGGTGACAATCAGGACCTGGCCTTCCTGCACCCTGTCAAAATAGCGCTCCGGCAAGGAAAGCGAGACCTCTACCGCCGTAAGGTCCGACAGCGTTGTCACTGGGGCACCGCTTTGAATAAAGCTGCCGGGCTCGGTGTCGATCACCCCGAGCGTCCCTGCGAAAGGCGCCGTAATTGCGCGATCATCGAGATCCGCACGGGCGACCATAACCCCGGCTTCGGCTCGGTTCAGTCGGGCGCGGGCTTCTTCCAGACTGGCTTCAGCCGCTATGTTGCTGTCGGCCAATTGCTCGATCCGCTGAAAATTCTGTCGCGCCTCGCTCAATGTCGCCTCGGCTTCGATCAGCGCCGCGCGCGTGGCGCGATCATCCAACCGGATCAGCAGTGCGCCTTGCTCAACCTCCTGACCGGATGAAACCGGCACGCTTGCGACGCGGCCCGGCGCGTTGGAGGCAAGCTCCACCGAGCGTACCGGCCTGAGGGTTCCGACGGCGGAGACGGCATCCTCGATGCTGCGCATCTGGGGTGATGTGACATTGACGCGGGTCGGCTGCCGACCCGCACCGCCATTGCCGGACTCCTGTTCCTCACCTGAGAGAAACATCTGGGTTCCGAACACCCCGCCTGCTGCAAAAGCCAGAACGACAATGAAAGAAATTACGAATTTTGAAACGCGCTTCACGGTAAACCTTTCGTCGGTGGTACAGACGAATTGGTTCAGCCTTCAGAAGTTTCAACTTGGCGGCGTCATTATGTCGTCAATGAAAACAATAATTTGGATTAATTCCATTTTTGCCATAGCGGAAATGCAGGCCTGTGCGCTTCCGTTAAATAATATATCCTGTCGAGCCTCCAAGGATTTATTTCAGAAAACACTCAAAGCAAGAGATAAATGAAATTATTTCATCTATAAATTCAGACTATACTCGCTTTGGTGAAATGAAATGGGCCTCACTGCTCACATCTTTGGTTGCTGCAGCCCCTCGAACAGTTTGACCGCCTCGGGTCTGGCCATCACGTTGAGGTTCTTCACCTCTCCTCCGCGAACGATGTCGCGCGGCGGCTTCGGTCGTCTTGTCCGGCTTGGTGCGCTGACCACCCCGAACGGCGTTGGACACGGTGGGCACATCGAGCTTGGCGTCGCTTTCCCGAAAGCCGGGCGACGCCAGCCTCTCGCGGAACGGAAACCTGAACGAAGCCCACCTGCCATCGCCCAAGTTGCTTTGCAGGATCAGGCCTTTTCAGCCCGCCGCCGTACTCTTGTTGAAAAGCAACTGGCGCGCCGCAACCGGAGCGAGGAGCAGTAGGCCGACCCCGGTGGCCATCATATCCGGGGCGACCAGTAGGATGGCGGCAAGAACGAGAGCGATGCGCTCATACCAGCGCAGCGCGGCGAAGAGCCAGTTGGAGACGGCCGCCGCCAGCGCCCAGATGCCGAGCACGGTGCCGCCGAAGGCAAGGAAGAATGCGGTCCAGGTGAAATTGTCGGTGACCAGCAGCAGCGCCGGCTGAAACGCGAAGACGAAAGGAACCAGCGCCTTGCCCATGGAGAGCCGGAAAGCCGTGTTCCCCGCCTTGAACGCGTTGGCGTCGGCAATGCCGGCGCCCGCATAGGCCGCCATCGCAACCGGCGGCGTCACATCCGCCAGAACTCCGTAGTAGAAGACGAAGAAGTGGGCGACCAGCGGCTGGACGCCCAGCAGACCGAGGATCGGGGCGGCCACCGCGACCATGATGATGTAGTTCGCGGTCGTCGGGATGCCGCAGCCCATCAGGATGCAGACAATGCCGGTCAGGATCAGCGTAAAGAGCAGCGTCAGCGTCGGCACGGCCATCAGTTCGAAGGGAAGGAAGGCCAGAAGGGCATGCACCGAGCCGGCCCAGTCCTGCGCCAGCCCGGTGACCATGTAGGCGATCTTGAAGCCGACACCGGTGAGCGTCACCACGCCGATGACGACCCCGACGAGGGCTGCGGCCGCGGTGACCGAGAGCGACTGCTTCGCGCCCAGGATGAAGCCCTCCCAGATCCCGTGGAACGTGCCGACCAGACCTGCGGCGATGCCACCGGCGCGCACCTGCTGAATTACAAGCACGATTCCGCAAGCGGTGATCGACCAGAAGGCCGCGGCAAAGGGCGTGCGGCCGGACAACAGGATTGCGATCAGCACGATGAGAGGCACCACCGAAAGCCAGCCCTCTTTCAGGACCTTCCAGGCATTGGGCAGTTCCTCGGCCGAGAGGCCGCGAAGGCCAAGCCGCCGGGCTTCCAGATGCACCTGCACCAGCACGCCGAAGAAGTGCATGAAGGCAGGCACCAGCGCGGCGGTCAAAATGGTGGTCAGCGGGAGGCCAAGATATTCGATCATAAGGAAGGCGACCGCACCCATCACAGGGGGCGTGATCTGTCCGCCGGTGGAAGCAGCCGCCTCGACGGCTGCGGCGAAATGGCGGGGATAGCCGATGCGGATCATGGCGGGAATGGTGAGAGCCCCGGTGGTCACCGTGTTGGCGATGGAGGAGCCCGAGATCGACCCGAGCATCGCCGACGACAGAACCGAAACCTTGGCCGGCCCGCCGGCGTAGCGCCCGGCAAGCGCGGAAGCCACATCGATGAACAGTTGCCCGAGCCCGATCCGGGTGGCCATGACCCCGAACAGCACGAAATGGAACACATAAGTGGCGATGACGCCGAGTGCCGTTCCATAGATGCCCTGCGAGGTCAGATAGAGATGATTGACAATGTTGGACCAGCTCGCACCCGGGTGCACGAAGATGCCCGGCATCGACTTGCCGAAATAGGCATAGGCAATGAACAGGATCGCGATCACCGGCAGCGGCCAGCCCATGGAGCGGCGCACAGCCTCAAGCAGAACGACGATCAGAATTGTGCCCATGATGACGTCGATGGGCAGGGGATTGCCGACTCGGAAGGCGAGGTCACTATAGATCCAGGGCACATATAATGCGGCTATCAGGCCGGTAATGCCGAGCACCCAGTCGATCAGCGGCAGGCCGAACGGCGCCAACGCACCGTGATTGATTTCCTTCTTGCCGAAGGCGGAAAAGCTCAGGAAGACGACCAGCAGCGTGACACCGAGATGAAGGCCGCGGTGGACGGTGGCCTGCGGGATTCCGAAACCCGCAGTGTAGAAGTGGTAGCACGACAGCACAAACAGGACGGCCGCGGTGATGAGCGTCAGCGGCCAGACGAGAACGCGGAAGCGAAGTTCGGGATCGTAGGTTTCCTCGATCTTCTGCAGTTCATCCGCCGACAGATGACGCAAGTCATCGGCTGCGTCTGTCTTTTGCTTTTCTCCGCTCATGGTCCCCACCACTTTTTTATAGGTATTGAGAAAACAAGGGCCGCGCAGTCAATGCGCGGCCCTCGCCAGATCGCTTTCGCTCAAGGCAATCGGCCTTTGCTTACTTCATCAGGCCGGCTTCCTTGTAGAACTTCTCGGCGCCCGGATGCAGCGGAATGCCGACGCCGTCGAGCGCGGTTTCCTTGGTGATCGACTTGCCCTTGGCATGGCCGGCGTCAAGCTGCTTGCGGGTGTTGTCGTTCCACAGCGCCTTGGTGATGCCGTAGATCAGATCTTCCGGCTGATCGGCGCTGGTGACCCACTGGGCTCCGACCGCGAGGGTCTTCACGTCGTCCGCGTTGCCTTCATAGGTGCCGCCCGGAACGGTGTCGGATGCAAAGAAGGTGTACTGCTCGCAGATGGACGGAGCCTCTTCGCAGGTGATCGGCACCAGCTTCACGTCGTGCTGGCTGGCAAGTTCCGCGATGGCGCCGGCCGGATAGCCGCCGACGAAGAAGAAGGCGTCCATGGCGCCGTCGCGCATGCGGTCAGCAGCCTGATCGGGCTTGAGATATTCCGGCGAGATGTCCTCTTCGGACAGGCCGTAACCTTCCAGGATCACGCGGGCGTCGACCAGGGTGCCGGAACCCGGCTCGTCGAGCGAGACCCTCTTGCCCTTCAGATCGGCGACGCTGTTGATGCCCGAACCGGCGCTGGCCACCAGGTGGATGCTTTCGGGATAGAGGTTGGCGATGGCACGCAGCTGTTCAACAGCAGGCTTGCCTTCCCAGATGCCGGTGCCGGTGTAGGCCCAGGTGGCCACGTCCGACTGTGCGAATCCTGATTCCAGCGTTCCGCCGGCAATGGCGTTGATGTTGGCAACCGAGCCGTTGGCCGAGAGGGCCGAGGCAACGAGACCCGGAACACCGCAGGAGCCGCCCTCGTCGCATGGACGGGAACCGGGCGGGTTGGAGATCGCGTTGGCCAGCAATCCTCCGATCGGGTAGTAGGTCCCGGCGGTTCCGCCGGTGCCGATGCGGAAGAACGACATGTCCTGAGCCACGGCGGTTGTTGCGGAGGTGGCAAGGCCAAGCGCCAGCGCTGCGCCAGCGATAAATTTGAAGTGTTTCATGATAACTCCCTGTCGTGCTTTTTCTATTTTTCAGTAGCTTATGTGTGTTTCGGCAGGCATTCAAGCGCAATGCATCCGGGCTGACGGCCACGTCGACTGCATTGGCCCCGTGCACGCGGCACCTTCTTCTGGGCGTAGCCCTTCAGGCATCAACCGCGCGCCTGCGGCTTCGCGTTGTATCCATCTAGACATGACGGATGAGAGACGGCGAGACATCTGCATGCCACTCATCAATAGCGCACCACACCCTATGCCTGCAACTCCCCGAGCCCCTCGAACAGCTTGAGCGCTTCGGGGTTTGCAAGCGCCTCCTGGTTCTTGACTTCGCGGCCATGGACGATGTCGCGGACAGCGAGTTCGGTGATCTTGCCCGACTTGGTGCGCGGAATGTCGTCCACGGCGATGATGACAGCGGGCACATGGCGCGGCGAGGCGCCGGTCCGGATCTTGGTGCGGATTTTCTGCTTGAGCGCATCGTCAAGCTTGGCACCCTCGGCAAGCCGGACGAACAGGACCACGCGGACATCATCGTCCCAGTCCTGCCCGATGCAGATCGATTCGAGGATTTCGTCGAGCTGTTCGACCTGATTGTAGATTTCGGCAGTCCCGATGCGCACGCCCCCGGGGTTCAGCGTCGCGTCAGAGCGGCCATGGATGATGATGCCGTGATGGGAGGTCCATTCGGCGAAATCGCCATGGGTCCAGACATTGTCGAAGCGGGCGAAATAGGCGCCGTGATATTTCTCGCCATCGGGATCGTTCCAGAAGCCGATGGGCATGGCCGGAAACGGTCTGGTGCAGACAAGTTCGCCCTTTTCCTCGGTGACGGAGTGTCCCTCCTCGTCCCAGACGTCGACAGCCATGCCGAGGCCCGGGCTCTGGATTTCGCCGCGCCAGACCGGCAGTGCGGGATTGCCGAGCACGAAGCAGGAGACGATGTCGGTGCCGCCGGAAATCGAGGCCAGATGAACATCGGGCTTGATGCCTTCATAGACGAAGGAAAAGCCCTCGGGCGACAGCGGCGAGCCGGTGGAGGTCAACAGCCTCAATTGCGAAAGGTCGTGTGTTTTCGCCGGTTCGAGACCCGCCTTGCGCACCGCATCGATAAACTTGGCGGAGGTGCCAAAGACGGCGAAACGTTCCTCGGCGGCGTAATCGAACAGCACGTTGCCGTCGGGTGCAAAGGGCGAACCATCGAACAGGCAGAGTGTCGCGCCGGCCGCGAGACCCGAAACCAGCCAGTTCCACATCATCCAGCCGCAGGTGGTGAAATAGAACACCCTGTCGCCGGGGGCGACGCCGCAATGCAGCCGGTGCTCCTTGAGATGCTGTAGCAGCGTGCCGCCGGCTGAATGGACGATGCATTTGGGTACGCCGGTGGTGCCCGAGGAAAACAGGATATAAAGCGGATGCGAGAATGGCAGCGGCGTGAATTCGACCGGGCCTGCTGAATGCCCGGCGAGGAAAGCGTCGAGCGTCACCGCGCCTTCGATCCGGGAAGCAACCTCCTCCGCCTCGCCCATCAGCGGAACGATCACCGTCGCCTCAGGCTTCAGTTCGGCTGCAATCTCGGCAAGCTTTTCCGCCACACCCTGGCGCTTGGAATTGTACCAGTAGCCGTCGCAGGAAATGAACAGCTTTGGCTCGATCTGACCGAAACGGTCGAGCACGCCGCGGACGCCGAAATCGGGCGAACAGGAAGACCAGATTGCGCCGATCGAGGCAGCGGCCAGCATGCAGGCCACGGTCTCGGGCATGTTGGGCATCATTGCGGCCACGCGGTCTCCCTCGCCCACGCCATGGGCCCGGAAGGCCTTCTGCAGCCGCGAGACCAGCGCATTGAGCTCGTCCCAGCTCATCTGCCGGCTGATCTTGTCCTCGGCCCGAAACAGGATAGCCGGCTCGGGGCCGGTGCGGCTCAGCAGGTTTTCGGCGAAGTTGAGCCTGGCCTCGGGAAAGAAGCGGGCGCCGGGCATGGCGTCGCCATTCTCAAGGATCGCGTTTCCCTTTTCACCGCGCACCTGGCAGAAATCCCACAGGGTCGACCAGAACCCCTCGCGGTCGTCGACCGACCATTTGTGCAGCGCGAGCGGATCCTCAAGCGGCTTTCCGGAGCGGCTGCCGGCGAGCGCGGCAAAAGCCATCCAGGGACTGCGCGCCAGGGCTTCCGGTTTCGGGCTCCACAAAGGGGTATCGGTCATCTCAAGCGCTCCTGCGAATTGCACCGGCTGGTTAGTAGCATCGCGGCGCAATGATGCAAACAGCATGTTCGGTCAGCATGTTCGCGGGCAAAACCCAGGGCCGGCGGGAAGCGGCGCAGACGGCTTGACTGCGGCAATTGCATTCCCCTTCACCAAGCTTTAACCAGAACCACAGGGCTGGGTGAGGAGTGGCAGGGTTTGAAGCTGAATCTGAGGCATTGGCCGGCAAGGCGGTTCGTGATCGGCGCAGTCGCCCTGTCGCTCGTTCTGGTACTGACGGTGGTCGTAAGCGTTCCGCTGGCGGTCTCGAGCGGCGTGGTCCGGGACCGGCTGGAGCGCGACATCGGCGCCTGGGCCGGCCATTCGGTGTCGCTGGGCGACGCGCCCTCACTCGACTTCTGGCCGACGCCGACCATCCAGCTCGACAATGTGGTGATCAATCCGGCGACGTTTTCCGGTGGCGACCCGATCCTTCGGGCCGACAGCATCGTGGCCAATTTCAACCTGTTCTCGGCCATTGCAGGCGCGCCGAGCTTTACCGATTACCGGCTGATCCGGCCCACATTCAATGTCGAGCTCTATCCTGACGGAACCTCGAACTGGTCTTCGGCCAACGGGCAACTGTCGCAGGGGATCGCCGCCGCTCTGGCGCGTCACAATGCCCGGCAGGCCGGCGAGCCTGTACCCGCCGATGCCGTCATTCCGGATTCGGCCGCCCTGGGCACCGTCACGATCACCGACGGCGCACTGCGATGGATCCGTGATCCGGGGGCTGCCGCGGAACGGCTGACGGCAATCAACGGGACGCTGGCCTGGACCGCGCCGACCGCGCCGGCGCGCGCCAACATCACCGCCATCTTTCGCGGCGAGCAATTCACCATCGAGGGCACGGCCCCGGCGCCGCTGCTGCTGCTTGGCAAGCAGATGTCGCCAGTCAACATCAAGCTTTCATCCTCGCCGCTGTCGATGGACTTCAGCGGATCTGCCAGCCTGGGGACAGACCTGTTCGCCTCCGGATCCCTGCGCCTTGCCAGCGCCTCGGTGCGCCGTGCGCTCGAATGGTCGGGGGCCGAGATCAAACCCGGCGAGGCGCTGGGCGCGCTCGACCTGACTGCAAAGCTGTCGGTGGAGCCGACCAGGGCCAGGCTCGACGACTTGATTGTCCTCATCGACGCCAACCGGGGCATCGGGGTTATCGATCTGAGCGTGCGGGAGGACGAGCCGCCACTGGTCTCCGGCACGCTCGCCTTCAGCCGTCTCGACATCGCCTCCTTCCTGCAGGCGTTCACGCCGCTGCCGAAGGGTGGCGACGACATTGCCTCGACCATCGACACGCGCTTCCTGCGCGAACTCGGCCTCGATCTCAGGCTGTCGGCGCAATCTGCCAGCTTCGGGCCGGTGATTCTTTCCAATCTGGCCGCCGCCGCGCGGGTGGACCAGGGCCGTGCAAATTTCGATGTGGGTGACGCCACCGCCTATGGCGGCAGCCTGATCGGGCGTATCGTGCTTTCAGAACAGGGCGTCGACGGCGGGCTCGACGTTCAGCTCTCCACCCGGGACACCAATCTCGGTGCGCTGTTTGACGCTGTTGGGCTTACCGGACCTTTGCCGCGGGGGTCAGGCTCGCTGGACATCGAGGTCACCTCCCCCTACCCGACCTGGGCGACGGCGCTGACCGACCTGACCGGGCAACTGTCGCTCAACCTTTCAAACGGGACTCTTCCCGGCCTTGATGTCGCAAGGTTCCGGGACCTGGCCGGATCAGAGCGGTTCTTCGATCTCGAGCAGTTGGGGCAGAGCGGCAGCTTCGCTTTCAACAGCGCGCGCTTCGAGGCCTCGATCGCCGCCGGCGAGGCCGATCTCAAGACCGCCGAGCTGGTCGGCCCGCAGCAGACACTCTCGCTCTCCGGGGTCATTCCCTACACGCGTTCGAGCCTTGCCATTGCCGGCGTTCTCGGGCCGACCCTCGATGAGCAGGGAGAGGTCGTGTCGGGAGCGCCGACGGAGCCGGTCCGCTTCTTCATCGGGGGCTCCTGGCCGCAGCCGGTAATCTCCCCGGTCCGGCCCTGAAGATCCCGGAAAACGGCGGCGGATCAGGGCGCCGCCTTGCTACTGGCGTTCGCGGTTCATCTCGCGCCGCTTGGTGAGCAGCGATGCCGCAATGACGCCTATTGTCACCACAGCAATGAGCAGGGTGCAGACCGCGTTGATTTCAGGTGTGACGCCCAACCGGACCTGGGAATAGATCTTCATCGGCAACGTCGTGGCGCCGGGGCCCGACGTGAAACTTGCGATCACCAGATCATCGAGCGACAGCGTGAAGGCCAGCATCCAGCCCGAGATCACCGCCGGCAAGATTACCGGCAGGGTGACCTTCATGAAGGCCTGGAACGGTGGACAGCCGAGATCCTGCGCCGCTTCCTCGAGCGAGCGGTCGAAGGTGATCAGGCGCGATTGCACCACCACGGCGACGAAGCACAGCGAGAAGGTGATGTGGGCAAGTGTTACGGTCCAGAAGCCGCGGCCGAAATCGATCGAGACGAACAGGAGCAGCAGCGACAGGCCGGTGATGACTTCAGGCATCACCAGCGGCGCATAGACCATGCCGGTAAACAGCGTGCGGCCGTTGAACCGTGTGAAGCGGACCAGCGAGACCGCGGCAAGGGTTCCGAGCACCGTGGCGATGGTGGCCGAGAGAAACGCCACGCGCACCGTCACCCAGGCGGCATCGAGCAGTCCCTGGTTCTGGAACAGCTCGCCATACCACTTGGTGGAGAAACCGGCCCAGACCGTGACCAGCCGCGACTCGTTGAACGAGTAGATGACCAGGAGCACGATCGGCAGGTAGAGGAAGGCAAACCCGATGACGACCGATGAAATGTTGAACCAGGACCAGCGCGCGTTCATTTGCCTGCCTCCGCAGCCTTGGCCTGGGCATTCTGGAACCAGACGATCGGCACCACCAGCACAATGAGCAGGATGATGGCGATCGCGGCCGCCACGGTCCAGTCGCTGTTGTTGAAGAACTCGATCCAGAGCGTCTTGCCGATCATCAAGGTGCCCGATCCGCCAAGGAGGTCGGGGATGACGAACTCGCCGACGGCCGGAATGAAGACCAGCAGGCAACCCGCGAGGACACCGGGGACAGCCAGCCGCGCGGTCACCTTCCAGAAGGCGCCGATGCGGGTGCAGCCGAGATCGCGCGCGGCCTCGACCAGCGATTCATCCATCTTTTCAAGCGCCGAATAGATCGGCAGCACCATGAACGGCAGATAGGAATAGACAATGCCGATATAGACCGCCGTGTTGGTCGACAGGATTTCGAGCGGCGTGTCGATGACGCCGAGCCAGAGCAGAAGCTGGTTGAGAAGCCCCTCCTGCTTGAGGATGCCGATCCAGGCGTAAACCCGGATGAGGAAGCTCGTCCAGAACGGAAGGATCACCAGCATCAGCAGCGTGGGGCGAAGCCTATCGGGTGCACGCGCCATGCCATAGGCCAGCGGAAAGCCGATCATCAGGGTGAATAGGGTCGAGATCAACGCGATCTGCAAGCTTGAGAGATAGGACTTGATGTAGAGCGAGTCGCTGATCAGGAAGGCGAAGTTCTCGAGGTCGAGCTGTGAGAGCCTGTCCCAGAATGCCGACCAGCCATCGCTCAGACTGAATTGCGGTGTGTAGGGCGGCTGGCCGTACTCAAGGTCCGACAGCGCGATCTTGAGAACCAGAATGAAGGGCAGCAGGAAGAAAAACAGAAGCCAGACATAGGGAACGAGGATGACGAGCCGGCTCTTGATGGCGGAAAGGATGTTCACTGGCCCGGCCTCCTGAACAAGGAAATTCTTCGCCCGCCGAGAAACACGCCATCGTACAAGACGTGGACTGCGAATATGACGGCGATCATTATGAAGACGACGGTGCCGAACAGTTCTATCATCTGGGGGGCCGCGAAAAGCGCCACAAAAAAGCTCACGGTTGAGAACGTAACAAAGGCCGCCAGGTTCTGGCGCTTCAGCGGCAGCGGCCTGACCAGGATGCCATGGCTCCGCGCAAAGCACAGACTCCAGACCGAGACGCCAACATAGGCGAGAAAGATCATCACGAGATCTGAGCGCTGGACAAACAGAACCGTGGCAATTCCAAAAACCATCAAAGCGGCCGACAACTGATTGAACCGGAAGGCCTTCTCCTGCGTCGCCTTGGGTGTCATGTCGTCCTGTTCAGAGGTCATCATCCGTCACCTGTCCAGAACGATGCCGGAATCAGCGCCGAACGAAAGCCAGATGCGCTCGTCGTAGCCGATCGGATCGTCGACAAGCCGTTGCTTGTTGAGGATCGCGGCCTGCATCACGGTTCCCGAATCAAGCCTGACATTGAAGATCGTCATGTCACCGAGATAGGCGATGTCCCAGACCTCGCCCTCGAGCGCATTGACCGCAGCCTCAGGCCGGGTCCGGCTGACCGCGATCTTTTCAGGACGGATGGCGAACCATGCAGTCGTGCCCTCGCCCGGCGCAGCGTCACGGGTCACGCCGGTGATCCGGCCGTCCGGTCCGTCAAGCACCAGCTGGCCGCCACCTTGAGATGTCACCTTGCCTTCGAGCGTGTTCACGGAGCCGATGAAATCGGCCACGTAACGGGAATTCGGAGCCTCATAGATTTCGGCCGGGGTCCCGGTCTGCACGATCACGCCCTTGTCCATCACCGCGATGCGGTCGGACATGGTCATCGCCTCTTCCTGGTCGTGGGTCACGATCATGAAGGTCAGGCCCAGTTCCTGCTGCAGGTCCATCAATTCGAACTGGGTTTCCTCGCGCAGCTTCTTGTCGAGCGCGCCGAGCGGTTCATCGAGAATGAGCAGCTTGGGCCGCTTGGCGACCGAACGCGCCAGCGCCACGCGCTGGCGCTGACCGCCGGAAAGCTGATGCGGCTTGCGGCGGGCAAAGTCTTCGAGCTTAACGAGCTTGAGCATCTGCTCGACGCGTTCATCACGGGCGCTCTTTTCCATCCCGTCCTGCTTGAGGCCGAAGGCAATGTTGTCGGCCACGCTCATGTGCGGAAACAGCGCGTAGGACTGGAACATCATGTTGACCGGGCGTTTGTGCGGCGGAACGCCCTTCAGCGGCTGACCATCGAGGTAGAGTTCGCCCTCGGTGGGTTCCTCGAAACCGGCCAGCATGCGCAAAAGCGTGGTCTTGCCGCAGCCCGACGGCCCCAGAAGCGAGAAGAACTCACGCTCATAGACATCGAGCGACAGGTTTTCGACTGCGGTGAAGCTACCGAAGCGCTTGGTCACATTCTGAAAGGAAATATAGGGTTTGGCAGCGGGATCTTCCCACGGCGCGAACGAACGACGGATACTACCCAGAGATGGCATGACGGTCCCCACCGGTCCAAAAATGAAAACCCCGGTGCCTGGGCGCCGGGGTTCGATGCATCACTGTCCGGATTTGACCTCGGTCCAGGCCCGGTTGAGCATGCGCTTCTCGCGCGCGTTCTCGGGGGAAACGGTGTAGAGCCGATCCACGGTTTCCTCGCTGGGATAGATCGCCGGATCGCCGATCACGTCGTCGTTGAGGAACTCCTTGGAAGCGGCGTTGCCGTTGGCGTAGTAGACGTAGTTCGACGCCTTGGCCATGACTTCGGGACGCATGATGTAGTTGAGGAATTCATGCGCTTCCTCGACATTCGGCGCATCCGTCGGGATGGCCATGTTGTCGAACCACATGAGGGCGCCTTCCTTGGGGATCGTGTATTCGACGCTCACGCCGGCATCGGCTTCAGCCGCACGGTCGCGTGCCTGAAGGATGTCGCCGGACCAGCCCATGGCAAGGCAGATGTCGCCGTTCGCGAGCGCATTGATGTACTCCGACGAATGGAACTTGCGGATGTTGGGCCGGACCTCAAGCAACTTGGCCTTCGCCGCGTCATACGCTTCCGCAGTCTTCAGGTCGGGGTCCATGCCGAGATAGTTCAGCGCTGCCGGAACGGTCTCGGTCGGCGCGTCGAGCATGAAGATACCGCAATCGGCCAGCTTGGCGACCGTTTCGGTGTCGAACAACAGATCCCAGGTGTTGAGTTCGGCATCGGCGCCGAGGCGTTCCTTGACCATGTCGACATTGTATCCGAGACCGGTCGTGCCCCACATGTAGTTGATGGCGTACTCGTTGCCCGGATCGTATTTTTCAAGCCGGGCGGAAATCGCCGGATCCATGTTTTCAAGATTGGGCAGCTTCGACTTGTCGAGCTTCTGGAACACGCCGGCCCGGATCTGGTTGGCCAGGAAGGTTCCGGTCGGAACCACGATGTCATAGCCGGTCGAGCCGGCCAGCAACTTGGTCTCGAGAACCTCGTTGGAATCGAAAACGTCGTAGACGACTTCGATACCGGTTTCCTCGGTGAAATCGGTAAGGATCGATTCGTCGATGTAATCGGACCAGTTGTAGATGTTGACAGTGCGGTCCTGAGCCGATGCGAGCGCAGTCGATGCGGCAAGCAGGACGGCTGCCGAGAATAGGCGGGTTTTCAGGGTCATTCCTGTTCCTCTCTTTATATTTGTTCCCCATCCGGGGCGGCGAAACCGGGCGGCAGCCTCATCCCGAAACCGTGCCCGTCTGCCTTCCTCCGGCGTGGATCCGCGTGCGCCTTGGTGGCCTGCGGACTTCCAACCCTATGAAGGAAATGCCGGACTAACAAGAGGAAACAGGGCGATCAAACGGGTAAATGCTGCAATGCAATCCGGCATCGCTTCACACTGCCCCTGCTGCTCGCAGCGAATGCGCGCCGCTGTTACTGAAAATCGAAGGCCGAAAGTCCGGTGACCATTTCATCAAGACCCAGGGGCCGCGTGATCGGCGGTTCGGCGCGGGCGAGACAACCCGTGCGTTCGCACAGGCGGCATGAAGGACCAACGGGAATGGACAGGGCACGCGGGCTCTTTCCGGCGCTGACCGGCAGGGCCTCGCCATAGACGATCTCGTCGTGAAAGCCGATGTCGCAGCCAAGCAGGATCGCAGTTCGGCGCGGCCGCTCGGAAAACGAGCCTTGCGGCCCTTCCAGTGTCCGCGAAATGGTGATGAATTCGGCTCCGCCGGGCATTTCGACAGCTTCCACCAGCACCTGAGCAGGCTGAGAGAAGGCGGCGTGCACCGACAGCTTTGGACAGTTTCCGCCAAAGCGCTGCTGCGGAAACCCCTGAGCGCCGGCGCGGCGGAAGCGGTGGCCGGCGACATCGACCTCCAGCATGAAAAACGGGACGCCCTGGAGATTCCCACGGCAGAGCGTCGTCAACCGGTTGGCGGCCTGTTCAAACGAGACGCCGAAGCGGGATTTCAGCACGTCGATATCGTAGCGCGCGCGCTGGGCGGCAGCATGGAAGGCCTGATAGGGCATCATCAGCGCATGCGCGGCATAGCGGGCAAGCTCGAAGCGAGCGATACGGCGGGCCTCGTCACTCGACAGTTTGAGCTCGTTGATGCCCGCAGCGATGGCGACATTCATCCGGATCAGCGCCGCTTCCATGGCGACCTCGCGCAACTGATCGAACGGCGACAGCCGCTCGGAGAGAAACAGCCGCTGCGAATGCCGGTCGTAGCGCCGGCGCCAGTTGGGCATGGTGGCGACCGGAAGCGAACGGACGACGACGCCATGCTCGGTCTTGAGCCAGGCCTTGAGCGCGCCCATAAGGTCGTCGCCGGGCTTGAGCAATGCATGGAAGGCTTCCGCCTCCTCCTCCAGCGCCGGGTGATGGTTGGGCCGTGCCTCAAGCACCTCCCGAACCTCGTCCATCGGAAGCCGGGTGCCCGACAGCGATGGCGCATGTCCTTCGCGGGCCAGCATCGATGAAAGGTCCGAAAGCCGTTCGGCCTGCTCGCGGTAGGCGCGGTGGAGCTTGACGATTGCCGCACTTGCATTGGGTGCGGCTTCGGCAATCTCCACAACCTCCTGATCGCCCGGAAGCTCACCGGCGATGAGCGGGTCGGCAAAGACCTCCTTGAGGCTCGAAAGCGCGCCGCCGGCGGCCTCGCCCTGCAGCTCCTCGACGTCGAGCTTGTAGACCGAGGACAGCTTCAAGATGAGCTGCACTGTGAGCGGCCTCTGGTTGCGCTCGATCAGGTTGAGATAGGATGGCGAGATGCCGAGCGCCTCTGCCATGGCCGTCTGAGTGAGGCCCTTGGCGTTGCGGATGCGGCGGATGCGGGGGCCCGCGAATATTTTCTGGTCAGCCATGTGCGCGAGTCTCGTTTCGGGTTACGCAAAATCCAGCGCAGCCGTCCGGATCCTGAAGCAGCGTCATCTTTACAGATATTTACAGCACGAAACCCATCTTGTTGAAATCCCAGATTTTACAATCTTGACAAATTTACAAGCGCTTTCTGTCAAAGACAAGACAGCGTGACTTCAATTTTTCGCTGAAAATACGGAATTTTCTCGGCTTCATGTGCAGCGCAATGTAAATCTCGTCACATCAAAGGCGGCAACGCGGGTTCCAAGCCTGTCCGCCGAACCGAACCAGATCGCAGATCGGAGACATATCATGACTGATTTTTACAACCTCGTCCCCACCGCACCGGAAGGCCGCTACGACGGCATCGAGCGTCCCTACACCCCCGAGGATGTGCAGAAGCTTCGCGGTTCGGTCAACATCAAGTACTCGTTGGCAGAAATGGGCGCCAACCGCCTTTGGAAGTTGATCCACGAGGAGGATTTCGTCAATTCGCTGGGCGCTATGACCGGCAACCAGGCCATGCAGCAGGTTCGCGCAGGCCTGAAGGCGATCTACCTTTCCGGCTGGCAGGTGGCTGCCGATTCCAACACCGCGTCGTCGATGTATCCCGACCAGTCGCTTTACCCTGCGAACGCCGCTCCGGAGCTTGCCAAGCGCATCAACCGCACACTGCAGCGCGCCGACCAGATTGAGACCGCGGAAGGCAACGGTCTTTCTGTCGACACCTGGTTCGCACCGATCGTTGCTGACGCCGAAGCCGGCTTCGGCGGCCCGCTCAATGCATTCGAGATCATGAAGGCGTTTATCGAGGCAGGCGTCGCCGGCGTTCATTATGAGGACCAGCTGGCATCGGAGAAGAAGTGCGGCCATCTGGGTGGCAAGGTTCTGATCCCGACCGCTGCCCATATCCGCAATCTGAACGCTGCCCGTCTGGCTGCCGACGTGATGGGCACGCCGACGCTCGTGATCGCCCGCACCGATGCGGAAGCCGCGAAGCTGCTGACTTCCGACATTGACGAGCGCGATCGCGAATTCGTCGATTACGACGCCGGACGCACCGTGGAAGGCTTCTACAACATCAAGAACGGCCTCGACTCCTGCATCGCCCGCGCCAATTCATACGCGCCGCATTGCGACCTGATCTGGTGCGAGACGTCGAAACCCGATCTCGAGCAGGCCCGCAAATTCGCCGAAGGCGTGCACAAGGAACATCCGGGCAAGCTGCTCGCCTACAACTGCTCGCCGTCGTTCAACTGGAAGAAGAACCTCGACGACGCGACGATCGCCAAGTTCCAGCGCGAACTGGGCGCCATGGGCTACAAGTTCCAGTTCATCACGCTGGCCGGTTTCCACCAGCTCAACTACGGCATGTTCGAACTTGCCCGCGGCTACAAGGACCGCCAGATGGCTGCCTATTCCGAGCTGCAGGAAGCGGAATTCGCCTCCGAGGTCAACGGCTACACCGCAACCAAGCACCAGCGCGAAGTGGGCACCGGCTATTTCGACGCCGTTTCGATGGCGATCACCGGCGGCAAGTCTTCGACCACCGCCATGGGCGAATCCACCGAGTCGGCCCAGTTCAAGCCGGCTGCCGAGTAACACAAAGCCCTCCGTCTGCCTGAGGCGGGCGGAGGGCCCAACCAGACAACCGATCACAAACCCCGTCAGAGGAGAAATGCCAATGTCACCCCAGACCCGCGTCAAAGAAAGAGCCGAAGAACAGTCATCGGCCATGTCGAACGACCAGCAGGCGGCGATCCGCATGCTCGCCAACGATCTGCACAGGCTCAATCACTCGGTGATGAAAGCCGTGGATGCGGGCGTCTCCGTGGAACTGGTGCGGTCCGCGCGTCATCACGGCGGCGACGGCAACTGGGGCGACCTGCTGATCCCTGTGATCGTGACCCAAAGCCGGTAAAACCGATCATTTTCAATCCTGTCCGAACGGCTTCGAGCCGCCGGGACAGTGCTCAAGCCTCCAGGCACAGCCCCGCCGCGACAACTTCGCGGCGGGGTTTCTTGTTTGATAGCTGTGTTTCCCGCGCTTCCGCTCAGCCGGTCAGACCGGCGCGTCCGGCGGCAAGACCGGAACGATGGGCCGGCGCGAGCGGGCGGCCTGGGTGAACAGCATCGCGCCCAGCGACAGCAGTGCTGCGGCCGCGAACGCCGCGACCATGGGCAACGGATGATCGTTGAAGAAGGGGCCTGCGATCATGGTCAGTACCCCACCGGCAAGCATCTGCAGCATGCCGCCAAGCGAGGAGGCAAGACCCGCCGCATCGCCGTGATCATCGAGCGCCATCACCATGGTGGTGGGGATGACGAGGCCCAGGCAGGCATTGGCGCAGATCAGCAGCCCGACCAGCAGGGCGAAATGGTCGATCCCCGAGGCGACCAGCGCGAGCAACAGGAACGCGAACAGCGCGAACCCGGTGACGGCCCAGGAAACCACCCGTTCGGGGCCGAACCGGTCGCCCAGCGATGCGGCCAGCTGCGAGGCGGAGAAGAAGCCTGCGGCATTGGCGGCAAAGGCCAGGCTGAAGCCGGTCGGCGTGAGCCCGTAATGGCCGGTGTAGACAAACGAGGCGGAGGCCAGGAAGACGAAGAAGCTCGCCATGCCGAAACCGCCGACGAAGGTCAACCCCATGAACAGCGGGTCGCGCAACAGCTTTGCCGAGCCGCTGAGGATTGCCCTGACGCGCACCGGTGTGCGCCGTTCGCGAGCCAGGGTTTCGGGCTGCAGCAGGACGGTCATCAGGATGCTGAGCCCTGCCGCCGCGGCAAGCACGCCGAAGATCGTGCGCCAGCCGGACACCGCGATGACGCCCGAGCCCAGGAGCGGGGCGAGCATGGGCGAGACCGAGATGATGAGCATGACGAGTGCCATCAGCCTTGTCGCCTCGCGGCCGGTGTGCATGTCGCGGATGATGGCGCGCGGGATCACCATCACGGCCGCACCGCCGAGTGCCTGCACCACCCGGCCGGCAATCAGCCAGTTCATGTCGGGCGCAAGCGCGCAGATGAACGAGCCGGCGGCAAACAGAGCGAGACCGGCAATGACCGGCGGCTTGCGGCCGGCCATGTCCGCCAGCGGGCCATAAAACATCTGGGCAAGCCCGTAGGCGATGAAATAGGCGGTGATGGTCAATTGCGCGCCCGATGCCGTGCCGCCGAGATCCTCGGCAACGGTGGGCAATGCGGGCAGGAACATGTCGATCGCCAGCGGACCGACGGCGCACATGAGGCCGAGCACGAGCGCGGCGCGGAGAAAGGGAGACATTTGAAAACCTCAACGGAATGAAAGACGACACCGCTGAACAAAGAGACATGGCGGGCGTATTTCAGAAAGAACGATGATCGCCGACGCCGGCCGTGCCCAGGCCTCATGTCGCGGCGCCTCAACTCAAGATAGGCAACCGGAAATGATGCAGGGGTGACCGTACCCGGAATGAACGAACCGGGTTGGCGGACAAAGCACACGGGGGCAGGCGGAATTCGGATGCTGCCGGAGACCGCGGGAAACTGGGCCCGCGCCCGCCGGACGAACTCCGCCCCGGCTACCGGATCAGGTGAAAATTGTTCATGATACGCACTCCCGAAATGGGCGGCGCGAGAAATGACGCGCAGGGTTCTTCTACGCCCAACGCTTCGCATGGAAAAGACCCGGCAGGATGCGGAGCAGGCGTTTCATTGGCCGGGTGTTGCAGCAAGGCCGCATTTGGGCGTTTCGCAGCGCCCGCAACCGGCTCTGGCAGAAGACGCCTGCGCTGCCGATGTTCAGCCCTCTTCCAGGCTTTCGCCGGGCCGGTCGCGTTCATGGCGCCCGGCAAGCGGAAACTCCGGCAGCCAGGCTTCGCGGCGGATGGTCCATAGTTCGTAAGTTGGGACGAACATATTCGGATCATCCAGCGTGCCGAGATGCAGCTCGATCTCGTCGCCCGAGCGGCTGTAGACCGAGGAGCCGCAAGCGGGGCAGAAATGCCGGCCGCGATACGCGGCGGTTTCGCCGGTCACCTGCACGCGCTCCGCCGGGAAGATCGCCGAGGCGTGGAACAGCGCGCCGTGGTGCTTGCGGCAATCGAGGCAGTGGCAAAGCCCGACCCGCAGCGGCTCGCCGCGCGCCGCGATCCGCAGCTTGCCGCAGAGGCAGCCGCCCTTGGTGTGTTGCATGTCGACTGCTCCCTGTGGCCCGTATGATTTGGCGGAGGCTAGCGCGGTGTCCCGCTTCTGTCATGTGCCGGTTGCCGGGAGCGGAAGACCGAAGGGCATGGGGGCGACATGGGAGAGAACGGAGGGATGGCGGTGCGGCAGGCAGGCGGTCACGATCCCGCGCGGTGTCCCGCCGGGGTTTTGCTGTTCAAGTCCGGAGGGCCGCGCGCTGGCTGTGCCGTTCGGAAGTGGGTTGGGTGTGCATGCCGCTGCTTTCACAATGGCATGCACGGGGGTGGCGCAACCGGTGCGCGGCCCGATGATCGCCGGATGATGTCCGCATCCGACAGGCAATTGCCGCTTCGCTTTCCCCGCTTGAGGGCGCCATCCCGAGGGAGAGCGCCCGACGCGGAGGGCATCCGGGGAGACCCCGGACCGTCCGCCCCGGACAGGGGGCGGCGGCGAAAGGGATTGGCGCGGTTTCCGGCACGAAGCCTTGCCCCCTCCCGGGTTGCACGGGCGCGGCACCTCGGATGAAGCACCTCACGCGCCGTGCGGGACGGGGCAAGCTCCGCCACAGGCCCGGTCCGCTGTCCGGCCGCAGCCCGCTGTGTGCGGACGAGCGGCCCGAGGTCGTCCCGGTGGCCGGCTTGACCCGCTCGCCCGTTGAGGTGAGCCGGCCCGCCGACGGAGCCACGCTGGCAATCGCCTCCCCTTTCGCCCTGCCGCACGTTCCGGCACGGCCAAAGGGGCCTTCCTCCCGCCCGGACCGGCACGTTTCCGGTCCATCCGGCAGCGGGAGTGCGGCAAGTATGGCACGGGCAGCTAGGGTGTGGATGAAATGGGTGGGGGTTTTGCGTGTGATGGCGCAGTGCATGCGGAGCCCGATCTCCCCCCTTGCGGGGGAGATGCCCGACAGGGCAGAGGGGGGTGAGGCCGCAGCGGGTGAGCGTGACGAGCACCTGGGTAACACGCGGTTCGATGCGCTTGCCGCCGCGTTTGTTCCCCTTGAGGTGGCAGGCGAAAGCTGGTTCAACGGAAACAGGAATTTCTTCCGGGGGGAATCATGGGTATCGATATCGCCGCCTTCGTCAGCGAATTGCAGCGTCTCACCGGGACCGGGCAGACAACCGAGCATTCGTTTCGTCCCGCGCTTGCCACCCTACTCGATTCATTGGCGGACGACGTGCATTGCATCAACGAGCCCACGGCAATCGTCAATGTCGGACGCCCCGACTTCGTGCTCGAACGGGCCAATGGGCAGAAGGCGGCGATCACAGTCGGCCATGTCGAGGCCAAGGACATCGATCTCGACATCCGGCCAAAGGCAATGCGTGACGCCAACAAGGCGCAGTTCGAACGCTATGTGAAGGCGCTGCCGAACCTGATCTACACCAACGGGCTGGATTTCGCGTTCTACAAGAATGGCGAATTGGTGCGCGAAATCTCCATTGGCGACTGGCTGATGGGGGTGCAGCCGAAGCCGGAGAATTACGAGGCGCTGGCCAATCAGCTCAGGGATTTTGCCGCCGAGCGCTTGCAGACCATCACCAGCGCCGAGCGGCTGGCGGAAATGATGGCGGGCAAGGCGGTGCTGGCCAAGGACGTGCTTTTCAAGACATTGCGTGAGGACAAGGAGTTGAATTCCGAACTCGCGGGTCAGTTCAAGGCGTTCAAGGACCAGCTCATCCACGATCTGGAACCCGAGGAATTCGCGGACATCTACGCCGAAACCATCGCCTACGGCATGTTCGCGGCGCGGCTGCATGACGAGACGCTTGACGATTTCACCCGTGAGGAAGCGCTCAGGCTGCTGCCCAAGACCAACCCGTTCCTGAGGAAACTGTTCGAATATGTGGCGGGCACCAGCCTGTCGGAACCGGTGCGGCGGACGATTGACGAGCTGGCGGAAATCTTCCAGGCCACCGACTTGCAGAAACTGTTCGAGAATTTCGGCGCCTTCACTCAGCGCAACGACCCGTTCATCCATTTCTACGAGACGTTTCTGGCCAAGTACAATCCGGCCAAGCGCAAGGCGCGCGGCGTCTGGTACACGCCGGAACCCGTGGTCAATTTCATCGTCCGCGCCGTCGATGACGTGCTGAAAACCGAGTTCGGGCTGTCTGACGGGCTGGCCGACACCTCCAAGATCACGATTGACTGGGACACCGGGCAAACGGCGACAAAAAAGGGCAAAGCCGTTCCCATCATCGAAAAGAAACAGGTGCACCGGGTGCAGATCCTCGACCCGGCGGCGGGCACCGGCACGTTTCTGGCCGAGGTGATCCGGCAGATCGGCGAGCGGGTGCAGGGCATCGCGCCGGGACAATGGTCGTCCTACGTCGAAAACGAGATGATCCCCCGCCTGCACGGCTTCGAGCTGCTGATGGCATCCTACGCCATGTGCCACATGAAGCTCGACATGATGCTGACCAAGATGGGCTACAAGCCCACGGGAAAAACGCCACCCCGGCTTGGTGTCTACCTGACCAACAGCCTTGAGGAAGGCGAGAAGGTCAACCAGACGCTGCCGTTTGCGCAGTGGCTGTCGAACGAGGCCAGGCAGGCCAATACGGTGAAGAACGATGTGCCGGTGATGTGCGTGATCGGCAATCCGCCTTATAGTATAATGTCGGGCAACCTAAGAGAAGAACAAGTAGCTCTTGTTCAGCCGTATCGTTCAGTTGATGGGGTTCGGATTAAAGAGAAGGGGATGCTTCAATTTGAGAAGAACATCAATAATGATTATATAAAATTTTTATCTCTTGGCGAAAAACTTATCCATAAAAACGGCTTCGGAATTTTGGCCTACATAACCAGTCATGGATATTTGAAAAGCTCTTCTTTTCGAGGCCTTCGTTCCCATTTACTAGAGACATTTCACCGCGTTCTCGTAATTGATCTTCATGGGAATAGCGAGATACGTGAGGTAGCCCCAAACAATATTCCAGACAAGAACGTCTTTGATATCAAGCAGGGTGTCGCAATCATCATTGGAATTCGTCGCGATTCCGCCCACAAAAAGAAGGGCACTATATCGTTTACCGAGATGTGGGGCACGCGAAGCTCCAAGTATGATCGGCTCTCCATCAGCTCCCTTGGTGACCTCGACTGGGTTGATTGCGAAGCGAAGAACCCAAGTTACATTTTTCACCCATCGGGCCCTGAATTCGATAACTACGGCGAGACCTTCCCAAGTCTAGCGTCGTTGATGCCCATTTATTCATCAGGGGTAATCACCGCAAGAGACAATTTCAGCATCGATGAAAGCGAATCCACACTAATTAGAAGGGCAAAGAAGTTCGCGGAGAGCTCTGCTAAGACCAACGCTGAATTTTGTGCAGAATTGGGTATATCAGAAAAAAAAGGATGGGACATTGCGAAGTCCCGACAAAGACTCTCGGCAATACCATCTTATCAACAAATTATTAAAGAAATAAGCTATCGACCTTTCGATGACCGCAAAATTATATTTGATGAAAGTGTAGTTTGGACTACAGCGAGATCCACAATGGATCATATGCTTAGGGGAGAAAACATATGCCTTGTTACAGCAAGAAGCGAAAAATCTGGAACTTGCAGTCATTTTTACCTTAGCAACAAGCTGGTTGAAACGAAATGCGGTGAACGAACTACCCAGTCGGCAGTCTTTCCCCTCTACCTCTACCCCGCCGAAACCGAACTCGACCAATCCCGCCGGGTGAACATGGACCCGGCGATCCGATCCAGGATCGAGGAAGCGGCGATGGGGATCAACCTCCCCCTTGAGGGGAGGTCGGCGACTGGCGCGCCCTCGGGTCTTGCCTTCGGCAAGCCCAAGGACAGGCTTGGCGCGACAGAGCCGGGTGGGGGTAAGGGCGGCAAGATACCCCCACCCGGATCAGCTGCGGCCTCCGGCCTTGCTTCTCCGACCTCCCCTCAAGGGGGAGGTGGGGAAACCAGCGACATCACGCCCTCCTACGATGCGGACGGACGGCCCAACGAGGTGGCGATTTTCGACTATATCTATGGCGTGCTGCACTGCCCGGCCTACCGCGAGACCTACCGGGAATTCCTCAAGATCGATTTTCCGCGCGTGCCCTATCCGGCTTCACCCGAGGTGTTCCGCGACGTGCAGGAGAAGGGCACCGAGCTTCGCCGTTTGCACCTGATGGAGGATGCGGCAGTGGGCGAGACGCCTTACCCGTTTACCGGCGAAGGCGATCCGGTGGTGGGCAAGGTGGCCTATGAGAACGGCGCGGTGTTCATCAACGACACGCAATGCTTCGAAAACGTGCCGGCGGTTGCCTGGGAGTTCTACATCGGCGGCTATCAGCCCGCGCAGAAATGGCTGAAGGACCGCTAATGGGATGTGCCGGCTGCTCCCCTCACCGTTGGGTTATTCTTAACCGGAATCAACCGTGCAACAAGGAGAAGCAGCCATGTGTGCAAAGCAGACAGGAAGCATTGAAGACCTCGCCG